>JACCDT010401273.1_pt1 | contig 102734 bp, 86 predicted proteins | sample 7446291 | NCBI WGS metagenome assembly JACCDT01 (sample SAMN15323446, study PRJNA562643) | freshwater metagenome | isolation source: river surface water | place: USA:Blue River Watershed | collected 2017-08-17 | reverse complement strand
TTATGTATCAAGTTTGTTTCAGGAGCAATTTAATAAATTGTTACCAAATAAAAAGAAACGAGGTCGTCCGAAGAAGGTTGAATTAATTGTAAATATCTGAAATTAATTAGTTTCTGAGAAACGACACTATTTATTCTAGAGAAACGACACTATTTATTCTATTTATTTCAATGTGTCCCAATATTTTTTGTTTCTAAATAGAGATTGATAAAGAAGTTAAAAGACGAAATAAGGTGGGAGGGTATTGATGAGAATTTTTAGATGGTTTTTATTCGTATCTTTTGTTGTAGTGGCATCAGGGTGTGCATCAACGATGAGTGCGGTAAAGAGTAATGCTAGCTTTTCTAAGTATAAGAAAGTATATGTTTTGAATTTTAAGGATGATCCAAGGAAAGTTATACCTAAAGTTGTAAATCAATTTAAGAAATTAGGTCTTGAGGTTGTCTTAACTAAAGAGGGTGAACCTGTTGGGGGGACGCAAGGAACCGGCTATATTATCAATGCTGACGGATATGTCTTAACAGCAGCGCATGTTTTGAATCATGAGAAGACAGTTACGGTTTGGGTAAATAAAGTGCAATATGAAGCAGAAGTTATTTATAAAGAAGAGGATGATAAAGAAGAGGATTCTGTCGATAATAATCATTTAAGTCTTCAGAAATCGTTAGAGAAGTCATTAAACTCAAAGAATAATCAGTCTATTGCTGAATTTGTTAATAATCGTGATCTAGCATTATTGAAGATTATATCTGATAAAAAAGATTTTCCTACTTTGGTTTTTTCTAAGTCTCCCGCATATGTTATGGGGCAACAAATATATACTTTAGGTTTTCCTTTAAGCAATATTCTTGGGGATACACCACGGTTAAACCAAGGGGTCATAAGTTCTGCAGTTGGGATTAAAGACAATGATAAATTTATTCAAATTTCTGCTGAAGTGCAGCCAGGAAACAGCGGAGGGCCATTGTTATCGCAAGATGGGAAGGTTACAGGAATGATTGTGATGTCATTAAGACAGGGTCAAAATATAAATTTTGCTCTTAAAAGCGAGCATTTAAAAGAGTTTATTAATAATGCGAACAAAAAAGCTAAAATAGGGCTTAATTTAAACTATTCTGATAAGTCTTCTTTAGAAAACGTTCAAGAGGCGCTAGTTCAAATTCGTTCTGGAAGAATTTCTCCTGAGTTCAAAAAAGAGCCAAAGCTTGTTTGTTCGTTCCGTTATGAATATTTGTGGGATATGTGGAATCGATTTGCTTTATTTGATCTATCTTTGTTTGATTGGGATACGGACGAGATCCTATTGCGTGCTGGTCAATATGGTGATAATCCAATGACGAATGAAAATAGCACCATTGATAATGTTTTTAGAGAAATAAAGAATAAGTTAAATTTGTAGAAAAGAGGGAAATGGCCAAATAAATAGTGTCTGCGCGCTATTTATTGTAAAATGCTAATAACATTTTTATAGAAATTGTTATTAACAAATGTTATACTTTTACGATGAAACCTCCATTTGATATTACTCCTAGGATTTTGAATTTAACGGCTGGAATCAGCGCTATGATTGGGCGTCTTGAGGCTTCTCGTTTGAAAATTCCTCTCGTTGATCTTAGGCGTCAGGTAGATGCGTCCTCAATACATTCTAGTTGTATTATCGAGGGTAATACATTAACACTAGATCAAGTGACAGATGTTATTAATGGAAAACGTGTTCTTGGGCCTAAGAAAGATATTCTTGAGATTAAGAATGCGCATAAACTTTATAGCAAGATCAATGAGTTTAACCCTTTAAATGAAAAAGATCTTTTACAAGCTCATAAAATTCTTATGGAAGGGTTGGTTGACAGACCTGGAAAAATACGAGGTACGGGTGTTGTAGTAGCGGCACAAGGTAAGGTGGTTCATACTGCACCACCACACCAGAGAGTTGCAGGATTGATATCGCAGCTTTTTAACTTTATTGCTGAATCAAAAGATCTACATGTTTTGATTACTTCGAGCATTTTTCATTATGAATTTGAATTTATTCATCCTTTTGAAGATGGTAATGGTCGTATGGGAAGATTTTGGCAGACTTTAATGTTAAGACAAAGTAGATTGGCATATAACCTTGTTCCCATTGAAACGGCCATTAAACAACATCAATCCGAGTATTATCAAGCAATTGCTCAATCCAACAAAGATGGTAAATCAACATTCTTTGTTGAGTTTATGCTCGGAATAATTCTGGAGGCTGTTTTAGATTTAGAAAAACTTGTATCTGGTCGGGCTAAACCAAAAGATCGAATAGCATACATGATGAAAAACTGTCCTTTAGAATTTACACGACAAGAATATATAGAAATCATGGGAGATATTGAAGTGCACACGGCATCAAGAGATTTGAATCAAGCCGTAAAATTAGGATTACTGAAAATGAAGGGTAGTCGAGCTACAGCAGTCTATAGAAAAATTAGAAATACCGCATAAACACTGACACTATTTATATTTTCATTGTCGTTTTTAAATAGTTTTGAAACCTCTTCCTTATAACTTCATATATTTATATAATCTAAGAAGCTTTGATGTATATAAATTAACCAAAGAGTGACTTTTTATGCAATGGATGATGCGTGTCATTTTTGTATTAGAGAAGGTGTTTATCCTAGTGGCGGTAGCTTTGGTTGTTTATGCGGTGATTTATTTGAATAAGCCGGTTGCATTGCCAGTGGTTTTAACACAGACAGCAAGTGTTGATGTTTCATCGACGGACAATGTAGTAGAAATGGCGTTGGTTTCTAGTGCTGATGTGGGGGTGGTTGAGCCGCAGCGGGATTTGTTTGATGCCGCAGGTGCGCCAGCGGATTTGGGCGTCAATAATGCGGCGATGTCTAATATGTTGCCGGCAAATTTTAAGGTGGTGGGGATCATCATCGGACAGTCATCTCAAATTGCCATCGAAGACACCGCATCGCATCAGACCTACATCATTGCCAAGGGTAGTCAAGAACAAGGCATTGAGGTCATGGATATTCATCGGGATCAGGCATTGTTAAAATATCAGGGGCAGGCGATCACCTTGCCATTACAATTAAAACAATGATAAAAATCTTTTATCTCATCTTGTCGGTTTTTTTCGCGCTTGGGCCCGCCATTGCGCAAGAAGCAGACGTTCCCGTCGTTGCTTCCAAACAAATGCTAGATGTTTTAGAACTCAAAGATATGGATATCAATGATGTTTTTAAGCTCATCTCATCTAAGACGGGCATTAATATCATCGCTGGAAAAAATGTCCAAGGGCGTGTGACGATTTATCTGAAAGATGTGGAAGTGCATGACGCATTGCATATTATTCTAGAAGCCAACGACTTGGCGTATATGGAAAGTCGCGGGATCATGCAAATTGTGCAAGCGGCAGATTTTGAACGCATGTTTGGTTACAAGTTTGGACAAACCACAGTGCGCAAAGTCGTGGCCTTAAAAGGCATGAATGCAACAGACGCGGCGGTATTATTAGCAAATTTCAAAAGCACGTCGGGAAAAGTCATTGCGGATGAGCAATCAAACTCACTGGTCATCGAGGAACAGCCTGCCAATTTAAGGAGCATGGAAGATTTCTTAAGTACGATAGATGTGCCGGCTCAAACCAAAGCGTTTGAGCTTATGTTTGTGCAAGCCGATGCCATCACCGCGCGCATCGCCGAAATTTTAACACCAAAAGTTGGCACCATCCGTTTTGACGCGCAATCTAATAAAATTTTTGTTAAAGATACAGAAGCAAAACTAAAAGACGTGGCAAATTTATTGCAGATGTTAGATGTGCCACGGCGCACGCAGGTTTTCGAATTAAGCTATATGAAAGCGGAAGACATGGTCAAGGCGATCACGTCGCTGTTAACCAAGGACATTGGTCACGCGGAGGTTGATGTCAAAGGTAACAAGTTGGTGGTAACAGACATCGCGCCTAAGATTGTTGAGATTACGAGGGTCATCGACGCGCTTGATAAAAAAGATCAACAGGTTCTGATTGAGGCAAGGATTGTGCAGGTTTCGTTGACGGATAAGACCAAGCTTGGCATCAATTGGGACGCGGTGATTAATAAATGGCATGACACGCGCATGACCAATGATTTTGGATTAGGTGATGCGGTTAATCCCAAAGGGGTGTTAAGCATTGGCACCATCGATAATGACCAATATAGTTTTGTGATGGAGGCGTTAAATTCTTCTGGGAAAACACGCCTATTATCAAACCCCAGCATCGCGGTTGTCAATAATCAGGAAGCGAAGATTTTGGTTGGGACCACCAAGCCTTATGTGACGACAACCACCACAACCCCGTCATCCGGGCCAACGAGCATATCAGAAGCGGTGACATTCATTGACGTGGGTGTCAAGTTGACGGTCACTCCGACAATTCATAAAGATGGTTATATCACCATGAAGATAAAGCCAGAGGTGTCTTCCGCTACATCGTCCTTGGTTACAGGTTCTAAGAATGAAATCCCCATTGTTGATACGTCGACTGTTGATACAACCATCCGCGTCATGGATGGGGTAACAATTGTTTTAGGCGGCCTTATCAAAGATGAGCGGTCAGCGAATAATAGTCAAGTGCCTGTGCTTGGTAAAATACCTCTGGTAGGTGCTGCTTTTCGCCAAAAAAGTGATTCCATAGAAAAGACTGAGATCATGGTCTTTTTAACGCCCCGCATCATTACGGGGGATATTCAAGCCAATGATAAGAATCCTAAGCTGATCAAAGGCGATAAAGTGTATTCCGACCATCCAATCGAGTAAGGACAAAACGTGCGTTGGCAAAAGAGATCGCTGTTGGGACAATTTCTTTTAAATCAAGGGGCTGTTGCCCAAGAACAGCTCGATGCCGCGCTTGATGAACAAAAACGCACAAAAGAGCTTTTAGGGCAGATCCTCCTGCGTAAAGGTTATATTAGCGACGAGCAAGTCATCCTAACCTGCCTGTCAGATCAATTGCACATCGAAACAATCAGCTTAAAACAAATCACCCCAGATGCCAATGCTTTAGCGCGACTACCAGCCAAAGCCGCGAATTATTATAAAGTTTTTCCCATTAACATGAGCAATGGTGTTCTTAAAGTGGCCGTGCATGATCCTCTGGATTTAAGGGTCTTGGATGATTTAAATCTCATGGCCCGTTGTCCGGTGGTCACAGTCTTGGCATCACAAAAAGAAATCATTGAGGCCATCCGTGAACATTATGGCTTAGGCGCTGAGACCATTGAGCAAATGATGGGCACCACAGCCCAAATGTCCAATGAACAAGAAGTCACCGTCATTGATGAGGCTGATTCCGACGCGTCCATTAGCCGTTTCTTAAATCAAATTCTGTTGCAAGCTTATAAAGATCACGCCACCGACGTGCACATCGAGCCTTTTGAAGAATCCTTGCGCATCCGATACCGCATCGACGGGGTTTTATATGACGCTGGTATCCCATCTAACTTGAAGTATTTTGCTGATGTGTTAATCACGCGTGTCAAAGTCTTAGCCAATTTAAATATTGCTCAGAAACGTTTGCCGCAAGACGGCCGTTTTAAAGTGAAGGTGGCGGACATTGAATTGGATTTGCGGGTGTCGTTTTTACCGACGTCCTATGGTGAAAGTGTTGTGATCCGTATTTTAAATTCAGTTAAGCTCTTGAGTTTAGAAGAATTGGGTTTTGGCCCGGCTCATCGTGAAACCATCAAGCAATTATTGGAAACACCGCATGGCATTATTTTTGTGACTGGTCCGACGGGAAGCGGGAAAACAACCACGCTCTATGCCTGCTTGTCAGCGATCAACAGCGAAGAAACAAAAATCATCACGATCGAAGACCCCATTGAATATCAACTTAAAGGCATTGTTCAAGTTCAGGCTTTCACGCAGATCGGTTTAACCTTTGCATCAATCTTGCGCTCAGTCTTGCGTAATGATCCGGATGTGATCATGGTCGGTGAAGTTCGCGACGCAGAAACCGCGCAGATCACCATTCAAACCGCCCTGACGGGCCATTTGGTATTTTCAACCTTGCACACCAATGATGCAGCCTCCGCCGTGACCCGCTTGTTGGACATGGGCATCGAGCCGTATCTGATCGCATCTTCCGTCGAGTGCTTTGTTGCCCAACGCTTGGTGAGAACCTTGTGCCCACATTGCAAACAGAAAGTACCATTAACACAGGATATCGCCGCAGAGTTTGGCATAAAAGCCATTGAGCCATCCGCTGTTGTCTATAAAGCCAATGGCTGTAAACATTGCCGCATGACAGGGTATGTGGGGCGAGAAATCATTTGTGAGACTTTAAAGATGAATGATGAGATCCGTGCATTGATCATGAAGCAGGCAACTGCTCAAGAGATTTTACAAAAAGCAACGATGCAAGGGATGCAGACGATGCGCGCTCATGGTTTAAGTAAAATCTTAGCAGGCATCACCACAACAGCAGAAGTGCTGCAAGCAACTCAAGAATAGGGGCGTAGTTTCATGCCAACATTTGCATACAAGGCAAAAAACTCCGGATCGTCGGTGATTGAAGGTGTTATCACGGCGGACAATCAACAATCTGCGGTGACAAAGATTTTGGAGCTGGGTCAAACACCCATCCTTGTTGAGCTTACGACGAGTAAGAATCGTGTAAAGCCATTGATGGTGCGTTCTAACGTATCAATCACAGCATTGGCGTATTTCTCTAAGTCATTAGCAGACCTCTTAGAAGCAGGTGTGCCGTTGGTGAGGGCATTGGAATTATTGGGCAAACAGCGCATCGCGCCTGTTTTGAAAAACGCGTTAGGGCAGATTGCGACGGCGGTCAGGGATGGTTCTAGTTTATCTAAATCCTTAGAGTCTTATCCGGATATTTTTAATAAATTATATGTGAGTATGATTCGATCGTCGGAAGCGGCGGGTAATTTGACGCGGGCATTGGTTATGTTGGGGCAGAACTTGGACAAAGAGGTGGTGATTCAAAATCGTATCCGTTTGGCGTTGATGTATCCCATGATCATTTTAAGCGTTGGTATTGCGTCGATCATTGTGTTGCTTACCTTTGTGTTGCCCAAGTTAACCGTGATGTTCGATGATTTTGGTGCAGACTTGCCTTTGCCAACGCAGATGGTTGTGGCATTAAGTCATTTCGTGACCCATGATGGTTGGATCGTGGCATTATTATTCGCGGCCGCGACGGGCTATTTTTTAAAATACCGCACAACCCCTCAGGGACAACAACAGTTAAGCGCGATCGTGTTGCGCATTCCGGTGATCAGTGATTTCTTAAAAGCCATATCAATTGCACGCTATACCCGCACGGTGGCCATCCTTTTAGAAAGCGGTGTGCCCATCACAACGGCATTAGAATCAAGCATCATGGTTTTAGATAATGCGGTGTTCATTGAGCAAGCAAAACATATTGCAAATCAAGTGCGCATGGGCACAAGCTTGTCCGTGGCAGTTCGTTCCGCCGCTGTTTTTGGTGATTTAACTGCAAACTTGATTGCGGTCGGTGAGCAGGGTGGAAAACTTGAAAGCAATTTATTTAAAATAGCCGCGATCCATGAAGAGCAAAGTCAACACATGACGGAAAACACCTTAAATGTTTTGGGTCCCGTGGTGTTGATCTGTGTGGTCACTGTTGTTGGGGCGATGATGTTTGCGATCATTTTACCGTTAATCAAAATGAATATGATAATCAAATAGGTAAGGAGAATTTATGAAAGAACGTGCCTTTACGATGATCGAGATTTTATTGGTGGTCATCATGATCAGTGTGCTGGCGGCCATGGTGGTGCCAAATCTGACGGGACGGACAGATCAAGCTAAGTTGGTCGCGGCGCAAACCGACGTGGAAACCAATTTGCCTGCGGTGCTTGACCTTTATAAGATGGATAATGGTGTTTTTCCAACAACAGAACAAGGGTTGGCCGCGTTATTAACAGCGCCCGTCACAACCCCAGCCCCAGAACATTGGAATGGCCCCTACATTAAGAAAAAGAAAATGCCGCAAGATCCTTGGGGTCGGCCCTACGCGTACGTTAATCCAGGCGTGCATAATAAAGAAAGTTATGATTTGTCATCTTTCGGTGCCGACGGTATTGAAAGCAAAGATGACATTGTCAATTGGTTGAGCGTAAAGCCATGATGCATGTTAACCGAGGATCCTTGATCCTTGAAGCTGTCATTGCTGTTGTGGTGATGGCCATTGGCCTTACAACATTGATGCAAGCTTTAATGAACAATGCCAATGTTGTCAACAGCGCCCAAGAGTATGGCCGTGCGTGGTTGATCATTAATGAAAAACTTCAAGAGAAGGTCTTCTTTGATAAGACCAATATCTCGCTCGAAAATCAAGCGGTTGATGCGGCATTACCTCGCGTGAAATACGACCAAACATTCAAAACCTTAACACAAGAGCCTTGGATTGGTTTAAAGCAATTGGATTTATCCTTGCATTGGGCCAATAACGCCAATACACGCAGTCTTAGCATAAGGACCATCTTGCCCAATGATGATACGCAACAAACAAAACAAAGCCTTTTCTACAATTAACGTCGATCAACATGGGTTTACGCTCCTTGAAATGCTCTTAGGGGTCGTTATTACGGCGTTGGTGGGTTTTAGTTTATTTCAGATCTTTGCCAATGGCATGAACACTTATCAGCGGGCGCAATTGACAGCGAAAGTGTATTTGCAAATGTACAAAGTCTTTGACGCGCTGGATGCCGATATCGCGGCGATCATCACGTTTGATTACAGAGCGGTGGATCCGCAATGGAAAAGTTTTCATGGTAATGCAACGTCGATGCATTTTGTTAGGAAAGCGAAGGATGGGTTACAGATGGTGTCTTACGCCGTTTATGATGACAAAAGCCGAGGCGATGAAGTCAGACGCAAGATCAACCCCTTAGTTGACGTGCTTGCAAAGCAAACAAAGGATGTTGCTGGGGATGTTGTTGCGAAATATATACAGGATGATGGCTTTACATTAACGTATGCGCAGGCAGAGCCAGAGTCAGTCAATGGCAAGGTCAAGATACGTTGGCAAAACAGTTGGGAAGAGGAGCATCTTCCCATTGCGATTGCGGTAAAGATACGCTTTAAGCCTAATCAAGAAAAACAAGCACCGGTTGAGTTTAGCCGTATTTTTTATTTAGAAAATCGGTAAGAATGAATATAAGAAAAAATAATTCTGGTATAATTTTAATTGCGGTGATTGCCGTGATGATTGTGCTCACCATAGTTACCCTCAGTGCGGGGAGTCTTGTATCGACGACGATGCAGTATACTCAAAAAGAAATAGCCCGCACACGGGCCATGGCTAGTGCTTTGGCAGGGGTGAATTATGCGTTGCATTTGATGCAGGATCATCCATCGCTAGTCGACACCTGGTGGCAAAGCGGGGTGCGTGTCGACAATAAAGAACAGGCAGGAAAGTATTTTGATCATGTGGTGTTAAGTAAAAACACACAGTTTGATGTGGACATCATGGATCAAACGCGGTATCTAAATCTAAATGCTTTAAATTTGACTAACGCGTCGCTGTTATCACGCTTGATTGTGGCGCATGGATTTTCAATGCAGCAAGGGGATGATATTGCCGCTAATGTGATTGAATGGTTAACACAAATTAAAAAAGCTCCCTTTGATGATGTTGCCGAACTTACGCTTGTCAAAGGCATGACCAAAGATATTTTTGAAAAGATCAATGTTGATCTAACGGTGTATCCAAAATTTCCTGCCGATGGGCTGGTGGCGAATTTTTGGACAGCTTCACCTAAGTTTTATCAGGCCTTGGTGGCAGATGTCACAGCAACGCATAAGGTGGAAAATGTTTCAACTTTCGTTGCCCTTGCGCAAAAGTATCGCACCAAAGAAAAACCGGCAAATCCCGACGGGGTAGAATTAGCCATGTTGGCCGCAGGGGGGCATGTACCAGTTGCGTTAGACTATAAAGTACATGTGGTTGGTTTTGACGCGTTAACCAAAACGCGTGTCGAGGTAGAGGCATTGATTAACAAAGATCAAAATGGCGCGTGGGGCATTCAACGTTTTAATAGGGTGTTATTTTAATGGGTAAACACCGCAACGTCATATCTATTACCGACGATAATCTGACATACTTGCAGGCCAAGGATGTTGGGACGCCGGTATTTCGACAAGTGAGCATTAAAGGAAAAAGTGATGCGGAAATTACGAAGCAATTATCCCTGTTGATTAAGGCGCACAAGATTGCTTTGCATCAAGTGACTGCGGTGATTAGCCGGCAAAATGTGTTGGTGCGGTTTATGACATTACCGTCGGCAGATGTTGTTGAACTTAAAAAAATGGTGGCTTTGCAAATTGGCAGCATTGTTCCTTATGCCCTTGAAGAGATTGTTTTTGATATTCAATTGCTTGGGGATGCGGGCTCAAATCAGCGCAAAGTCATGGTCATCATTGCGCCCAAAGATGTCATTGAGCGCCAGTGGCAGATTTATACCAAGGCGGGTGTATCTCCCTCGATTGTGAGCATCAGCTCGATGGGAGTATGGCTTTGGTATAGCCGCAGGACCGCAGATAAGCTTGGTGTCGCGTTGGTGTTGGATATCAATGAAGGAGAGGTGGAAATTTGCCTTTGCCAACACGCCCATTTGTTTACTTCAAGGGCTTTTCGATTACCGTCGTCAGATTTAGCGGCAGATGATTTTAAATTTTTGTTGAAAGAAATTGATTTAACCATTGAAGGTTACATGAAAGAACGGGTTGGCCCAGCGTTGACAAAGATCATCACCACAGGTTCTAAGCCAATACCCATTGATTTATTAACGCGCTTACAGAAAGAATACGAATTGCCGGTTGAAGACATTGATCATGCACGTCAGATCAAAGGTTCCAATGAATCAGCGACGGCGCTCATCGGATTTTCTGCTGTTGACGCGGCCCATCAAATTAATTTAATCCCGCGACATTTGGCGGATGCGCACGTTAAAACACTGGCAGCGAAAGCGGCAAAACGCATGGCCTTGATCATGGTTGGGTTGTTTGTCATCGTTGGCGTTATCGGAGCAATCCAAGTAAATAAGAAGAATAAATATTTAGAAGAGTTAAATGATCAATGGCAAGTCACGAAGAAACAATTGGATGGCATTGAGCAGGAAAAAGCAAAAATTAATGCGATGTCACAAGCGTTAAATGGACGGGTTGTATTTGCAGAGATTTTTAAAGTTGTTGAACAGTCTACACCGCCGAGTGTATCTTTTTTTAACGTGAACATCAATGATCAAAAACTTTTAAGCATGCAAGGGATTGCAAAGAATCCCGCAGATATCAATGCCTTACAGGAGAGTTTGATGCGCTCCACATTATTTGTGAGTGTACAGTTAGATTTTGTGAATAAACGTTCAACGCAAGATGGGGAAGTTAGTTATTTTAAACTATCGTGCCAATTAAAATGACCATGAGACAATTATCAAATAGGGAAAAGATCATTGCTGGCGCAACCATCATCATGGTTGTTGTTTATTTGGTCTTTTTCATCCTCATCCGTCCAGCGAAAGACATGTTGGCGGGGATTGATGATAGCATTGCAACCAGTGAACAACGCCTATCTAAAGGGAAGGTATTATTAGAAAGAGGGAGCGGTGTCCAAAAGTCGATGGATAGCTTGGTTAAAGAATGGGGACAAACCAGATCTGATGCCGAAGAGTCTTCCCAATTAATCAATGCCCTTGAATCTGCCGCCACAACTGCGGATATCCGTATCCTTAATATCGAACCGCGCCCTATAGTCCGCGACACATTAGTCCGCTATCCTATTGCCATGACGGTTAGCGGTACATCAAAACACATCATTAAGTTTTTATCCTTAATCCAAGCCAAGCCCTTGGCATTAGATGTAGAAAACCTCAATTTAGAACGCTCTATCGATGGCAATGCTACCATTAATGGCACTATGGTGGTGACACGTTTAAGAATACAGGGTTAATTCTCATTTTATGCCTCATGAAATTCTTTTCCTTGACGCATTTAGCTTACAGGCGTATAATTTCACAACTTAAAAAGACTAAACATAAGGCAGTATAAGCTGCTGTAACAAGGAGGAAGTACGTTGGCTATTGTTAAAGAAAAGAAAACAGAAGTAATCAACCGTTTCAAAACCCATGCGAAAGATACAGGTTCCGCACCTGTGCAAATCGCTGTGTTGACCGAACAAATCAATGCACTTAATTTGCATTTCAAATCCCATCAAAAGGATTTTCATTCCCGTCGTGGATTGCTCGTGTTAATCGGTAAACGCCGTCGTCTGTTGGATTATCTCCAATCGATAGATCCTAAAAAATACGAAGAAACCATTAACAAGCTTGATTTACGTAAGTAAAAAGCTTTCTTAAAAATTTAAGGATCTATTATGCAGACAGTCCGTGTCGAGGCTCCGTTTGGCGCCCAAACCATCACGATTGAATCAGGTAAATTAGCAAAATTAGCGGGCGGCGCTGTTACCGTTACCGTTGGTGGTACCGTTGTTCTGGTCACCGCTTGTATGGCCAAAAAAGCCAAAGAAGGCCAAGGGTTTTTCCCTTTAGCTGTTGAATATCAAGAACGCACCTACGCCGCTGGTAAAATCCCAGGCGGTTTCTTTAAACGTGAAGGTCGTCCGTCTGAACGTGAAGTGTTAGTGTCCCGTTTGATTGATCGTCCAACCCGTCCATTATTCCCAGAAGGTTTCTTAAATGAAGTTCAAGTTGTGGCAACTGTTTTGAGCCACGACGGTGAAAATGATCCTGATATCTTAGCGATGATCGGTTCGTCCGCTGCGCTATTGATTTCTGAAATTCCTTTCGATGGTCCAATCGGCGCAACCCGTATTGGTTTGATTGATGGTCAATTGGTGGCTAACCCAACGTTTGCACAACGTGCGAACAGCGCGATGGATTTGGTTATCGCTGGTTGGGGTGAAGGCATCATCATGATTGAAGGCGAAGGCGATCAAGTTCCAGAAGCTAAAGTTTTGGAAGCCATGAAGTTAGCGTTAGACACCCAAAAAGCGTATATCGCTATTCAAAAAGAATTACAGAAGCAAGTTGGTAAACCAAAAGCTGCTTTTGAAGCCAAACAACCTAATGAAAAGTTTGCTAAAAAAGTACGCACTTTAGGTTTTGATCGTTTGCAAAAAGCATATACTACGATCGCTGATAAAGCTGAACGTGAAGATGCGGTCAACGCGATCTTCCATGATTTAACCAAGGACATGACCATCTATGCAGATTGTGTCGTTACCGAAGGTGAAGAATTCTCCGCCGGTGATGTTAATCATGTGTATGAAGCTTTGCAATATGAAATCATCCGCAACAATGTGTTCCAAAAACAATTGCGTGCTGATGGCCGTGGTTTAAAAGAAATTCGTCAAATCGATTCTGAAGTGGGTGTTTTACCACGTACCCATGGTTCATCCTTATTTACCCGCGGTCAAACCCAAGCTTTGGGTGTTGTGACCTTAGGTACCAAGGATGATGAGCAATTGATCGAATCTTTAGAAAGCAGAACATACAAGACCTACATGTTGCATTATAATTTCCCATCATTCTCTGTTGGTGAAACAAAGCGCATGGGTTCTCCTGGTCGTCGTGAAATTGGCCACGGTGCTTTAGCTTCTAAAGCGATTAAATATGTCATCCCATCACGCGAAGATTTTCCTTACACCATCCGCGTGGTTTCTGAAATCTTAGAATCCAATGGTTCTTCTTCTATGGCCTCCGTGTGTGCTGGTTGTTTAGCGCTTATGGATGCTGGTGTTCCGATCAAGGCTACTGTTGCTGGTATTTCCGTCGGTTTAATCTCTGATGCGAAAGAAACAGTTTTGATCACCGACATCATGGGTTTAGAAGATCATTTCGGTGATATGGATTTCAAGGTGGCTGGTAGCCGTACCGGTGTGACCGCCATCCAATTAGATCTTAAGATCAAATCCTTGTCGATGAGCTTGGTTGAACGCACCATCGCACAAGCCAGAGAAGCGCGCATGATCATCTTAGATAAGATGGAAAAAACCATGCCAGCGCCACGTAAAGAAATGTCACAATACGCACCTCGCATTGTCACCATTCAAATCCCACAAGAGAAAATCGGGGAAGTGATTGGACCAGGCGGTAAAACGATCCGTAAGATGATCGAAGAAACAGGTGTTACCTCGATCGACATCGAAGAAGATGGTAAGGTGATCATTGCATCTCCAAATGGCGAATCTTTAGATAAGGCTTATGCCATGATCAAGGGCATGACCCATGAACCTGAAGTCGGCGCTATTTTCGATGCGACGGTTAAACGTATCATGAATTTCGGTGTGTTCGTCGAGTTCTTACCAGGCCGTGAAGGTTTGGTTCACGTTTCTGAACTTGCAAACAAGTTTGTTAAGGATGTTAACGAAGTTGTGAAGGTGGGCGACAAGTTTAAAGTAAAGCTTACTGAAAAAGATGAGCAAGGTCGCTTTAACTTAAGCAAAAAACAAGCCGAATAAATAGTTTTAAACTATGAAGCTTGAACACATCAATGAAATCAAGGGGATTGGCATATTGGGTGCTAGCCTGTTACTGCTAGCAAGCCTGATATCGTACAATCCCCTTGATCTTTCTTGGTACACATCAGCCCCAAATGTTCCCGCGCATAATTTGATTGGTATCGTCGGCGCCTATTTGGCTGGCATGATAAATTTTGTACTAGGATATAGTTCTTTTGCCTTAGTGGTTTTTGGTTTTTTTATTAGCTGGAATAAATTTACCTCGCGTGACATCAAATGTTCCTTTCCTAAATTCTTAAGCCTTGTTGTTTTACTCATGGTGGCAAGTTCGCTGTTATCCATGATCTTTTCATCCAATGCCCAAGCACAATTTCAAGCCGCAGGTTTGCTCGGCATCATGTTTAGCACATTTTTACAAAAATATTTAAGCCCCGTTGGAGCTGTAATCACCTTAACGATTTTAGGCGCCTTAGCCTTGGTTGTGACGGGGGAATTCTTAGTGTCGCCGTTTGTTGTGTGGTTGTTTGGTGTGTTAAAAAATGCTTTTGCCTCTGTCTTTGGAAAAATTAAAAATTTTCCAACTGTGGCGCCAAAGCCTGCGGTTGCTAAAGTTAAAGAACCTGCCATTAAGAAAACCGTTGAGCTTGATGAGGAAGATTTCGCAGGGTTGGCTAAGAAAACAGCCCCATTACCAGCGGCTGCCATCCCTGCCAATAAGCCAACACCGCCTGCAACTACAGGTGCTGGTCCTAACATTCATATTGTAGCCCCTAAAGAAGTTCAAAAGCCTTTGGCTGATGTGACACCTAAGGTAGTTGGGGAATATCATTTACCGTCGCTAGATTTGCTCAATGATGTGCCAGTGGTGCCAGATAGTAAAATTCAAGAAACACTTAAGAATGGGGCAAAGATTTTAGAAGAAACGTTGGAAGATTTTGGCGTCAACGTTAAGGTCGTTGACATTGAACGCGGGCCCGTGATCACGCGATACGAATTACAACCAGCTCCAGGCGTTAAGATCCAAAGCATATCGTCATTGTCCGACGATATAGCGTTAGCATTAAGCGCGCCAGCTGTTCGTATTTTAGCGCCGATCCCTGGGAAAAATCGTGTGGGTATTGAAGTGCCCAATGGTTTAACGGCTGCTGTTTATCTAAAAGATGTGCTCATGCAAGAAAGAGCGCGTGCATCAGCATCTAAGTTAACGTTATGTATCGGCAAAGATACTTCCGGCAAACCTTTGTTTGCTGACCTAGCAGAAATGCCGCATTTGCTCGTCGCGGGGACAACAGGTTCTGGTAAAACGGTTTGTTTAAATGCACTGATCATGTCGGTCTTATTTAATGCGTCACCCAGTGAAGTTAAATTCATCATGGTTGACCCTAAGATGGTTGAGCTTGTTCCTTATAATGATTTGCCGCATTTGATCACGCCGGTTATCACCGATGCTAAAAAGGTTACACCGGTCTTAAATTGGTTGGTTGGAGAAATGGAAAATCGTTACAAGACCTTGGCTAAAGAACAAGTGCGTAATATCAAGGGTTATCATGCCAAGGGTTTAACCATGCCGTACATCATGGTTGTCGTCGATGAGTTGGCTGACTTGATGCAGGTGTCTGCCAAGAGTGTGGAAGCATCCATCGCCCGTTTATCTCAGTTAGCGCGTGCTGTTGGTATACATTTGATCTTAGCAACGCAGCGTCCATCCGTTGATGTTATTACAGGGGTTATCAAAGCGAATTTCCCAGCCCGTCTTTCGTTTAAAGTGGCTTCCAAAGTTGATTCACGGACTGTCTTGGATGCGAATGGTGCCGAGAACTTATTGGGTAAAGGGGATTTGTTATTTATGAAACCAGGGGATTCAAAACCAACCCGTGGTCAATGCTGTTATTTGTCCGACGAAGAGATCAATAAAGTCATTGCCTATATTAAGACACAAGGCACTCCTGAATATAATGATCAAGTGATCAAAGCTCAACCACAAAGCAGTGGTGGTGGTTCTGAAGATAAAGATGAAATGTACGATGAGGCCGTTAAGGTCGTCATTGAAACCAATCAAGCATCGGTCACCATTTTACAGCGACGATTACGCCTCGGATATTCCCGCGCAGCCCGTTTGATCGATATGATGGAACAGCAGGGGATTGTGGGTCCTTATGCTGGAAGCAAGGCCCGAGATATTTTAGTTGACCGTGAGAAGTGGTTGTTAGAGAATGCAGGAAGCGTACAAAATAATGACCCAGCCAACAACCCAACATAATTCTATTTTAAAAGATGCCCGTGAAGCCAAAGGGTTGACCTTAGAAATTGTTCACGAGGCAACCAAAATACCCCTCGATGCCTTAAAAGCGATTGAGCAAGGTTATTCTACCCGCATTTTAACCCCATTTTATTACAAAGGTTTCATTAAGATTTATGCAGAATTCTTAGGGTTAAATGTCGACGATGTTTTAAAAGAATATCATGTGGATAAAAAGCCACCGGTTAAAGTTGTTGCGGCATCAACCAAGAAGCCCGTTAAAGTCCATAAACCTATTCAAGTCATTGAGAAATCTCAGCATGTGATGACGGGGTTAAATAATCGCAAGAACCGCAATATTGTGTCGCGTGTCCTTATTGGCATTGCCATTGTTGCTGGTTTGATATTTTTTGTAAAAGTCATTGGGCCAAATATCAAGTTTCCAAAGTTTGAAAAGAAAGCTAAGGTTCAAGCGGTTGTTGAAGCGAAAGATGTTAAAGAAGTAAAAGATGTTAAAGATACAAAAGAGTCTAAAGAGAAATTACCATTTAAGTTGATCCGTGCGGAAAGCAGCAATTTAAAAGTAGGCTTGTCTGTCCGAGCCATTAAGGATAGTTGGATCCAAGTTAAGGTGGATGGTAAAGTAGCATATGCCATGACGATTAAAAAGGGCACCATGGAGAATTGGGTGGCCTATAATCAGATTGAATTATCCGGTCATAACATCAATGAATTAGATATGGAAGTCAACGGCAAGCATTTAGGAGCATTAGGTAGCGCCGAGCGTGGTGTGCGCAAGGCTGTGATTACCCGTCAGGGTTTAACTGTAAAGAAGTAATATGAAAACAACAGTAGATTTACGCAAAGAACGGTTAGGCGCCGGCCAAAAGGTCGGCGTTGTTAATTTAGGCTGCGCCCGTAATCTGGTCGACGCCCAGATGCTATTGGGTCGTTTAAAGAAGAATGGTCATCGCATTGTTGATGCCAACGACGCCCAAACCGTGATTGTTAACACCTGTTCATTCATTGAAGAAGCGCGACAAGAATCGATTGATACCATCCTTGATTTATTGGAATTAAAGAAACAAGGCAAGATCAAGAAAGTCATTGTGGCTGGATGTTTGGCGCAGCGTTATGGCAAGGATTTGATCGAAGAATTTAAAGATGTTGATGCTTTCGTTGGAACACCGACACTAAATCGTGACAACATGCCAGATCAAATGCAATTGACAGCATCGCATTTTGCCTATGTCAAAATTTGTGAAAGCTGTTTTAATGCCTGTTCATTTTGTGCTATTCCGAAAATCAAAGGAAAATTTAGATCGCGCACCATCGAGAATGTTGTTTCTGAAGTCAAAGCGTTAGATGCTAAAGGGGTTAAGGAAATCAACATCATTGGTCAAGATATCACGGCCTATGGCATGGATTTATACCGTGAAAAGTCATTGGCTAAGCTCATCAAAGCCTTGGTACCTGTGTGTAAAAATATTGAATGGATACGGTTGTTATACGCTTTTCCAGCCCATGTCACCGACGAATTGATTGATGTGATGGCCAGTGAACCAAAGGTATGTAAATATATTGATATGCCGCTGCAACATATTAGCGATCATATTTTAAAAGAACAAAATCGCAACATCACCCGCGATCAAACATATGATTTATTACGCAAATTACGCAAAGCCATGCCTCAGGGATTTTTACGCACAACTTATATTGTCGGTCTTCCAGGCGAGACAGATCAAGATTTTAATGAATTACGAGCATTTAATAAATCCATACGCTTTGAACGTGTAGGGGCATTTGTGTATTCTAAGGAAGAAGATACGGCCGCTGCCTTGATGGAAGGGCATGTGCCAGATAAGATTAAAAAAGCACGGCTTGATACCATCATGTTGGATCAAATGCAAATTTCAAAAGATGTGCAACAGCAATTTGTTGGCCGTCGTTTAAAAGTATTGATTGAAGAAAAAGAGAAAGATTCGACCGACACTTATATAGGCCGCAGTGAATATGATGCCCCAGATGTCGACGGTGTTGTCTATGTGCGTTCCGCAAAACCGCTTGCGATTGGTGCCTTTGTGTATGTGGACATTACCGATGCCTATGAGTATGATTTAGCGGGGGTGGTGGTATGAACTTGCCAAACCTGTTGACCATGTCACGTTTCTTCTTTGCGGTTGTGATTTTATATTTGCTGTTGGCCAACAATCTTGCTGCCATCATGACAGCAACATTTCTATTCTTGATCGCTGCAATTACAGATTTCTACGACGGGTATTTAGCAAAGAAACACGGGCTCATTTCTGATTTTGGCAAGATCATGGATCCTATTGCTGATAAAGTCTTGATGATTTTTGTATTCTTTGCTTTAGCGGCGTTGGGGATGATGGATTGGTGGATGGTTATTCTAATTGTTATTCGCGAGGTTGCTGTGACCGTTGCCCGTCTTAAAGCCATGGCGCATGGTCAAGTCCTTGCGGCGGAAAAAGCTGGAAAGATTAAAACTGTATTTCAAATGGTTAGCATTGGTGCGGCACTTTTATTTCTCATCTGTGAACAAAGTGTTTTTGCCAGAAGCTGGTTTTATCAAGCCGAGCCGATGTGGCGCGCATTTATTCAGATCATGATGTTAATCAGTGTCTTATTAACAGTGTACTCTGGCGTGATATTCTTTAGGCATAAATGGGCTCCCAAAAAAACATCTTCCACTACCTAGTTGCGACCTTTTTAGGCGTTGGCTATTGTCCTATTGCGTCTGGGACAGCGGCAACAGCGGCAGGTTTAGTCTTAATCTATTTCTTACAAGGGCAGACCTGTCTATATTTCTTGGTTTTATTGGCCTTGCTTGGGTTAGGTGTGGTTGCGGCCAGCCATGTAGAGAAAACGTCGCATCAAAAAGACCCTGGGATTGTCGTCGTTGATGAGGTGGTGGGGATCATGATTGCCATGATCGGTATCCCGTTTACATGGAAAACAGCCCTATGCGGATTTTTCTTGTTTCGGGCTTTAGATATGTTTAAAATATACCCTATCAATCGATTCGAAGCCATCCAGGGCGGTGTGGGTATTATGCTCGATGATGTGATGGCAGGTTTATATACGAATATCATTTTAGTCATTGCCGTGCATTGGGCCGGCATTGTTTAAAACAGGAGGGAAGTCAAGATGGAAAGCAGTAATCCTACGTTAAAGAACAAAATTTTCGAAAACGCACAAGTTGTCGGTGGCGCACCAACCATGACAATTCAAGGGACAGTTAATAAAACCTTGATTATGTTAGCAATTTTAATTTTTACCGCGATCAGCGCGTGGTCTATGCTGACACCTGGTAATGTGATGCCCTTAAGTTTAGGTAGCGGCATCATTGGTTTTTTATTGGCGATTGTAACAACATTTAAACCAAACTGGGCGCCAACTACAGCTCCGATGTATGCTGCTGTACAAGGGGTATTCTTAGCGGTATTTTCTGCCATGTTTGAAGCAAAGTATCCAGGCATTGTTGTTAAGTCTGTAGGTTTGACTTTTGCCGTTGCTTTGGTGATGTTGATGGGTTATAAAGCAGGTTTTTTTGCAGCTACACCAGCACTTCGAAAAGGCATGATGATTGCAGTTGGTGGTTTAATGTTGTTTTATTTGGTGGTGTTCGTTGCCAGTTTGTTTGGTATTGCGCCTCCAGCTTTTATTAATGGTGGTGGGCCACTTGGTATTGCATTTAGTTTATTTGTTGTTGGTTTAGCGTCGATGTGTTTAATTTTGGATTTTGACTTCATTGAACAAGCTGCTTCAAGCGGAGTCGAAAAACGCATGGAATGGTATGGCGCTTTCTCATTGATGGTCACCTTGATCTGGTTATATTTTGAGATCATGCGTTTAATGAGCAAGATGAATTCTCGTAATTAATTGTGTTTCAGGGTATTTTTTGGGGCTTTTTGATTTTGGTCGGATTATATGGTATATCTTACCCATGCGACTAAAACAAATAGCCCCGATTTTTTTATATATTTTTTTGACGGTAACAAGAAATGGTTATTGCCAAATTGATCATCGCATCGAATTTGGTTTCTCTGCCCTAACAATCGACGGAAAACTTCCTCGCTTTAAAGAAATCTCAAAATTTGAATCTCGCACGGGCATCAATGTTGAAACCATGAATTGGTATTTGGGATTTAATGGGGACAATAAGGAGTTACCCAATATTCCCTTAAAATGCATGGCAGAATATAAAGATCAAGATATTACCTTGATGCTCACCTTAGAACCATGGGGCGAAACCATGGATTGGCGGGGGCAGCGTAAGGATCCGTTGCGTGCGATCAATGACGGTTATTTAGATCGTTATTTACGTCGGATGGCTAGTCAATTGCGTAAGTTTGGTCGTCCTATTCGCCTACGTTTCGGCCATGAGATGATCCAAGATGATCATCCAGATACGCGCGGCTGGTATTCATGGCAAGATAGGGCCAAAGCCTATAAAAAAGCTTTTATACGTGTGCATGATATTTTTGTAGACGAGAATGCCATGAATGTTGAGTTTGTATGGTCGCCAAATTCAAGGCCGGCACTGCTTAAAATCTTAGCGAAATATTACCCAGGTCCAGAATATGTCGATTGGATAGGCATTGATGGGTATAACTGGAATGGCGAGAGTTTTGATGAGCTATTTCAATTGCCTTATAAGAACATTGTTGAACATCCAGAGATTTTTGGCAACAAACCCATTATGATCGCAGAGTTTGCGGCTGGGGATGATAAGAAATTAACGGTCTTTGATAAAGCTGCATGGATTAAAGATGCTTTTGAAAAAATACCGACACACTATCCAATGGTGGGGGCGATTTATTGGTTTAATGTAAAGAAAGAACGTGATTGGCGTTTAGATTCCTCCGATGCTAGTTGGGAAGCCTTCCAAGAAGGCATCCGTAATTGGCGTGATTAGTTGTATTTTCAATCCCTTTGTGATATAAAAAAGCATATGAAAAATATGAAAGTTGTGATCTTAGCCGGCGGTATGGGCTCACGATTGTCGGAAGAAACAGAGCTAAAGCCAAAGCCAATGGTTGAGATTGGCGGTAAACCTATTTTATGGCATATCATGAAGCATTACAGTGCTTTTGGTTTCAATGAATTTGTCATTGCTTTAGGCTATAAGGGACATTGTATTAAAGATTTCTTCATCAATTACCACCTGCATCATAGTGACTTATCCGTTGATGTGAAACACGGCAAAGTGGTCTTAAATAAAACACCTCCGGAAGATTGGAAGGTTGATTTAGTTGATACAGGTTTGACCACTGGAACAGCGGGTCGTCTCAAACATTTAAAGCCGTACTTAAAAAATTCATTCCTTATGACATATGGCGACGGTGTTTCAAATGTTGATCTAACGCGTTTAATTGCGCATCATCGCAAGCAAAAAAAGCTTGCAACATTAACAGCTGTTCGACCACCAGCGCGTTTTGGTAATTTAACGTTTAAAGATGCGGCATCGATTGAATTTTCAGAAAAATCGCAAGTAGCTGAAGGTTGGATTAACGGAGGATTCTTCGTTCTTGAGCCTAAAGTCTTTGATTTTATTGATGATGAAGCAGAAATGTTTGAACAACGGCCTTTGGAGGACATTTCGGCAAAAGGTCAATTAACAGCGTATAAGCACGAAGGTTTTTGGCAGTGCATGGATACGTTGCGTGATGTTAAATTATTAAATCAACAGTGGGATCACACCCAAGCCCCTTGGAAAACATGGAAATAAATTCTTGGAAAAATCGTAGTGTCTTAATCACCGGAGCCACAGGTTTGGTTGGCTCGTGGTTAACGGAAAAATTAATTTCAGGCGGCGCACAGGTCACGGTGTTGCTGCAAGATGTGAATGGTCAGTCGCCATTTTTAAAACATGCGGCACAGCGTGATGTGCATTGTGTTTATGGCCAATTAGAAGATTTACCGACGGTTGAAAAAGCTTTGATTATATCGGGGGCAGACACTGTATTTCATTTAGGCGCGCAAACCATCGTCGGAAATGCCATCACCACCCCATGGATCACCTTTGAATCTAATGTGCGTGGTACCTATAATCTTTTGGAAGCATGCCGACGTCAGGGAAAATCGATCAAAGCCATCGTCGTGGCGTCTAGTGATAAAGCTTATGGGGATTCGTTGCAGTTGCCCTATACAGAAGACATGCCCTTAAATGGCATTGCACCATACGATGCATCTAAAGTTTGCACAGAAGTTATTGTTAAGTCTTATACGGCAACTTATGGATTGCCGGTGATCACAGCTCGTTGTGGCAATATTTATGGCGGTGGTGATTTTAATTTTAGCCGCTTGATCCCAGGGACCATTAAGTCGTTATTGTCGAATCAAGCGCCCATCATCCGCTCCGACGGTACATTCATCCGTGATTATGTTTATGTCAAAAACGTTGCTGAAGTTTATACGCAGTTAGCGCAATTGGCTTACCAAGGCAAAGCCATTGGCGAAGCATTTAACTACAGTGATGACACCCCACGGAAAGTCATCGATGTGGTCAATGACATCATCCGCTTGATGGGCATCAAACATTTAAAACCAATCATACAAAATAACGCGGCACATGAAATTCATGATCAACATTTATCAAGTGCCAAGCTGCGCAAATTTGTGAATTTAAATCAATTGTCCAACATGGATGTGGGGTTAACCGAAACCATTGATTGGTACCGTGAATTCTTCCGACAATAATATGTATTCACAATTAGCCGGTAAAGTTTTCTTTGTTACCGGTGCTGATGGTTTTTTGGGTGCGCATTTAACCCAAGCCCTGTTAAGTCATGGGGCAGAGGTTATTGCCCAAGTTCGCAGCGTCGATCATCTCAAACGTTTAACGTTCGGTGTTGATCGATTGACATTTATCCCAATGGATTTTTGTAAGGCAGATCTCGAGGCTTTGAAAGATCGTTTGCCTCAAGGGATTGATGTGTGCGTGCATACGGCTGCCGCTGGGATTAAACCCAACGACAATGCTTGGGAACTTTTGTTAAAAGTTAATATCGACGGCACAAAGCTAATGCTTGATCTAGCCGTTGCTAATAAGATCAAACGTTTTGTGTATATTGGCTCAAGTTTTGAGTATGGCGACGGGAATTTGTGGGAAGAAAACGTTCAAGTTAATCCACGCACCTTGTATGGGGTTAGTAAAAGTGCGGGGTGGATGTTGGCTAAAAGTTATGCGGCCACACATCAATTGCCCATCGTCGGGTTTCGACCATTTTATTTGTATGGCGCACAAGAAGGTCCGGAGCGTTTGCTATCAGCGGTCATCAATGCATTGATTAAAAAAGAACCATTGCCCATGACCTTAGGGGAACAAGAACGTGATTTTGTTCATGTGGATGATGCGGTCAGAGCCATCCTTTATGGATCAATCGACGCTAAAGCTGTCGGAGAAGTATTTAACATTTGCACCGGTGAGCCCATCACGATTCGCAAAGCTGTTGGCATCATGGAAGAAGAAGTAGGTCAAGTCTTCCCATTGCTTTGGGGCAAATTGCCGTATCGGTCGTTGGAGTGGGTGAGATTATCAGGCAGTAGCCACAAGGCAAAACAGGTTCTGGGTTTTTCCACCAGTGTGAATCTAAGAGAAGGATTAAAAGGTTTGTATGAGTTTAGCACCAAGCAGAAATAGCATCTTAGAACAAGTTGCCACATTTGTAGGAACATCTGTTGAGCCAAAACCTTTTGTTGCAGGCACAAGTTATATTCCTGTATCAGGAAAAGTGTTGGATGGCGCAGACATTGCCTTGATGGTTGATGCGTGTTTGGATGGTTGGTTAACCAGCGGTCGATTCACTGACGAGTTTGAGAAACAATTAACGCTCGCAACCGGCACAAGATTTGCGATGTTGGTTAACAGCGGATCATCAGCCAATTTATTGGCCATTAGCGCGTTAACGTCTGGTTTGTTAAAAGAACGCGCATTAAAGCCAGGCGATGAAATCATCACTTTAGCTGCAGGTTTTCCAACAACAGTTAATCCCATCATTCAAAATAATTGTATCCCTGTTTTTGTCGACATTGATTTAGCCACGATGAATGTGGATGTTGATGGCTTAGAAAAAGCCATTAGCCCTAAAACAAAAGCCATTATCTTGGCACACACCTTGGGTAATCCATTTAATATTGCTGCGGTTAAAGCCATCGCTTGGAAACATAATCTCTGGCTAATTGAAGATAGTTGTGATGCCTTGGGTGCAACATATCAGGGAGCACCGAGTGGTAGTTTTGGTGATATGGCCACATTAAGCTTTTATCCGGCACACCATATCACGACAGGCGAAGGTGGGGCGGTGGTGACGAGCAATGCACTCTTAAATAAAGTGTTATTGTCATTTCGTGATTGGGGCAGGGATTGTTGGTGTCAGACGGGCAAGGATAATACGTGTGGCAAACGTTTTGATTGGCAGCTTGGAAAATTACCGCATGGTTATGATCACAAGTATATTTATTCTCACATCGGCTATAATCTAAAAGCCACTGACATGCAGGCAGCTTTGGGTGTTGGTCAAATAAAAAAGTTGCCCCAATTTGTTGCACGACGTCGAGAAAATTGGAATGCATTGCGTCAGGGTTTAGCTGCGTTAGATGGCAGGGTTTCATTTGTCACGGCGACAGCAGAGAGCAACCCAAGCTGGTTTGGTTTTGTGATGACAATCAATGATCCAAAAATTTCACGGGATCGTTTGGTGCAATATTTAGAATCGAAGAAAATCGGCACGCGCATGTTATTCGGGGGAAATTTATTAGATCAGCCTGCCTATGCTAATATCACGCATCGCACAGTAGGTGCACTTACAGCCAGCGACCGTGTGGCCAAAGATGTACTATGGGTTGGTGTTTACCCAGGCATCACCACAGCCATGTTGGATTATATGATAACCACGATTAAAACTTATTTTAAGGACAATGCATGAGCCGTCAATTACAACTCTTATCCGTCGTGATCCCTTGCCACAATGAAGAAGCTGTCTTGCCTTCAACGCATGAACGCTTAACAGGGATTTTAGCGGATTTGATTCAAAAGAAATTGATCGCAAATTACGAAATTGTTTTGGTTAACAATGGTTCCAAAGACAATACGGTCGCCGTGATGCTGCGTTTATTTAAAAATGATCCGCATGTGCATGTGGTTGATTTACGTCGGAATTTTGGTTATCAGGCATCGATCACAGCGGGCTTGAATGCAGCAACCGGCGATGCCGTTGTAACCATTGATGCCGACTTACAAGACCCACCGGAAAAAATCGAAGAAATGATAGGGCATTACACACAAGGATACGACTTGGTCTTAGGCGTGCGCAATGATCGTTCGACAGATAGTTTTTTTAAACGGGTATTCTCTCAATTCTATTATCGTTTCTCTCAATGGATGGGCGTTGAGGTTGTTTACAATCATGCGGATTTCCGTTTGATGGATCGTTCCTTATTAGATCAATTCAAAGACATGCATGAGCGTGATCGTTTTATCCGCGCTATGATCTTGTATTTGGATAATCATTATGCCTGTGTATATTATGAGCGTCAGACGCGAAAGATGGGCATGACAAAATTCTTTGCTGGGGACTTGATAGCATTAGCCATGGATGGGATTATCTCGTATTCTTATAAGCCACTGCGTTTTATGTCGATCTTTGGGGTCTTTATGAGCCTTATCGCCTTGGCTTTAGGCTGCTGGGTTGTTTATTTAAAATTAAAGCAAAATATTGTCGTGGGGTGGGCGTCCACCTTGGTCCCAATTGTTTTCTTTGGCGGCGTTCAGTCGCTGTTCTTAGGGTTAATTGGTGAATATGTTGGTCGTTTGTATAATGAAATTAAAGCCCGTCCGCTGTATGCCATTCGTAAAACCTACAAGCATTGACCCTATTGGCTGTGACTTGATTTATTGAAGTTATAGGCTATACTTTTGGGGTAAAATGACCTATACCAAATCTAAAATATTAGCTCTCATCCTTCTAACGACATTTGCAAGTGCGTCAGTGTCTGTGCCTCGTGCACAGGCAGGAGAAATGACGGTGCCGCTCATGCCTAAAGCAGGGGCCATGGTTCAATTAAGCCAAGCTTTTACACCCGCACAGTTAAAGGGGATTGTTGTTCATCCAAATCAGCCGCTGCAATTTGATTTCTTGATTGGTCAAGGTGACGGCCAATTAAGCACAGAAGAAAAAAGCCAAGAATATAACACACTCATCAAATACTTTTTAGCGTCCCTAGCTGTTGCGGATAAAGACCAATGGGTGAACCTTTCGCCATATGAGCATAATCGTATTATTGAAGAAAATTTCGGCAAGACCATCATGGGGCGGGATCTTTTAGCCCAAGATTACCTGCTTAAACAAATCATGTCCTCGTTGATGTACCCTGAATCAGGATTGGGAAAAACATTTTGGGACAAGGTCTATGAGAAGGCCGGCAATGCGAATGTCCCCATCAATGCTTTTAACAAAGTTTGGATCATGCCGGATCAAGCTGTCATCCATGAGAATGGGAATACTGCTGTTATCGTAAAGAGTCATTTGAAGGTGATGTTAGAAGAAGACTACCTTGCTAAAGCAAAAAATACTACGGACACCATGCCATCGGCAACCAAAGAAATGATGCGCAACATTTTATTGCCGGAACTTGAACGGGAAGTTAATGAGGGAAAGAATTTTGCAAGCCTACGCCAAGTATTTTCAGGGATGATATTAGCAACGTGGTATAAGCGTGCATTAAAGGATTCGCTCTTGGGTCAAGTGTATGCCGATAAGGCTAAGGTTAAGGGCATCGATCAGCCTGCTTGCCGGCAGGCAGGAACTAAGTGTGATGCAAATGAAGAGATTTACCAAGAATATCTGCAGGCTTTTAAGAAGGGCGTTTTTAATTACATCAAAGAAGATCAACAATCCATTCCCCGCAAATATTTTGCCGGCGGTATCACAGGTCTAGGCAATTTATCCCTCGATACAAAACAAGTCAATCGCGCCATGATATCCGCAGATGTTGCCGGGACAGAAGCCGTTACCACACAATTTGATGCCGCGATGGATGTAGATCCAATTGCGAAAAAGCTGATCATTTTCAACGAAAGTATTCCGTCCTTTGACATAAAAGATCCAAAACTAAAGTATCTGACGTGGTTAATGGCTGAGGATATCGAGAAAGACAATGGCTGGCAACGCACATATCACGCCATGGACAATCAAACATTAAGCCAAGAATTTCAGTCGTTTATCGACAGCGGTGTTTTTCAAGAACCATTTTTAAGTTCAAAGAATATGAGTCCCGAGGGCATTATTGCATTCTTAGATGCATTATCACGTCGTTACGGTGCTGTGGAGCTCGATGTTAAAGACTTAACCGAAGACTTTATCGGCAATAGTTTATGGCTTGGACTAGAAGGTTTTGCTGCAGCCAGTGTTCGCAAAGATAAGGATCTCCATGAATCCATGGTCAAAGCCAAGGCGTGGGTGCGAGAAGTTTTTATCCGTGCAGGTTTGAATGATGCCGCGATGACGCCGGAACAGTATGTGCAAGATTTTAGACGGTTTTTAGATAGGATGGGGTCGTTAAGAGAAGAAGAGAAAGTGCATGCGGTTAACTTATTAAAAATGATTTCACATCTTCATGATCCAAGATATAGATTCGAGAATAGTATAGAATATGCTGCAGATCTAAATTTTTATATTCTTAGAATCCGAGCCGAAAAGAATCTAAAAGTGTTGCAGGCCATTGGTGCATATTTCACAGCTGAAAAGCGAAGCATTTTTGTTCCGGCGATATTTGAAGCTATCCACGATAAAATTACTAAATTATCCAAACCAGAAGCGACAATAGATTTTGATGAAGGAGTGCTTAAATTAGCAAAGTTGCATCTCCCAGACAGCTTAGGGTATCAACGGGTTGAGTTATTAGCAAATGAAAGAGTCATTGTTAATTTACAAGATGTTGCAGAGCAAAGAGATGGCGTTCTATTTAACATCAATTCGGTGTTTCGACATAAACCGTTTACCATTGAGATCATGAAAAGAAAAAGTACTAATGCATTAGGTTATGATCTTGTTTTTGTTGGGACATATGATGGCAGGACGAGTGATTTTATTATTCAGAATAATACACGTAAAGGCGTTGTTCCTATTCCTTATAGAAGTATTTTAAAAGGAAACATGTTTGTATTAGGTCTTGATGTATTTGGCAAACAATTTGATTTTTCAAATGTTATTGTTGAAAGCGTGAAGCCATCAGAATTAAGCTCGATCTATGTTTTGTACAAACCAAAACCAAAGTATTTACCGCTATCGAAATCAGCTCTACCATATGATCAAGCAATGGCTACTGTTGCTCAAAGTGATGTGGGGGGTATTGATTTGAACTCTGGTAACTTGGATTTGCAGATTAAGCGGGATGGGAATGGGGTGGTTATGCCATTGGTAGAGCAGGACTTAGTGCAGTTGTCCCGTATTGAAGGGCTTGTGCCTCGGATTATAGCGATTAAGCCAGCGTCTAGCTTGCCAGAGCTGCAGTAAAGATTTTTTGGCAAAAGCGGTTTTTATAGTGTAAACTTGCCCCTATGACAGATATTCCTAATTTTCCAGCTCCAAAAAAAGATAATGTAACCAAGCGCGCGGCCATTTTCCTGCAAGTGATTGTGGTTGTCGTGATTGTTTTTATTGGCGCCAGCCTTTACCGCACCATTTTAGACCAAGCTTCCCAATTAGAAGTTACTAAGAACAATGTTAATGAACAAAAAGATCAGGTAAGTTCTTTAAGTGCTCAAATTAGCAGCTTAAACGATAAGATCAAAGAATATAAGAAACAAAGCGATGATTTGGATGCTAGCGTGGCTCAAGAAAAAGAGACTGTGGATGCCATGAAGAAGAATTATGATGCGCTTGAAGTGAAGATCAATGATTTAAATCAAGAATTCGACGATAAATTTGGCCGTTTAAGCAAAGAAATCACGGATGTTAAAGAATTAGTTGGGCCAGTTAAGGATGATATTGCTTTAATGAAGGAAGATACTCAGAAATGGCAAAAGGATTATGTGGCAGCCTTAAGTGATTTGCAAGTCCATGTTACCCGCGCGGCAGGTTTGATTGCTCAAATGCGTGATGAAGTTAATAAGAAGATTGACTTTATTAGCATGGTGCAAGAAAAAATGATCAAAGACGCCGCCGTTGCCAATAGTATTCCCATGGTGTCTAAACCAACAGAAGACCCAGATCGTACTGTTCATCATCAGATCATGAATAGTGATTTGTCAGAGTTTAAGGACAAGGCAGATTATAAGGCCGAGACCACCACGAAGTAAAACTGCTTTAAGCGTGAATTTTCTTCTTATTAAATTCGTAGATCACATCGAGTAGAATTAGAACAGCGGCAACCCCTAAGATGAACCAGCTTTTTGGTGTCATCATCTTATGTTCCATCAAAATACGTGTCTTTAAATGAAAAGCAATCAACATGATGATCACCCAAAAGAAGGGCTTATGTTCTTTGCTATCGATCAAGCGCTTTAAGCTAAATGGCCACTTTTCTCCTTGGGGGTATGGATTAAAGGAAGGGATCATGGCGGGAATTTTAGCCATGTAATTCTTATAAGATTCGCCAAATTTTGCTAGTAACATACCTTGTTCATCGTTGATTGTTCTAAAATAAACAAGCGCCAAGGCAATGATGAAAACAAGTCCTGCCCAGCCCATGTTTAACACGACACAAAATCCAATGAAGATTAAGAAGGTGCCAAGGTAAAGCGGGTTGCGCACAAAGGCATATGGGCCCGACGTGGTTAACTTGTCATTCTTAATTGCATATCCGTTAGACCATAGACGGATGAGAAGGCCTGCGATCACATAGCCAATCCCAGCACTAATGGAAGCTTCTGTGGTGCGGCCATAAATTGCGATCAATAAAGCAAACGGATAAATGATGGCAAAACGTGGTTTAAACCAACGGTTGATGCGATGTGTTAAATTCATAGCAGGTATTATACTCAAAGTTTGAATTTACGCTAATACTTCCAGTAGAATTCTTAACGCGGCGTTTTTAGCGAGGGTTTTATTTTGCAATCGGTTTCCTTTAAAATGAAATTGTCTCACGATGGTTTCTTTGCCGTAAGAGAGGGCGATATAAGTTAAACCAACAGGTTTATGTTTATTACCGCCGGTAGGGCCGGCAATGCCCGTGATGCCGATGCCATAATCAGTTTTTAAAATGTTGCGCACACCTTTGGCCATGTGGCTGACAACTTCAGCACTGACAGCGCCATAGGTGTTGATGTATTTGGCTGGGACTTTAAGGATTTTTGTCTTAGCGGCATTGTCATAGGCGATAATGCCAAGCATAAAAAAGGCAGACGCGCCTGCAATATTGGTTAAGCTATGGGCCAATAATCCGCCTGTGCAGGATTCGGCCACCGCCAGAGTTTCTTTACGTTGCTGTAATATTTTTGCTATTTTTTGTTCAAGTCGCATGTTATTAAAAACAATAGGGTTATGTAATCTTCAGTGATTATACGCTTAGAACTATTGATTGACAAGCACGAAGATTTTGCATATACTTTGCGGATACTTTTGTCGATATGTACCTAAATGGAGGAAGTGCATGTTTAATTCGATCCCAGAAGTCTTAGAAGAACTTAAAAGCGGACGCATGGTCATTGTTATGGATGATGAAGGCCGTGAAAATGAAGGTGACGTTTTAGTTGCCGCAGAACACATTACGCCCGAAATCATTAATTTCATGGCAACCTATGCACGTGGTCTTATTTGCGTGCCGATGGAAGATGCGCGCCTTTCTCAATTAGATTTACATCCCATGAAGGATGATCCAAATTCTAAACATCAAAAATGTAATACCGCTTGGACTGTTTCTGTTGATGCTGCCTTTGGTGTTACAACAGGTATCTCAACAGCAGACCGCGCCAAAACGGTTGAAGTTTTAATTGATGAGAAATCCAAAGCCTCTGATTTAGTCACCCCAGGCCATTTATTTCCATTGCGCGCTCGTCGTGGTGGCGTCTTGGTTCGTGCAGGTCACACAGAAGCTTCTGTTGATTTGATGCGTTTAGCTGGCATGTATCCCGCCGGTGTTATTTGTGAGATCATGAATGATGATGGCACCATGGCACGTACCAATGATTTGATCCAATTTGCTAAGAAACATAAACTAAAAATTTGTACGATCGATAGCTTGATCGAATACCGCCGTAAATCTGAGAAGTTGGTCGAACGTGTTGAAGAAACACCATTACCAACACAAGATGGCGAATTCAAGTTGTATGCGTATAAGTCTGTCATCGATGATGTGATCCATTTGGCCTTGGTCAAAGGTCAAATTGATTCAACCGTTCCAGTCTTAGTGCGTGCACAATCCGAATGTCTGACAGGTGATATCTTTGGTTCTTTGCGGTGTGATTGCAACAGCCAATTAAGATCTGCCATGAAGACGATTGAAGCGGCAGGATCTGGTGTGATCTTATATATTCGCCAACATGAAGGCCGTGGCATTGGCTTACTCAATAAATTAAAAGCCTACAATTTGCAAGATGAAGGCATGGACACCGTCGAAGCAAACCAAGCTTTAGGTTTCCCTGCGGATTTACGTGATTATGGTATCGGTGCTCAGATCTTAGTTGATTTGGGTGTGAAACAAATCCGATTGCTCACGAACAATCCTCGTAAGATTGTTGGTTTAGAAGGTTATGGCTTATCTGTTGTGGAACGTGTGCCTATTAAAGTCGCGCATCATCCGAAAACAGAAGGTTATTTAAAGACCAAGAAGGAAAAGTTAGGGCACATCCTCTAATGAATGCACGCATTGCCATTGTCGCCGGTGAGTTCAATGAATTTATCAGCAAGGCATTGCTTGCGGCGGCTTTAAAAGAATTAAAAAAAGCAGGATTGACGGACAAAGCCATCACCACGGTTTGGGTCCCAGGTTCTTTAGAAATGCCGGTGGTGGCCCTTAAACTCGCATCAAAGAAAACGGTTGATGCGGTCATTTGTTTGGGTGCTGTCATCCGCGGTGATACATATCACTTTGAAGTTGTTGCAAATAATGTTGCCCAAGGGATCATGGAAGTTTCACTGAAAACAGGTAAGCCTGTGATCATGGGGGTTTTGACAACAGATACGATTGGGCAAGCACAAGCGCGGGCCCAAGAAAACGGTAAGGATAACAAAGGCCGCGATGCGGCTATAACGGCGCTAGCCATGATTGCTCTTTTAAAAAAGTTGAAATAATATGAGACGACGCACACTCGCGCGTGAACACGCTTTAAAGATTTTGTATCAATTGGATATCACCCGTCGACCTTTGGATCTGATCATCGAAGATTACTGGAAAGCGGATGATACCAAGGATATCAAAGATGATGCGATCATCAAGTATGCCGGTGAATTAGCGACGGGTGTTGTTGCACAGTTGAAAGTTATTGATGATAAGATTTCCGAATATGCCACCAATTGGCAATTAAAACGCATGGCCGTGATTGACCGCAATTCCATGCGCATCGGTTTGTATGAACTCAAATACACCAAAGAAATTCCTCCCAAAGTAGCCATTAATGAAGCGGTTGAGCTCGCCAAGAAATATGGTGATCTTGAATCCAGCAAGTTTGTTAATGGCATCTTAGATAAGATCCATAAAAAAGAAATTGTAGAGCCGAGCAATTAACATGCGGCTGGCTGACCTCCACATTCATACGTACTACTCCGACAGCACATCATCGCCAGAGGAAGTGGTAGAACAGGCTGTTGCGGCTAAAATGAGCGCAATTGCCATTACCGATCATGATATCATCGACGGCGTGGCCCCAACCATCGCCGCGGCCCAAGGCAAAGATTTAGAAATCATCCCAGGTGTTGAATTATCCGCAGAATATGAAGGTAAAGACATTCACATCTTAGGGTATTTCATTGATGTGGAAAAAGGTCCGTTGGTTGAGAAATGTGAAATATTCTTAGACGGCCGTGTTGCGCGCATGAAGCAGATGATCATGAATTTGCGTGGTGTTGGGATTACCAATATTGAATATGAAGAAATCAGTGCCATGACCAAAGGCAGGGCAGTGGGTCGAGCACATTTGGCGTACTTGATGGTGCAAAAGGGTATTGTTAAGAATTATAAGGAAGTCTTTGATAAATATTTAAGCGAAGGCTGCCCAGGGTATGCACCGAAGTTCAAACAAAGCCCATTTGAAACCATTGATTTGATTCACCAAAGTGGTGGATTAGCCGTGATGGCGCATCCAATGCTCACCCTTAAAGATGAATTGATATCCCCGATGGTGAAGGCGGGTTTAGATGGTTTAGAAATTTATTATCCAAATCTCTCCGATACCGTGCATAATTTTTATTATAAGTTAGCAAAAAAACACAAGCTATTAATGACGGGCGGCTCCGACGCTCATGGTAAAGCCAAGCCTTATACGTACATTGGTAAGGCATCCATTGATTATGCGTTGGTGGAAGCCATGAAGGAACGTTTGAAACGATGAGAACGCACGAAGATTTCATGCAGATGGCCTATGACCTTGCTTTGAAAGGCTGGGGGCATGTGTCGCCCAATCCTCTCGTCGGTGCTGTCATTGTAAAATCAGGCAAGATCATCGCTGGTGGTTGGCATCCGCATTTTGGCGGACCTCATGCAGAAGCCATGGCCATAGCGAAGGCTGGCAAAAAAGCTAAAGGCGCTGACCTCTACGTTACCTTAGAACCTTGTTCTCATTTTGGTAAAACCCCACCGTGCACCCAAGCAATCATTGAGGCTGGTATCAAACATGTCTATGTTGGTGTGCTTGATCCAAATCGAATGATGAACGGTAAGTCGGTTAAGCTTTTACAAAAAGCGGGCATTGGTGTGAGCGTTGGTTTTCTGCAAGAGGAATTAAATAAGCTCAATGAAAGTTTTAATCATTATATTGTCACCAAAAAACCATTTGTGACCGCCAAGGTTGCGCAGACGATAGACGGAAAAATTGCCAATGCTGTGGGGCAATCCAAATGGATCACCTCCCAAGAAGCCCGCGATCATGCCCATGGCTTTCGTTTTGGATTTGATGCTATTTTAGTTGGCATTAATACGGTGCTTAAAGATAATCCTGCTTTAAACAGCACACCGCGCAAAAATATCAAGAAGATCGTCTTAGATACAACGTTGCAAATGCCAAATAAGGGCAAAATTTATGTTGGCACACGACCTGAAGATATTATAATTTTTACCGGTGCCGCAAAAACTAAGTCATTAAAAGCGACCATCGTTCGAGCGCCACTTAAAAATGGCAAAGTTGATTTGAAGTGGGTATTAGAATATTTAGGCAAGCAATCCGTCGCTAATCTTCTGATAGAGGGCGGTTCAACCGTTATTGAAAGTGCGTTAAGAGAAAACTTGGTTCATAAGATGATGTATTACATTGCGCCCAAGATCATGGGCAATGGTTTAAAGGCGATTGATAAGCTTCAAGTTTTAAAAAACACACAGATGGGGCAAATTGGTCCAGATGTGCTCATCGAAGGGTATCCGACTTCGCTCTAAAACTTTCGTTTGAGAGCTACGTCGGACTGCGCCAGCATAAAGAAAGGTAATTGGCTTGTGTTTACTGGGATCATTGAAAAGTTAGGTGTGGTTAAGGCGATTAAGCATAACAAGAATCTGATTGTCTTGGATCTTGATTGTGGCAAGTTGGCCAAAGATATTAAATTAGGCGATAGCGTTGCCATCAATGGTGTTTGTTTAACCGCGACGACAAAGAAGGCAAGTGTCGTAAGTTTTGATTTAATGAAAGAAACCGTCGAAAAAACATCACTTAAGCAAATCAACATTGGCACCAAGGTTAACATGGAGCTAGCACTTAAAGCCAACAGTCGATTCGGCGGTCATTTTGTCACCGGCCACGTCGATGAGGTGGGGGTCATTGAATCAATCGAAAAACTACCCAACTGGGTCGCCATCACCATTACCGTATCCAAATCCGCCATCAAACACCTAGTCCCCAAAGGCTCCGTCACGGTCGATGGCATCAGCCTTACCGTCGGCAAAGTTAGCAAGAAAACCTTCAGCATTTATCTCATTCCCTACACCCTTAAAGCCACCAATCTAGCCTCCAAAAAGTTGGGCGACTGGCTTAATATTGAAACAGATATCTTGGCAAAGTATATACTTAAGCAGTAAGGAATTATCGTTTTTCTACAGCTAATTTCTCCGCAACCCACATGCGGATTAGTGTTAAATAACCTAGCCCACGTTTTGCAGCTGCTTTCTTTAGAGAATTAATCATTTGATCATCAATACGCAGAGAGATAAGTCTTTTGCGTGGTTTTGGAAAATGAACATTTTTAACTTCTTCTAATTCCTCTTCGAATTCAGTAATTGAATGCGTCTTCCAAAAAGCTGCTTCTTCATTCTTTGATTTAAACTTTGGTATAGTTTTAGCAATTGTTTCTTTCATATTATCTCCGTTGAAATCGATGTCGTTCTGAATCAGTCATGCTCCTTGCAGTGATTACATAAACTTTGCTTTTTGGTTTAAGTTCCATAATAACTGTTAAATAGCGACCTTGGTCAGTCCGACCAAGAACATAGAAACGATCTTGTCGACTTTTTAATATCAAGGGGTTGTTAAAGCAAGCCTCCTCAGCTTCTTCTGGACTTACATGGTGCTCGGCAATATGGGGGACATTAAAATGATCCCATATGAAGGATTTAATGATCACTAGGTATCCTTTCTTTAAGTATATATGTATATACAATAGATGTCAAATTTTTGGGTCAATTTTAATAGATTGTTTTTGGGGGATTTCTATTCTAAAACGACATGGGGGATGCCGTTGGAATCAAATTCTTCGTAATATTATCATCTTATGTGTGAAAGTCAAATGATCGAAATAATTGACATCAAAGTGGATGGCTTGTGGTTTTGTATGGTAAGCTTGTTTTATGAGTGCCCCATTGAAGGTTATTGTCATTGATGATGATCCGGACATGTGCGCGTTGACCCAAAAGGTATTGGTGAAGTTTGGGCACGAAGTTAATGCGTTTTGTGATAGTGACGCAGGCATTGCGTTTGCTAAAAAGAGTAAGCTTAATCTTATCTTGATGGACATCATGCTCCCAGGATTAAGTGGCCCAGAACTTGTTATATCATTCCAAAAAGATCCCCAATTAAAAAATATCCCTGTTGTTTTTCTAACTGGCTTAGTCTCAGGCCAAGAGAAGAACATGCAGAATGAAGGCATTGAAGTGGGCGGTAAGAAGTACCCTACTTTAGGTAAACCTTATGAGATTGAACAATTATTAAGTGTGGTTAAGAAATATGCTGTCTAACGCCATGGAGCCATAAGGTTATGTCAAAAGAGATTCACGTAATGTTTTTTGATGATGATGAAAATGCGCTCTATGAGATCTCTCGATTATTTGTCGATGAACCATATGGCATTCTAACCGCCACAACACTTGACCACGCCAAAGATATTTTACGCAAACATAAGATCAAGGTCGTTGTTTGTGGGCAGCAGATGAGGGATATTCACGGGGTCAAGTTCTTACAGGAAGTAAAAGGATTTTATCCAGATACGGTTCGAATTTTATCAGCGTCATATACAGATTTTGCCGCTGTCGAAGAAGCGATTAACTTAGGCGAAGTCTATAGGATTATTAGCAAGCCTTGGAAGAATTCGGAATTATTGTTTAATATCCGTCGAGCGATTGAACATTATGACTTGATTGTGAAAGCAGAAGAAACCAATCAACGCTTGAAGGCTATGTATGATGTGCAGCGTGAATTCACATCAACGGTATCGCATGAATTGCGTACACCACTCGCATCCATTAAGACCGCCATTGATTTGGTTGTCATGAAAGCTTTAGGAGACATTAATAAAGAACAAGCTGAAGTTTTAAGACGTGCGAAGCGTAATGTTGACCGCTTAAAGCGTTTGATTGACGACATTTTAGATTTGACTAAGATGGAATCTGGTAAGCTGCAAATGAATTTTATGCTCAACGACATCAATCGTGCGGTCAAAGAAGTGGTTGATGCACAAAAGGAAGTTGCACAAAAACGCAACCTGTATTTAAAAGCACAATTAGATTCCCATATACCGCATATTAATTTTGATAGTGATCGTATTATTCAAGTCGTTAATAATTTGGTTGGCAATGCGATTAAGTTCACTAAGGTTGGTGGCATTACAATTAAAACAACCTTGAATACAAAAGAGCACTGCGTTTTAATCAGCGTCATTGATACAGGCAAGGGCATTGCTGAAGAGGATTTGCCAAAACTATTTCAAAAGTTTCATCAAATAGAATCCGCAGAGTCTAATGAAGAAGGTGGTACAGGTTTAGGGTTGGCGATCTCAAAAGAAATCGTTGCGCGGCATCGTGGGTCTATTTGGGTTGATTCGGTTCTTGATGAGGGGACAACCTTTAGTTTTATGTTACCATTACCGGAAGATAAATAACTTATGGCCGACAATAGCACCAAAACAATTCTAGTTATTGACGATGAAATTGATTTGCAACAATTGGTCAAAATTGCTTTAGCTTCTAAAGGCTATAAGATTGAAACAGCCAATAATGGTGTAGAAGGTTTAGAAAAACTTAAAAAATTAACCCCTGATTTGATCATCTTAGATTTGAACATGCCAAAGATGGGGGGCTTGGAATTTTATCAAAAGATTTGTGACGACAAAGGTCAGCCCAAATATCCCGTCTTTATTTTATCAGCACGCGCGAATATGACCCAGTTGTTCAAAGATTTTAATATCAATGGTTTTATGACCAAGCCATTTGAGATTGATGAATTGTTAGATGAAGTTGATACCATCATCACTAAGAAATCACCGCAGATTAAGAAGATCACGGTCAGAGGTGTTGAGCGTGCTCCTAAGGTTTGTGTGGTTGAAACAGATCAGGAAATCTTAAAGAAGTTAGGCATGGAGTTCTTAAACAGCGGTTATTTGGTTAATTCAGCCTCGAATGGGACTGATGCTATTGAACGCATCTATGAGACTTTACCGGACATTGCCTTGGTTAAGTTGGCCTTGGATGATTTATCGGGAGATCTTGTTATCCTCCAGTTAAAGCGTATGACAAAGACACAACACATAAAATTTATCCTCTATGCGAGTTATGTTGCAGAGAGGACCATCATCGTTGATAAGATCAGTAAAAAAGAAGGCATCGACTGCTTTGTGCAATACTCCAACCTGCAGCAATTAATCAATGCCACGCATGAATTATTAAGAATCTAGGCTCAAATCCTCAAGGTTTGCATTTGGCCTTATAGTATGTATATACTATACGGTTATGCAGAAAGCCCTTTTTAGCCTTATTTTAGTTAGTTTCTTATCCTCAACAATTTCGCTTCCAGCTGCACGAGCACAGGTGGTTTTACCTCAGATGCCGGCGCCTGGGACTATGGTTGACGTAACGCCTGCGTTTACACCAGCCTACTTAAAAGGTCTTGTCATTCATCCTGAATATCCGCTGCAATTTGATTTTCTCGTCCATCGTGGGCAAGGAAATTTAAGTGATTCACAAAAAAATCAAGAATACTCAAAGCTCATCAAGTATTTTCTAACCGCATTAACCATCTCAGAAAAAGATCAATGGGTGAATTTAAGTCCTTATGAAAAAGAGCGCATCATCCCAGACACATTCGGCCAGACGCAAATGGGGCAGGACCTGTTAGCTCAAGATTATATGCTCAAGCAGTTGTCCGCGAGCTTGCTTTATCCTGAAGGGGAAGCTGGTAAGCGATTTTGGTCGAGTATTTATGCATCTGCTAAAAAGCATGGCGGGCTAAATGTGCCTCTTAATGCCTTTAATAAAGTATGGATTGTCCCAGACAAAGCTGTGCTGTATGAAAAAGGCAACACCGTTTATGTTTTAGAAAATCATTTGAAGGTGATGTTGGAGGAAGATTATTTAGCTAAGGGTAAGAATAAAATAAAATCTTCTAATACGAATTCTGAAATCATTAAACAAATCATCCTTCCTGAAATTGAAAAAGAAATCAATACCGGCAAAAATTTCGCAGCCTTGCGTCAAGTATATAGCGGCATGTTGTTGGCGACCTGGTATAAACGCGCGTTAAAAGAATCATTATTAAACAAGGTTTATGCTAATCAAGCCAAAGTGCAAGGCGTTGATGCTAATCCAGAAAACAATCAAGCGATCTACGCGCAGTATTTGCAGGCTTTTAAAAAAGGCGCATTTAATTTGATCAAAGACACAGACGAGATGGGCGTGTCTGGTCCAAGGAAATATTTTGCAGGTGGGACAAAATCATACGATCCTAATAAAATTATTGTCTTAAAAAAGATAGATAGTGCGATGGCAGAGGGAGTTAATGATGAAGAAGAAAATGTAGATATAGCCCACGTTCGACTAGGATCACAAACAAATGGCTCAGTTCAAAGCATTTATCGGTTTCGAGATGCTAGTCCGTATAAACGAATTGCTAGAAAAGTAGGAATGGTGCCACGTATAAAGGTAAGTAAAGGTGCTGAAGCTACGGGGGCAGTCTCAGAAGCAAGATTGCCGGATATTGTTTTAGAGCAATCAGTTCCAAAGAAGATATTGCAGCGTTCAAATCAACATGCTATCAGAGCAAAGCTAAGAAAGATTATACAAATAAGAGAAAAGATTTCGGAAGGGCTTGATTTATACATGTCGAATACTGGAGATATGGGATTTGTGTTGGGAGTAAATTATGAGGTTGAGAAAAACAAAGGCTGGATTTTCCAAGATGAGTACAGAAAAATGAATGGATTAGCCGGGTGGGGGTTGTTTTCAAAGATGATGTATAAGAATAATTTAACCAATACATTACCTGGGGCGCAAAGCATTCAATTAAATCCTATCACAGAGTCGCAAATGCGCATAGTTTTAGGCGCTGTTAAATATAAGCGTTATTGGGATATTATTGAACCATATTTGCCTAATGAGGATTTTGATGCTGAGCTTGAGATTTATCAGTTTTTAGCCAATGACATTGGTTTAACACTCGGTACTTATAACGAAGATTATCCTGCGCCTTCAAGAGTTAAGCAGAAAACAACATATTATTTGAAAGATGCGTTAAATATTTCAAAAGATGAGTTAGAAGCAAAAATGCTTACAACATTACTCAATTTGGAATGGTTTTTACAACAAGATGCCGCTATGTCTTCGCGAAGAGAATTTCTATCAAGAGTGTGGCTTGCTGTCTTGGCAGCAACTGGGGCGATCAATTCTACGGGAAATTCTGAATATAGGGAATTGGTTGGTAATGTTGGGATGACATTTCGATTTATTGAGCGCAATTTTCGAAGTCCTTACCCAGATCCTGTTGTTGCTCGGGCTAGTTTTTTAGAGAAGATGGCTATCTTGCATGAAAAGAGTGTGGATATTGAAGTTAGTCTAGAGAAACTCTCAAAAATAATTAAAGGAAAGCTCTTCAAAGAAACTAGGCAAGGGGCAATGGAATATTTGCTTGAGACCAGAGAAATGTTATTGCTTCGAGAATATAGACTATTAGATAATTTATTATTGAGTAATCCTCGACAAAATGCTGTTTTGGTTAGAGAGCGTGCATATGAAATTTTAAATAATGTTCCAATGCCAGCCTATATTCAGGAAGAATATAAAGCCTTGATTAAGAAGACAATTAATGATTCTGCTCAAGCATCTATTGAAAATAGATTTCAACGATATGCCGACATTGGAAAGTTGTTTGAGGGGAATCCGGAGGTTTTAAAGAAGGGATGGTGGGTGGCTTTTGATTTGGATAGAACGAAGGATATTGTAGGGGATGAGCGTCAGATACAAATGGTTAGATTATTGAATAAGGTTTTGATTGATCATGTTGGTCAAGATGTGCAATTTTTTTCTACCTGGCGTGTGGATATTCATTTTCAAAAGGAAGAAGGTTTTATGTATATTCCCTCGTCACTAAAAAAGGGGCAATTGTCTGCGTTATTAGATGATATACGTTTAGCATTTAAGACATTATCAAAAGGTCAAACAGTCACATTTGCAGCACTGCCTGCCAGACAAGTCGGTTTGATCAAAGCGAATCATAAGCAGCTGTTTAATATTGTGGGGCCAGATAAGATGGATGAAATTTTCTTTTCTACATTAAGAGAATCAAAGGGCAAACGCGATGTAGCAAGGACTGACACATATGGGGATAAGACAGTTTTTGTTCCTAAGGGGGGTATTGATATGAACCCAGATGGATTAGAGCTTGAGATTAAGCGGGATCAAACGATAAAGATGTCTCAGATGAATGTTAGTTCCATTGATTTAGGCCAGATTCAAGGGTTTGTACCACGCATTTTATCCATCGTTCCCGCCTCGGAAACGTCGGTTTTTAGCAGTTTGCAATAAATTGACGCAATGGGGTATGGGTGTTAGAATAGCCAGCTTTTATGCGGGGTTTCGGGAAGGCATACTTTTCTAGTAGTTGTTCTATTAAGTTTATGGAAGTCTGCACATCTCCCGAAATTTCCTGTATGTAGGTTTTGATAGTCAGAGGAAATTTCGGGAAGTAGCGCAGGTGGCTAGCGCGCTTCGTTCGGGACGAAGAGGTCGTGGGTTCAAATCCCGCCTTCCCGACTTTATTAAAAAAGGGATTTGAAGCCGAGTCGAGCGCCAACGGTTCAAGCGAGACCGGCCGGAAGCAAAAAATTAATATGGTTCCATCCCATATCACAGACGTCAAGCAGCGTATCCAAGAGCTTTCTTCTCAAATCGAAGCGCATAATCGACGCTATTATGTAGATCAAAAACCAACCATTGGGGACACCCAATATGATGCGCTATTAGCAGAGTTAATTAAGTTAGAAGAACAATACCCGCAATTTAGATTACCCGATTCCCCAACCCAACGTGTTGGCACCAAGGTGCAAGGAAATTTACCTGTGATCACGCATCAGGTAAAAATGTTGTCGTTGGATAATACGTATTCGAAGGGAGATTTATTGTTGTGGGAGGGGCGAGTTAAGAAGGGTTTATCTGAAGCATTTGAATTGACAGCGGAATTAAAAGTCGATGGTGTTAGTTGTGCGTTGATCTATGAAAATGGCATTTTAGTGCAAGCAGCAACGCGTGGTGATGGGGTTACTGGTGAAGATGTGACGCATAATGTTAAGACGATCAAAGATGTGCCTTTGCAATTAAAAGGTAAATTTCCAAAAATATTAGAAGTGCGCGGTGAAGTCTATATGGATAAAGCAGACTTTGCTAAAGTCAATGCTGCGCGCAGCGCAAATCAAGATGAAGTTTTTGCAAACCCCCGCAATGCAGCCAGCGGTGCGTTAAAATTGTTAGATAGCCGTGAGACAGCTCGACGTAAATTGCGTTTTTTTGTCCATTCGTTTGGAAGGCTTGAAGGTGGTGTGGCCGTTAAAAGCCAATGGGAATTTTTAAAAGCCGCAGGTCAGTATGGTTTGCCAGTTAATCCAGCAAATCGTTTGTGTAAGAGTTTAAATGAGGTGATTGATTTTTGTGATGCATCTTTGGCAAAGCGTGAGGCAACATCTTATGAATTTGACGGGGTGGTTGTAAAAGTTAACGATCTATCCCAGCAAGCAAAACTTGGAACAACACAAAAAAGCCCACGCTGGGCGGTGGCGTTTAAATTTCCGGCATATCAGGCAACGACCATCGTTAAAGAAATTGTCGTGCAAGTTGGCCGCACAGGTGTGTTAACACCCGTCGCAGAATTAGAACCCGTGGCTTGTGCTGGGGTGATGATATCTCGCGCTACCTTACATAATTTTGATGAAATCCGTCGTTTGGGGGTTAACGCTGGGGACAGGGTTTTATTAGAACGCGCCGGTGATGTGATCCCAAAGATTATTAGTGTCGTCGAAAAATTATCACCTAAGGGTGAATTTCAGCCGCCTAAAGTTTGCCCTTCATGTGGGGCTAAAGTTGTTAAAGAAAACACAGATGAGGTTGCTTATCGATGTGTTAATCTTGCTTGCACCCAAAAGATGAAGCGTGCCATGGTGCATTTTGCTTCCAGAAATGCCATGGACATTGAAGGTTTAGGGGAAGCGGTGGTCGAGCAATTGCTTGCAAAAGGGCTGGTCAAAGATGTGGCAGATGTTTATGATTTAAGACAAGCGGATCTTTTAGGATTAGAGTTTTTTGCGGCAAAGAAAGCAACGAATCTCATTGAAGCGATTAAGGCTAGCAAAGCTAAGCCATTATCAAAATTTATTTTTGCCTTAGGCATTGAAAATGTCGGCGAGAAAGCGGCTTTAACGTTAGCGCAACGTTTTGGTTCTTTAGAGAAATTGGTACATGCGCCGTTCGAACAATTGGAGCAGATTGATGATGTTGGTCCAGTGACAGCGCAAAGCGTCTTAGATTTCTTTAAAAGCCCAAGGGCTAAACAGTTGATTAAGAAATTTGTTCAGGCAGGTGTTGGTCAAGCGGTTGAAGCAGCTGTTAACTTACAAGGAAAATTCTTAGGTCGTAAGTTTGTTTTTACCGGAGAGTTAGATGGTCTTTCCCGAGAAGAAGCAACGGCCATGGTGGTTAACGCATCAGGAAAGGTCATTAGTGCCGTTAGTAAAAATGTTGATTATGTTGTCGTCGGAGAAAATCCTGGAAGCAAATATGCCCAAGCGTTGAAATTGGGCGTGAAGATTATTAATAACCAAGAGTTTAAGGAGTTGGTCTATGGCAAATTGGATGCGTAACCGTCAGGTTTTAGTTACTTTGTGTGCCTTGTTGACGGTATGTATAACGTGCAGTTCTTGTGAGTCACTTCAAAAGAAATTTACACGTAAGAAGAAAAAAGGTCAGGAAGAAAATGTAGACTTTAATCCTGTATTAGAGCCTCAAGATTATCCAGCGCCTGAGTATAATGCCGTTGAATTGTATAAAGAGCATTATGGGCTTATTAGGGTTTGGTATTCAGATTTGGTCAGTGGGGTAAATGATCGTCAAGATACAGACAATAAGGTTCGATATGCGATCAAACAAGTCAATGTGCATATTGATGCTATGCGCGAGTTATTAGATAAAGATAAGCAACCAGCATTGGAAGAATTGCGCGGCATGTTAACCAATTATGTGAATGCGTTAGAAACACCACGCATGACAAGAAATAAAGGTAAGATTTTAAGTGATTTGAGAGCCTTTGATAGAAAATTACGACGAGAACTTCGTTTAGATGTTATAAAAAGGGATTTAGTCAAAGTTGAACCACCTCATTGATGAGTTTATCACGTACATTAGTGTAGAGCGCGGTTTAGCCAAGAATACATTGTTGGCGTATCGAAGAGACTTGCTTAAATATGGGCAATATTTAGCAAATGCAAAAGTTAATATCCCTGATGGGATAACCCGTGAGAACATCACGGCGTATATGTTTGTTCTAAAGAAAGAAAATTTAACGACAACCACCATTTGTCGGAATTTAGCAGCAATAAAAATGTTTCACCGTTTTCTGGTTAGGGAAAATCTAGCAAAAGAAGATCCAACGTCATTAGTTGAGACGCCAAAACTTTGGAAGCGTGTTCCAGAGGTGTTGACGCAAAAAGAAGTCGATATGATGTTGGCTTTTATTGCACAGACCAAAGGATTGCAAGCCAAGCGTGATTTGGCCATGCTGGAATTGTTGTATGCGTCGGGCTTGCGTGTTTCTGAGATTGTAGATTTAAAGATCCTTAGCGTTAACCCAGATGCGGGTTTTGTACGCGCGGTTGGTAAGGGGAGTAAAGAACGCATCATCCCTGTTGGACAAAAAGCTGTTGGGACGCTGATGACATATTTAGAAAAAGCGCGCCCGAAATTATTAAATGGCAAAGAGGCAGATGCGCTCTTTGTTAGCCGTTTAGGTAAGAAAATGAGTCGGGTGAGCGTTTGGAATATGATCAAGATGTACGCAAAGCTTTGTGGCATTAAGAAAAATATTAAGCCTCATACGTTGCGTCATACGTTTGCAACCCACTTGCTTGAACATGGGGCAGATTTGCGTAGTGTGCAAGAGATGTTAGGCCACGCAGATATATCGACGACACAGATTTATACGCATGTGGATAAAGAACGTTTAAAGAGCGTGCATAAAGAGTTTCATCCAAGGTCATAATGGATTTATTAAAACAACTAGATCAGGATACGTTAACGCTACTTAAGGCGGTCGGTAAAATTGTCGACGAACAATTTACCCATGCCTTCTTAGTTGGCGGCCCTGTACGGGATGCATTCTTAAAATTGCCTGCCAAAGATATCGACATTGTTATTGAAGGCAGTGGGATCGCTGTTGCCAAAGAGTTTGCTAGGGCGATGCAAGGCAAGGTACAAACTTTTCCTGCATTTAAAACAGCAACGGTGACCCTTGAAGAAGGGCGTGTTGTTGATTTTGCAACGGCACGGGCTGAAATCTATGTTCGCCCAGGGGCGTTTCCAAAGGTGACAGTAGCAACAATTTATGAAGACTTATATCGACGTGATTTTACCATCAATGCCATTGCGGTGTCCATCAATGCGGCCACGTGGGGCGCGATTTATGATCCTTATGAAGGGTTAAAAGATTTGAAGCAAAAATATGTGCGCGTGTTGCATGATCAAAGTTTCATCGATGATCCAACGCGTATTTTGCGTGCCATCCGTTTTAAAGAGCGTTTTGGTTTTAAATTTGAAAAGCATACCGATGATTTGTTAGATGAGGCTATTGCAAATCAAGCACTATCAACCATTCGTCCTCAGCGTTATAAAAAAGAATACGACAAGATCTTACAAGAAAAGAAATCCTCGCAAATGTTAAAAAGCATCAAAGATCGAGGAGCAACCCAAGGAAAAAGCAATGTCTAGAATAGAAAAAGTAAATGAAATGATGAAGCGTGAGATTAGTCATTTGATCTTGTTTGGCGAGGTAAGCGACCCACGCGTTAAGTTTGTGACGATCTTAAGCGTTGATGTGAGCAAAGACTTGCAGCATGCCCGCGTGCGTTTTAGCACCCTAACGGATAAACCAAAAGAAATTGAAGAGGTGACCAATGTGCTTAACCGCATGAGTGGTTATATTAGAAAACTCGTTGGTGGGAAAATACATTTGCGGTATACGCCTGAAATACAATTTGTTTTTGATAAAGGTGTACAGCATGCGGCACTGATTGATCAAAAGATTGAAGAGATTAAAAATCTGAAAGGAAATGCGTGATGGACGAACGAAAAAAGATTTTAGAGTTAATCCGGCGTCATAAGCGTTTCCTTGTGACGTCTCATCATAATCCTGATGCTGATGCTGCTGCCTCTTCACTGGGTGTTGCTGTGATGTTAAAAGCCTTGGGTAAAACCGTGCATGTGTTAAATGAAGATGCCTTACCACAGTGGTTAGAATTCTTGCCGCAATCGAAATTGGTCAAGAAAGCATCCACGGTAAAGCCCTTTGATTATGATGTGGCCATCATGCTTGATTGTGGAGATTTTGAACGCATTGGCGGGGTAAAGAAACTATTAATTGATGGTAAGCCTATCATCAACATCGATCATCATGTGACCAATACGCGCTTTGGTTCTATCAATTGGGTTGCTAAGGGGGCTTCATCGACGTGTGAAATGGTCTATGATCTGTTGGATGTTGCACGCATGGGATTAACAAAACCCATGGCGATTTTGTTATATGCAGGGATTATGACCGATACAGGTTCATTTCGTTATGACAATGTCAATGCCAAAACACATGCCATTGCAGCGGACTTGATGCGCTTTGGTATCAATGCGCAAGACATGCATGAACGTTTATATGTTGGTGTGCCTGTCATTGATATGAAGTTATTTACCAAAGTGATTCATGAAGCACAATTGGTGCAACACGATAAAGTGTTTTGCGTTAATTTGACGCTCAAAGATTCTGCCGCGTTTTCAAAAAAGTTTGATCTAAAAGAAAAGCTATTTGGATTTCTACGTTCTGTCGAGGGGATAGAAGTGGTTGTTATCTTGACACAGATTAATTCCAAAGAAGTGCGCATCAATTTCCGCAGCCAAGGTCATGTCAATGTAGCAAAGCTTGCACAGCAATTTAATGGCGGCGGCCATCCCAAAGCAGCAGGGGGGAAGACCACCGGTACATTGCCGCAAGTTCAAGAATATGTCCTTAAAGCCATAAAGAAGGTTTTATGAAAGTCGTGACAGAAAAACAAGGTGTTTTGATCATCAATAAACCTGCCGGCAGAACATCGCATGATATTGTGGCCATGGTCCGACGGGCTTTGAATATGAAGCGTGTTGGTCATGCAGGAACATTAGATCCGTTAGCAACAGGCCTTTTAATTGTCTTGGTTGGTAAGTCGACAAAAATGTTTGATCGTTTTGTTGCTTTTGATAAAACGTATCGCGCCACATTAAAGCTTGGTCTTAAAACCAGCAGTGCAGACATCATGGGAACGACCATTGAAGAAAAATCATACGCGTCCATAACACGGGAAGACGTTGAAGCTGCGTTTAAGAAATTTACAGGTGAAATTGAACAGTTACCGCCCATGGTTTCTGCCGTGCGTCATAAGGGAGAACGTTTATATAAGTTGGCATGGGCAGGACAACAGGTTGAGAGAACAGCACGTCATGTACGCATTGATGAGTTGTCTATTTTGCGTTATGCACCGCCGGAAGTTGAATTCTTAATGGCTTGTTCTAAAGGTACCTATGTTCGCCAATTAGCCGACGATGTGGGCGACTTATTAGGATGCGGTGCTTGCATATGTCAAATCGAACGCACCAAGGTTGGACCTTTTGATATTGCACAAGCTGTAAACGTTGAGGATATTAATGAAAGTCATCTCATTAACTGGAACGGTTAACTTAAAAAATACCTGCGCTGCGATTGGCATTTTCGACGGAGTGCATCGCGGTCACGCCTATTTATTAGATAAAATGTTGGCTAAAGCTAAGGCGCTTAAAGCCAAATCGGTTGTCATCACATTTTTCCCTCATCCTGCGCATGTCCTGCGTCCCGACGTCAAATTACAATATTTGGTTTCATTAGAAGAACGCATGCGTTTATTAGCGCTCATGGGCATTGATGTCTGCATCATTGTCCCGTTTAATAAGAAGTTTGCTCATGTTTTACCAGAATCATTCATTAAGAAAACATTGGTTGATCAGTTGGATGTGAAAGCTTTATTTGTCGGCGATGATTTTCGTTTCGGCCGCAATCGCAGTGGTGATGTGGCGTTATTTACTCAATTAGCCAAGAAGTATTGCTATGAAATGCACGGCGTTAAAGCATTAAAACAAGGAGCGCAACCTATTAGCAGCACTCGCATTCGCCGTTATGTTACCGAGGGTGATTTGTCAGGATGTAGAAAATTATTGGGCCGCGACTTTGATGTGTTTGGCACGGTTGTCAAAGGCAAAGGACGCGGCAAAGGCTTAGGATTTCCAACCGCCAATGTGCAATACGACAACGGCGTGATGCCCCCCAATGGTGTCTATGCCGTCCGTGTTTTCTACGACAAAAAACAATACCCAGCCGTCGCCAATCTTGGCATTCGCCCTTCATTTAAAGAAAAAGAAAAAAAGCCATTATTAGAAGTCCACATCTTTGATTTCAACAAGGATTTATACGGCAAGAAAATAGATGTGGTATTTATCAAAAAAATCCGTGAAGAAAAATCCTTCAGTAGTCTTGATGCATTAAAGTTGCAAATCGCAGCTGATGTCCAAAAAGCCCACATCATTTTAAAATAATCAAATATTCACTAATTTAAATAAATTGCCATTTTGGGTGTTGACAACCCATGGGGGTTTCTTTATACTCGTTTGTAAGTGGAGCAAAGTGGTGGATTGTGGTGGAGTTGTTTAATCAGGAGATTTCATGTTTTACGGTGAGTACGCCCATGGGATTGATACAAAGGGTCGTTTGATTTTGCCTGCTCGTATTCGGGATGTGGCGAAGGAGAATGGCATTGAGAAGTTTTATGTCACCCGCGGGCTTGATAAATGTATTTTTATGTTTGCCGAGGCTGAATGGCATTTGCAGGAAAATAAATTTAAAGGCCTGTCGTTTACAAAACAACAAGCGCGTCACTTTAATCGATTGTTCTTCTCGGGTGCTGTTGAGGTTCTTCCAGATCGTCAAGGGCGTTTTATTATCCCGAATTATTTAAAAGATTTTGCCGGCATTAAAAAAGATGCGGTTGTGATCGGTGTATCGAATCGCATTGAAATTTGGGACACCAAGACGTGGCAAGAATTCTTTAATAAACAGAGTGCAGATTTTGAAACCACAGCAGAAGGCATGCTGGATTTAAGCTAAAGCCCATGCATATTTCTGTCATGCCAGAAGAGGTCTTGGAATTACTTAAGGCCAAAGCCGGTGGCACTGTGGTGGATGGGACGTTGGGGTTGGCGGGTCATTCTTATTTGATTGCGCAGCAATTAGGTCCCAAGGGACATTTGATTGGCATTGATCGCGATAGTTTCGCGATTGAATTGGCTAAGAAAAAACTTGAAGACTTACGGTTGCAAAAAGATTTCTGTCAAGGAAATTTTGCTGATTTAAATGTTCATTTACAACAACTTAATGTAACGCATGTCGATGGTGTCTTACTTGATTTAGGAATATCAAGCTTTCAGTTAGACAATGCCGCACGCGGGTTTGCCTTTAGTAGTGACGGTCCACTAGATATGCGTATGGATCAAAGCCAGGGCGCCAGTGCAGCAGATCTAGTCAATACACTTTCAGAAGACAAGTTAGCGAAGATCATTGAGGAATTTGGTGAAGATCGTTTTGCTGGGCGCATTGCGAAAGCAATTTTATACAATCGCGCGAAGTTAAAGATTACGACCACTAAGCAGTTGGCGGATATTGTGCTGCGTGCATTGCCTCACGGGTATACACGCGGTCGTATTCATCCAGCAACACGCACATTTCAAGCATTGCGCATTGAAGTTAATGATGAATTAGGTAGTTTGCAAAAAGCTTTGTCGACGTGTTTTGAAGCATTAAAACCGGGTGGGCGATTGGTTATCATCGCGTTTCATTCGCTAGAAGACAGATTAGTAAAGCAAACGTTTAAGCGGTTTGCGCAAGAAGGTTTAGGTACAATTTTAACGAAAAGGCCATTGGTGCCCACAGACGCTGAATGTGCGGTTAATCCGCGTAGCCGTTCAGCTAAATTACGAGGGATTGAAAAAATTTAATGAATTTAGCAAATGCATTTAAAATCATGGTTTTTACCACCATCACGGCGCTTATTTATACGCATATGCAAATGCAAATTGTTGAGTATGCCTATAAATCTAAGGCAAAACAACGCCGTATCCATGAACTTCAAGATAGCAATGGCATTTTGACACATCAGATTCTAGTGTTAAAATCAGCGAAACATTTAGGCGAGCGCATGTTAAATAAGAATGATGCTTTGCAGTTTATAGGGCGCGATAAGGTGATGACGATCAACACACCTGCGCTTAGAATGCCAGCTCGTCCAACACCAAAGATTAAAGATACAACACAAAGCCCTTTGTGGAATTGGTTGTCATTTCTGTCAATACCAGAAGCTCGCGCTTTTGATAATTAATTAAAGGAAATTGAGGCACCTTTGTACCTTCGCAAATATCCCTTTCGCTTTGCTGCAGTCTTTATATTTATACTCGCGGGTTTTTGTTATTCTATTTTTTTCCTTTTTTATATTCAGATCTTTCGCTCGTCGTACCTTTCTCATTTAGCCCAACGCCAGCATGAACATTTAAAGTCGATCGATCCAAAGCGGGGAACCATTTATGACCGTAATTTAAGGCCGTTGGCGATTAATTTACCTGTTTATTCCGTGTACGCAAATCCACGCATGTTGCGTAAATCACACAGCATGGATGAAATCATTACAGAGCTCGCCGCCATCTTAAAGATGGATCGTAGGGTTTTGGCTCAAAAAGTCAGCAAGGATAAATACTTTGTTTGGGTAACGCGCATGTTGCCCCAGTCAACCTATGAAGCCATTAAGGCCAAACATTTTCCAGGCATTGGTTTTATTAAAGAGAGTAAACGTTTTTATCCTAATAAATACTTAGCGTCGCATTTGGTTGGATTTGCAGGGATTGATAATACAGGTTTGGATGGTTTGGAACGTGATTATGATAAATATTTAAAGGGAACGGCCGGTAGCTCGATCACCTTGCGTGATGCCCGTCAGCGGGAATTAACCGAGCGGGATATTCGACCACCCGTCGATGGTTTTGATTTGGTGTTAACGATTGATGAGACCATCCAGTATTTGGCAGAGCAAGCGTTGGATAAAATGTATCGTAAATACAATGCCAAGGGTGGCAGCATCATTGTTATGGACACAAAGACAGGTGAGATTTTAGCATTTGCAAATCGTCCGACGTATGATTTGGAGAAACCTGGCGCAAGTTCACCAGAAGCAAGGACCAATCGGGCGATTGTTTTTACCTATGAGCCTGGGTCTGTTTTTAAGATTGTGACGGCAGCAGGTGGTTTGCAGGAAAAGGTTGTTAAAGAAAATGATATTATTAATTGTGAGCATGGTGCATATAGGGTGGGGAATCACATCTTACATGATCATGAACCTGCAGGGAACTTAACATTTAGACAAGTCATGGAGCAGTCGAGTAATATTGGGACGGTTAAAGTTGCGCAGCGCTTAGGACCACAACGTCTATATAATTATGCCCATCGTTTTCGATTTGGCATGAAGACAGGCATTGATTTACCAGGAGAAGCCCGTGGTTATTTAAAGTCCGTTAAGAATTGGTCTAAGACATCTATAGGTGCTATACCCATTGGCCAGGAAGTGACAGTTACTCCACTACAGATGGTCTCTGTCATGGCCGCCATCGCAAATAATGGGGTGTATATGAGGCCTTTTGTGGTTAAGTACATTAAAGACAGCCAAGGACAAATTATTCAAGAACATAAGCCGCTGATTTTGGATAAAATCATGACAGACGACATTGCTAAACGATTACATTCTATTTTGCGAGGTGTAGTTGATAATGGGACGGCTAAGAAAGCGCAGATTGAAGGTGTTTCCGTTGCTGGTAAGACAGGTACGGCTCAGAAAGTTGTTGGTGGGGCATACTCGCATTCGAATTTTTATGCAACCTTTGTTGGCTTTGCTCCTGTCGAAAATCCAAGGCTTGCCTGCGTGGTTGTTTTTGATGAGCCACATCCTGTTTATTATGGGGGTTTAGTTTCTGCACCTGTATTCAAAGAAGTTATAGAAAATAGTTTGCGGTATTTAAATGCGCAAGAGACCAAAGAAATTTCCGACATGGATGATAATGCACCTGAAAATGAGCCGAGGTATAAGGATTAACATGACGCTAACCGCGCTGCTAGAAAAATTATCAGGCATTCAGTGCGATGGAAAGATCGATGCTGTTGATGTTAAATCTATTAGCTGTGACTCACGCGAAGATCAGCGTGGCGCATTATTTGTTGCTTTAGGTGGTTTTAAATTTAAGGGCGCAAATTTTGTGTCAGATGTTATTGCCAAGGGCGCTGTGGCCATTGTTATTGCACACAACGAGATGTTAAGTCAAGTGCCAGCACACGTTGTGATCATACGCACACAAGATCCTAAAGCCATGCTGCGCACATTGGCACTACGATTTTATGGTAATCCCTCGCAATATGTTAAGACCGTTGGCATAACTGGTACCAATGGTAAAACAACATTTACGTATTTGTTAGAATCGATCATTCATGCCGCCAATCAAACCTGTGGGGTCATCGGCACCGTCAATTATCGCATCGGCCAAGAAATTGTTCCGGCGAAGAATACAACCCCTGGCTTTATCGATATGCAGCGTTTCTTGGGTTTACTTAAAACGCGTCATGCTCAATATTGTGTGATGGAGGTTTCATCACATGCGCTACATCAGGGTCGGGTGGATGGCATTGATTTCTCCGCCGCTGTTTTTTCGAACTTAACCCAAGATCATCTAGATTACCATCAAACCATGGAAGCATATTTTCAGGCCAAGGCTTTATTATTTAAGCGACAAGTGCCTGCCGTTATCAATGTGGATGACCGATATGGCAAACGTTTGTGTCAGATGGCACAAGGTAAAGTTATCACGTATGGGATTGATAGTGACGCAGATATTAAAGCAGTTAACATTAAATATGATTTAAGCGGAACCACCTTTGACATCAAAGATAAAGTGTCAATAAAGACGGCACTTATTGGTAAACATAATGTTTACAATATTTTGTCTGCGATCACCTGTGCGCATGTACTGGGGTTTGGTTTCGATGTGATAAAAAAAGGTGTCGAAGCGTTAACCAATGTCCCAGGCCGACTAGAAGCGGTGAGAACAGGGAAAGATTTTTATGTGTTTATTGATTATGCACATACCGAAGATGGGTTGGTCAATGTGCTTAAGTCCTTGCGTACTGTAAGTCAAAATAAAATCATCACCGTCTTTGGTTGTGGTGGCGATCGTGATAACACCAAGCGACCCAAGATGGGTGCAGCTGTTTGTGTACTATCAGATCATGCCATCATCACCTCAGATAATCCACGTAGTGAAGATCCCAGCGTTATCATTGATCAGATCGTCAAAGGTTTTACGAAAAAGAATTATGAAGTGTGCGTCGATCGCAAAGAAGCCATTGGTCGGGCGCTTAAACAAGCCAAGGCTGGAGCAATTGTTTTATTGGCAGGTAAAGGTCATGAAGATTATCAGATCTTAAAAGACCGCACCATTAAGTTTAATGAACACGCAATCGTCAAGGAGTTGATCGGTGTTTAGTATAAAAGAAATCATCGCCGCGACAAATGGGAAATTGCTCTCAGGAAAAGCTGAGGGTAAGGTCATGGGCGTTAGCATTGATTCACGCCAGGTTAAGGCCAATCAATTGTTTATTGCCGTTAAAGGTGAAATCTTTGACGGGCATGATTTTATTAAGGATGTTGTGTTGCGTGGCATCAAGGTGATTGTGGTGCATAAAGACGTTGCTGTTCCACAAGGCAATGTGAGTGTTATTCTAGTCAAAGATACAACCAAAGCTTTGGGAGATTTAGCTAGATTTTATCGCCTGCGTTTTAAAATCCCTGTCATTGCCATCACAGGTAGTGCAGGTAAAACAACCACTAAGGAAATGATCGCCGCTGTTCTTTCCCGCAAACACAAGGTATTAAAGAATGAAGGTACCCAGAATAATCATATCGGCGTGCCATTAACACTTTTTAAGTTAAAACCCTCGCATTCTATTGTGGTTATGGAATGCGGCACCAATCAACCTGGTGATATCCCATGGTTATCGGATGTATTGCGTCCAACAGCGGCTGTGTTTACCAATATCGGGGAATCACATTTAGAAAAATTAGGCAGTCCGTCAGGTGTTCTAAAAGAAAAGTGGACTTTGACCCAATTTTTACCCAAGGGCTCACCGGTCATTATTAATGCCGATGATGTACTATTATCAAAGAAAGCAGCACCATCTAAAAGAAAATACAAAGTTATCACGTATGGGATTTATAAGTCAGCCACACTACAAGCCAATACCATCATTGTGCATGGTGCGACGTCCATGACCTTTGCAGTTTCAGGAAAAAGCATTGAACTTCATTCTTGCGGGATTAATAATGTTTATAATAGTTTAGCAGCTTATGCCTGTGGCATCACCTTCGGTGTAAAGCCTGTGGATATTGTTGCGGCATTAGGCGCGTTTGAGTTTCCTCAAGGCCGTGGGCAAATATTAAAACTTGGTCGTGGTTGGTTACTGAATGATGCCTATAATGCGAATCCTGTCTCGATGCGCAGCGCCTTACAAACATTAGAAGCCATGTCCGTTTCGGGTAAGAAAATTGTGGTTGCGGCAGATATGTTGGAATTAGGCAAGCAGTCCGCAACATTACATGCGTCGATTGGGGCTTTGATGGCGCGCTTGCACGTGGATGTGTTGATTACGGTGGGTGCGTTGGCGCGGCACATAGGTGTTGAAGCCCGTCGGAAGAATAAGCGCATGACGGTTGTGGCGTGCAAGGATGTGGAAGGCGCTAAAATGCATTTGGCTAAACTTTTTGAAAATGGGGATGCGCTCTTGGTTAAAGGGTCGCGTCGGATGAAAATGGAAAACGTGGTGGAGTTTTTGTTAGAATCACCACAAGCTGTTTTACATTAATTAAGGGTTACGCATGTTTTATTTCTTATCAAATTTCGCCGCAGATTTTTCGTTCTTAAATATTTTTCGCTACATCACGTTTCGCGCCGGCATGGCGGCGTTTACATCATTTGTCTTGTGTTTGATCTTTGGGCCCATTTTTATTCGTTTATTTAAAGAACACAAAATCAAAGAGATTAACAAACGCAAAGATGCTCCGTCGCTCGATAAGTTTCAGGAGAAAAAAGAAGGCACGCCAACCATGGGCGGGATTTTTATTATCGGCAGCATTGTCACCTCAGTATTGTTGTGGGCAAACTTATCCAATCATTTTATTTTAGTAACATTGTTTGTTTGCGTGTCGCTGAGTTTAGTTGGCGGGGCGGATGACTATATAAAGCTTAAAGGCATTGGTAAACATCGTGGCATTAAGTCGCGCACAAAGCTTGTGTGGCAGTTGCTCATTGCGTCGGTGGCAGCATTGTATGCGTATTTAAATCCTAGTGTCACCAGTGATTTAGATATCCCGTTCTTAAAATATTTGGTCATTGATCTTGGGGCTTTCTTTGTGTTTTGGGTCGTTGTGGTTGTGGTTGGTTCATCGAATGCTGTTAATCTAACCGATGGGCTTGATGGTCTAGCCATTGGCACAACCTTGATGGTGGCTTTTACCTTGGGCATCTTAAGTTATGTGTCGGGTAACTTTGCCATGAGCGATTATTTGTGGGTGCCGTATGTTCCAGGAACAGGTGAACTGACGGTTTTTTGTGCTGCGATTGTCGGAGCTAGTTTAGGTTTCTTGTGGTTTAATTGTCATCCAGCAACGGTTTTTATGGGCGATGTTGGTTCGCTTGCCTTAGGTGGTTGTATTGGGATCATTGCGGTCTTTATTAAGAAGGAAATTTGGTTAATCGTTTTAGGCGGCGTGTTTGTCATTGAAGCAGGGTCAGTGATTTTACAAGTTTTATCGTTTAAGTTAACAGGAAAACGGATTTTTAAGATGTCGCCTTTTCACCATCATTTGCAATTATCTGGATGGAATGAAAATAAAATCATCGTACGTTTTTGGATCATCGCTATTATCTTAGCGATGTTGACACTGACCATATTGAAGATTAGATAATCATGTCATTTGAACTTAAAGGAAAGTTTGGAACAGTCATTGGTGCAGCACGCAGCGGCATTGCTGTTGCCAACACCATTGCTGCCAAGGGGGGTAAGGCGCAGGTTTCTGAATTTAAACAACGTGATGTTGTTGAAAAAGAATTGCAGGGGCTGTCTAAGGATGTAGCCATAGAATGTGGCGGACACACCAAAGATTTTATTTTAAGAAGTGATTTTGTGGTTTTGTCCCCAGGCGTGCGCATGGATATCCCGCCGGTCATTTGGGCTAAGGCTGCCGGCATCGAGGTGATGGGTGAGATTGAGTTTGCCTATCGTTTATGCCCGTGTCCAATTATCGCAGTGACGGGTAGCAATGGTAAGACAACCACGGTCACTTTGATAACGGAGGTCTTAAAGAAAACAGGACATAATGCTATATTATGCGGCAATATTGGAAGTCCTTTCTCAAAGCATGTATTAACATTAACAGCGTCGGATATTGTTGTTCTAGAAATCAGCTCTTTTCAGTTAGAATCAACTCTAACCTTTAAACCTAAGGTTGCGCTCTGGCTTAATTTTTCTCAAAATCATTTAGATCGGCATAAGGATTTGCAGGAATATTTCGATGCGAAGAAGAAAATCTTAGCAAATCAAGATGGCAGTGACACCGCTGTCTTAAATGCAGCTCAGCCTGAGTTTTTGGAGTTGGCAAAATCACTGAAGTCGAAGGTGGTTTATTTTAATACAGCAGAACAGCAAAGCCTTCAACTTAACCCAAATCAATTGGCAGTCATGACCGTCGCTAAAGTCATGGGTGTTGCGTCCCAAGTATGCCAGAAAGTTTTTGCAGAATTTAAAGGAGTTGAGCATCGTCAAGAGTTTGTCAGGACCATCGACGGGGTTGACTATATTAATGATTCAAAATCAACAACACCAGAAGCAGGTACATGGGCACTCAATCATTTGACCAAGCCGCTCATTATGATTTGCGGCGGGAGTGATAAGCATTTGGATTTTTCACCGCTCAAGGGTTTGGTTAAGTCTAAGGTTAAGAGAATGATTGTCATTGGGCAAACCAAGGAACAACTACGACAAACGTTTGCGGATGTTGTTCCTGTCAGTGTTAGCGATACTTTGGAAAATGCTGTCTTGTTGGCGCGTAGGGAAGCATCGTCTGGGCAAATGGTTGTATTGTCGCCGATGTGTGCGAGTTTTGATATGTTTAACGACTATGAACACCGTGGCCGCGTGTTCAAAGATATTGTGAGTAAAATAAAATGAGAGACTCCCGCGTTGCTTTAACGATTGTGACTATGATGCTCATTTGTGTTGGTATCGTGATGATATATTCCGCTAGCTGTGTCAATGCGATGGAAATATACAAAGACAGCATGTATTACCTTAAACGTCATTTGATATTCTTAGTCATGGGATTGATAACAGCGTACGTTGTCATGTCCGTTGATTATCACCGCATCAAACCACATGCACGTACGATTTTGATGGTCAGCATTGTTTTATTAGCGTTGGTATTGATCCCACATATTGGTAAAGAAAGCTATGGTGCGAGACGCTGGTTTAAATTGGGGGCATTCCATTTTCAACCTTCAGAGTTAGCAAAACTTGCCATGATTGTTTTTACGGCAGATTTTCTTGCACGTAAGCAAGAAATGATAAAAAATTTTTGGCGGGGGTTTATGCCAGTCCTTATTGTGATGGGCATTGTTTGTGCATTGACCGTTAAGCAGCCAGATCTTGGTACAACTGTTGAAACAGCATTTGTCGTTCTAGTAATGTTGTTCATCGCTGGTGCACGCAAACGTCATATGGCCATCATTGGTTTAGGGGGCATAGTTTTAGTGACATATTTAATCATCAAAGAACCGTATCGCATGGCGCGTATCATTGCGTTTTTAGACCCTTGGCAAGATAGTCGAGGCATTGGTTTTCAATTAACCCAATCTCAGATTGCCTTGGGTTCCGGCGGTGTTTTTGGTGTAGGACTTGGACATAGCCAACAGAAGTTGTTTTATTTGCCCGCAGCGCATACGGATTTTATTTTATCGATCATTGGTGAAGAAATGGGGATGATTGGGGCATTTGCGGTGATTGGATTATTTGTAATGTTCATCTGGTACGGCACACGCATTATCCGCCAGACGCATGATGCCTTTGGGTATTTCTTAGCAATTGGTATTGTCACCATGTTGGGGTTACAAGCCATGGTTAATATTGGTGTTTCTATAGGCGCATTTCCAACCAAAGGTTTGCCGTTGCCTTTTATTAGCTATGGTGGTTCTGCGTTAATCTTCCATCTCATGGCTATTGGCATCTTGCTCAATGTTTCTAAGTCCGGAGACTATAAGATATGAAGGTGTTAATTTCAACTGGGGGCAGCGGAGGGCATATCTTTCCCGCGTTGCAAACAGGGCTGGAATTAAAACGCCGTGGGCATGATGTTGTTTTTGCGGGTGCATTGGCCATGAGTTTAGATAAGATCCGTTCTCTTGGTTTTGAAGCCAATGTTATTGATACACAAGGTTTAACCGATAAATCCCCCATGGGCCTCATGCGTTTTACATCAAAGACATTGTCTGCTTTAGTTCAAGCATCTAAAGGCATTGATCAAATTAAACCCGATAAAGTCATTGGCTTTGGTGGTTATGGGTCATTTCCCATCATCATGGCTGCGTGCCTTAAGCGGTATCCGACGATGATACACGAACAAAATGTTATCCCTGGAAAAGCCAATAAGATTTTAGCTAAATGCGTGAAGCGTGTTGCTGTTGCGTTTAAACAATCCATGCCTGTGTTTGGAGCGAAGTCCATTTGGACAGGTTGTCCTTGCAATAACCAAGCGTTGACGACGTCGACGAAAGATATCAGATCGCGCTTAGGACTAAAGCCAGATTCAAAAGTTGTGGTGCTTTTAGGTGGGAGTCAGGGCAGTAAGTTTTTAAATGAGGCATTCTTTGAGGCTATGAAGACCTTGCTCAAAGAAGGAAATATAGAAGCTGTCCATGTGACGGGTAAAAATGAATGCGCTGTGTATCAAGAAAAATACAAGGCAGAACATTTGCCCGCGGTAGTATCAAGTTTTATTAGCCCCATCGAAGACATTTATGCAATAGCCGATGTGATTGTCAGTCGATCTGGCGCCGCAACCGTGAGTGAATTGGGTTTCTATGGCGCGCCAAGTATTTTGGTGCCGTATCCTTTTGCACATGGTCATCAAGAACACAATGCACATGTTTTAGTGCAGGCGGGTAGCGCTGTTTTAATTAAACAAAAAGATTTAACCCATGAAGCTTTGCTTGATGCTATGCGTGCATATCTCAATGTCCCTGTATCCAAAGAAAACTTTCGTCGACAAAATGCGCCATTTTTTGTGAGTGATTCTGTTGTAAAGCTTGCAGATGCATTGGAGGCATTATGAAATATTTAATCTGTATTCTCTTTTTTTTGATGCTGTGGGTCAGTCCATGTTTTGCTGATAAAGAATGGAAGGAATACAAGACAGATAATTTTAAGATTTATGCGCGTCATGTGAACGAAGATTTTACAAATACTGTCATGATGGAGGCGCAAGAGACTCTAGAAACTGTTTTAGAGAATTTTGGTATTCGAAAGTCCCAAGTCTGGTCAAAAAAGAATCCAGTGTCGATTTATATTTATGAAAATGAGGAAGATTATGTGAAGAATGGTCAGCAGGCAGGCTGGTCACATGGCGCCGCGTTAATACAGTCTCGTTCTATTCGTACTTATCCTTCTGCTAGTGGTTTTTTTGACAGCATTTTGCCTCATGAATTGGGACATATTGTTTTACATGAGTATCTTGGGATACATGTCCCAGTGCCTTTGTGGTTTGATGAAGGGGTAGCCATGTATCAAGAAAAAGCCCGTCAATTAGGTGGGCATAAGGCGGCCGCCGAGGCTATTAAAAATGGCAAATTTATTCCTTTAACTGAATTGACGAATATGAGATTATATTCCGACACAGATCAGGAGACAGTTCGTTTGTTTTATGTCGAGTCTGCCAGTGTTGTAAATTTCATGATCACACAGTTGGGTGATTTTCACTTTCGAAAATTATGCCGTTTATTAAAAGAACATCGTAGTTTTCATAATGCCTTAACAGAGGCATATCCACGTATAAAGAATTTAGAAGACCTAAACAAACAATGGGTAAGGTATTTAACGGAAAATGACTAAACATTATCATTTGATTGGTATCGGCGGGATCGGCATGGGCACCATCGCATCCCTTTTATTATCTCAAGGTCAAAAGGTTAGCGGTTCAGATCTTAAAGATAATGATTTGATTGCACGTTTGCGTAAAGAAGGCGCTGTGATTTCGATTGGTCATGATGCCAGCAACGTTAAGAAGCCGGACGTGGTTGTCTATTCTTCCGCGGTGCGCATGAATAATCCTGAGATGATTGAAGCAGAGAGTAAAAATATTCCTGTATTGCGTCGTGCAAAAGTTTTAGCAGAATTGGTTAATGAGAAAAAAGGCATCACCGTTGCAGGTGCGCATGGTAAGACCACCACAACATCCATGATTAGCTCCATCCTAATTGCTGCCAATTTAAATCCCACGACGGCTGTCGGGGGTATCTGTGCGCATCATGCGAACTTAGGTGGCGGGGAACACTTTGTTGCTGAAGCAGATGAGAGTGATGGCACATTCTTATTTTTTAAACCACATATTTCTGTCATTACCAACATTGATTTTGAACATGTTGACCACTATAAGAATTGGGAAGGTATTTTAGCAGCCTATACACAATTTATTGGATGCACTGTTAAAGGTGGCGTTGTGATCGCCTGCGGGGAAGATGGCAGGTTGTCTTCCATCTTAGATAAAGCTGCTGTGCGCAATATACGTTATGGATTAAATCCCAATCTAGATGTGTATGCTACCAATGTAACCACCCAAGGTTTTCAGACGTCGTTTGATGTTTATTTTAATAGAAAAGCACTTGGTACGTTTAAATTAGGTGTTCCAGGGGCACATAATGTGTTAAATGCCTTGGCTGCGATTGCTGTTGGTTTGGAATTAAATATCCCAGTTGACACCATGCAACGTGCACTATTAGCGTTTCATGGTGTGAAGCGTCGTTTTCAACTTAAAGGGGAAGTCGACGGGATCATGGTTGTCGATGATTATGGGCATCATCCCGCGGAGATGGTGGCGACGATCAAAGCAGCCAGAAGTTTTGAACCAAAACGCTTGGTCGTGGCTTTTCAACCACATCGCTATTCTCGTACAAAATTTCTTTTGAATGAATTTGTCGACGCCCTAAAGTTGGCGGATGAAGTTGTCATAACCGATATTTATGCCGCCAGTGAGAAAGTCACAGAGGGTGTATCGACAGAAGTATTGTTTAAGAAAGTTCAAGAGCAATTAGGGCAACGCGTGATTTACTTAAAAAAAGATCATATCGTCGAGTTTTTGGCACAAAATACAAAGTCTGGTGACTTGGCATTATTTTTAGGTGCAGGCGATATTTATCAATTATCAGATATGTTGGTTGCAAGATTACAGACAAAGAAAGTGGGCGTATGAGCAGCGTTTCCGATTTTGGTAATATAGGTGTGCTGATGGGTGGATATTCTTCGGAACGCCAGATTTCATTAAAGTCAGGTCAAGGGGTTATTGATGCCTTAACACAAGCAGGTTACCCTGTAACACCCATTGACATCGTTGTTTCAGATAAGCATAAGATCAAAGAACAGATTGCCGCTGCTCAAATTGACATTGCCTTTATTGCGTTGCATGGGCGTCTAGGGGAAGATGGCGAGATTCAAACCATTTTAGAAGAAATGGATATTCCCTATACAGGTTCTGGTGTTGATGCCAGTCAAAAAGCGTTTAATAAAACAGTTGCCCAGAAAATTTTTAAATCACATAATTTGCCAGTTCCAGAACATTTTTGTATCACCGACGGTCAACGTAAAGATTTTAAAGAAGCTTTTGCTGTCTTAAAAAAGTTACCCTTCGTGGTTAAAGCAGCATGTGAGGGATCAAGCATCGGTATTTTTATGGTGCGTCATCCATCACAATGGGACAGCACCATCAAAGATGCCTTAAATTTCGGACCATACTTGATCATTGAAAAATATATCAAGGGTCGTGAAATCACGGCGGGTATTTTCGAAAACGAAGCTTTGCCTTTGGTTGAAATACGCACCAAAACAGGCATGTTTGATTTTAATTCGAAATATCAAAAAGGATTAACGCAATACGATGTGCCAGCTGTTTTAAGTGAGACAGTCGCAACGCGCATTAAGAAGATTGCATTAGCAGCGCATGAAGCCATTGGCTGTGAAGGTTTTTCACGCGTGGATGTCCGTTTAGATGAAAAAGATAATCCATATATTCTAGAAATCAATACGATCCCAGGGTTTACACCAACGAGCTTGTTTCCAAAAGCTGCGGCGGTGGCGGGGTATAGTTTCCTTGATGTATGTACAAAATTGCTGACAATAGCCCATGGTAAAAAAGCCAAACATTAATATCCCTGCCATTGCAATCATTCGCGTGATTGTATTCTTATTCATCGGTTTAGTTGCTTTTGTCGGCTATACAAAAGCCCAAGACTTAGTGCTACGCAATGATTTATTTGCCGTACATGATGTCTATGTCGAGCGTTCGATTGAGTTTATCGATAAGAAGCAGTTGATCGATTTAAAGGGTAGAAATATTTTTACCGTTGATCTAGTTAAGATGCACCGACGTATTAAGAGTCAATACCCTCAGATTTCACAGTTACACATCGTTAAAGAATTACCCGACCACATCAAAATACTTGCCAAGAAACGCGATCCCGCTTTTGCCTATGTTTTAAAGGGAAAATATCTCTTGGTTGATCGTGAAGGTGTGGCGATGTATTATGTAGATAAACAAGGTGATTTGCCAAGCGTCTTTGGTCCAGTAGGATCAAGTATGAAAGTTGTGTTGGGTACAACGATTGCCAATGATGCCATCAACGATGCCTTAAAAATCATCAATGCGTTTAAGGCTCGTCAGCAAATTTCTCGTTTGAAGATCGTTAGCCTTGATTTAAGCAATGTGTCACGCTATACAATTGTCTGTGTGGGTGGTTTTAAGGTGCTCTTAGATAAAGAAAAGTATTCTGAAAAATTAAACATGTTAGAAATGATGTTGGCACAACGCAAAATTGATTTTAATACCGCGAAGTATGTTGATTTAAGATTTAATGAACCTGTTTTAGGGGAGAATGCTCCATGATGTTTAAGAAAGTAACTAAACTCAAATATTTTTGCGGTGTGGATATTGGTGTCTCGTGCGTCAAGGCGGCCTTGGTTAAGGTGCAAGATGAGAAAAATTTAGATCTATTGGGTGTGGCTGAGATACCATCGTCGGGTTTCAAGGATGCGTCGGTGAGCGACTTAACTGAATTAGCCGAATGCATCACCCGTGCCGTTAAAACGGTAGCGTCGAAGAATAATGTTAATATTTCAACCATACATTTAGGGATGAGTGCAGAATATTTAACCGTGCGCCATTCATCCGCAGTTGTGCCCTTGATCGATACAGGCAGTAAGGTCATCAGCCGTGCTGATATTAAGAAAGTGGATAATCAAGCCCGATTACTTGGCACTGCCTTAGAAGAAGAAATTGTTCACGATTTCCCTCAAAGTTATAAGGTTGATGATGTCAATGTGGCAACCAATCCTTTAGGTCTATATGGCCGCAAGATTGAATCAAATTTATTATTGCTCCTGGTTAATGCCAATCGTATGCGCAATTTGATCAAAGCCGTGCATCAGGCAGGGTTCGAAGTCAGTGATGTGTCATTAAGTTCATACGCTGCATCCTTGGTTTCCGTCGAGGAAACATTGCGTAATCAAGGTTGTGTTTTAGTCGACATTGGATCAAATACCACGACGGCCTTATTCTTTAAAAATGGCATTCTAGGAGATATTCAATCCATCCCTTGGGGCGGGAATTATTTAACCCAAAGCTTAGCGGAACGTTTAGGGTTGGCTGCTGATTTAGCGGAAGATATCAAAAAGGTTCATGCTGTTGCCTCTGCCAATGCGGCCAAAGAAGAGGGTGAGATTTTGATCAAACGCGAACGTGGCTTCTTACCCATTCGCAAAGAAAAAGTTTGTGAAGCAGTTAATTGGGAAGTTGAAAATTTGCTAACACATTTGGAAGCCGTGATCAAAGGTTCGCCGCTATTTTATGAAATTAACAGCGGGGTGGTGATGATCGGTGGCGGTGCTTTAATGCCAGGCTTAATGGAACGTGTTGAAAATAGATTAAAGATGCCTGTGAGTTTGGGGAATACCAAGGGCTTAAATCATGCCGCACTTTTTGCTGGCGCCATTGGTCTAGCTCAAATGAGTTATTATAAGAATAAGAAGGAAGCGTTGGATTTGCGCATGCCTGTTGATATGAAGAATAAAGTCTTCGAGCGTGTTAAAGAATTGTGTCAGGAATATTTTTAAGAATCGTTGTTCTTGCGGTCGTTGCGTCGTTTGCCTAAATTAAAGTCGATGTTTTTAAGCAAAGAACGTAAACGCAGTAAGCTGCTAAAGATATAGAGCATCCAGAAAGAATTAAATAATAGCAGGATAACGATGAGCAGGGTGTTGATTGTTTGGGTGAACATGAGGCGTTCGATGATGGTGCCTTCACCACTCATGTGATGCATGTCCGCATTGACGTCAATAATTTTCAAGGTGTTGACGAAAACAGCGACGAAGATGCCGACTAAGATGATCTCAAAGAAGAGCATATAGAAATGACGTATGAACCATTGGGAACTGCGATTGTCCCATTGACGTAAGGTATTGGTAAAGTCATTTAATCCCATAGCATCTCCTAATCGTTGATTGTATATTAGCTTAAGAATGGAGATAAGCGAAATGAATATCAAATTTTTTGTTTGTGCATGCATGCTAACTGCCTTGACCGCGTGTGCAACACCCATTGCCCAAAAAGGTTCCTTAGGATATTCTGATAAACGCAATATTGTGGTGGTTGGGGAAAATGTTGAAGAATCAATCGCGGAATATTATCAAAAAAAATATGATGCGCTGGTCTGGTTTACCCCATATCAGGGCAGCGTAGCAAATTTCACAAATAATATCGTAGAATCAGGCATTGGTCCAAGCAAACCCATGCGATCATTGATTGTTCAGCTAAAGAGCATGAATCAAACCATGGGCCGTTGGCAAGTTTATATCCCAAAGATCGCGGAATCATATTTTATCCGCACATTAAAGCATATGGAAAATGGGTCCTTGTCTAAAGCACGCGGATCGGTGATCCTCATTGATTCGAATCATGCCCCAGAAGTAGAAAAGGAAGTTAATCGTGTCAGCGACGGAAGTTTCTTCGTTGAGTTTGAATCAGGCAAGGAGTAGAAAACGCGCCTCGAGGGACTCGAACCCCCAACCCTTTGTTCCGAAGACAAATGCTCTATCCAGTTGAGCTAGAGGCGCAATTCAAGGCTATAATCTATCATGCTTCTTACTTTCCTTAAAGAAAAAACCTTTCTAGTCATATTTATAATATCATTGGCGATCGCAGCAGCGCTCACCGCAGCATGTTGGCACATGAATTTCTGGCCGTCGGATGCGGAAGTATATTACATGCCTGCGGCCAAAGATTTATTCCATCATCCTTATCTGTCGTCCATGCATCAAGCCTTGGATGAAGAGCGCATCAAATGGCTGCATGGCAAAGAAATGCATGTGTTGGCGATCGCTGTCTTGCAACGCCTCATGCAGGATACCGAAACACTTCGTCCTTTACTTTTGCTTGGCGTTTTATCCATTTTCTTTTCCACCATTTTTATTTTCTTAATAGCACGAAAACTTTGGGGCAAAACATCTGCGGTTGTGGTGTGGTTTTTATTTGCCTCATCTTTTTGGCCATACCTTTACGTATTATTTACCAAGCATCAAACTCAAGGGTTAATGTTTTTCTTACTTAGTGCCTTGATCCTTGTTTTTGCTAACCGTGCGTGGGTTTATCTGATCGCAGGCATGGCCATGGCCACATCGATTTTCTCGTCGACGGTATCCATGCTGTATGTGCCGCTCGTTATCGCCATCTTTTGTTTGTATCAAAAGCAGGCTTTGCGTAACGTCATTATATTCGGCGTTGGTTTTATTGGCATAGTGGTCTTTGTTAATTGGCCGGATGTGATGGGGAATCTGAAAAGTTATGCGGCCTATGTGAAGATCAGCGGGGCCATGAATCATTTCTTCTATAATCAACGTGTTCTGGTGCAATGGCTGCCTACCTATGATTTAAAAGACACGCGCGCAGGATTTCAATGGGTGATCAAATATTTAATTCTAGTCATTCCCTTTATCCTCGCCATTTTTGCCTGGTGTTTAAATCAAAGTTTTAAACGTTATAAGCAAACGACGTTTTTGATGCTCGTCTTAAGCGTTTCTGGCATTGTCATGGCAGAGCTCAAAGGCGTTGCGCAATACGGGGCTAATTATTTTCCAGTCTTAATCGGCATGCTCATGTTCATTGGCTGGTCGCTAAAGCGCGTTACGATGAAGCGCTGGTGGGTTTATATCGCCGCTGTTATCTTTGTATGGAATGCGTATATCTTTGCCAATGAAATCTACCCAAGCCGCATGGTCACCACACAAATTTCTGATTATTTAAGTAAAAATAGTATCAAAACGATTTATACCTTCCGCCAACATGTCTTGAGGCCAAACATCTTAGATCATTTAAATCCATCGACATTAAGTCAATTGAGCATTGTACCCATCGAAAGTGTTGTGCAAGTCAGCGATGGTTACATTTTATTGCCACCCATTAGTTCAGATTCCATTTATCGGGCATCGAATGGCGACTACAATGATTTTGATAGTGATTTAATGCTTAACAACATCGTGCGTCAAGGCAAGCTCAAAGATTATGCCGTCAAAGGGTTTAAAACGTTAGGTTCCAGTTTGATTTGGAGTCAAGAGGAAGAGATTTTTGCGTATCGCAACTTGGTGCGTCAGCAATTCAAAGACAGTGATTTAAATAAAGCATGGATTTTGGATGCTGCGAAGATTGCAAAAGATAAAATGAAATTTATTCCATCTCAAGACGATTTGATGATGCAGCAACATAATATCCGTAATATTGGATCGCTTACACGGCAAAATATGTTTACTAGCTACCAAGGGGGAGTGGCCAAAGATACTGCTCTTAAAGGACTAGCCGCCCGTATATATAAGGTAGGCAACCCTACAGATAATTTAAGGGCCTTTGTCTTTAAGGTGGATGACAAGCAGCCCATGTGGATACCCTATGCACCAGCATTTATCTCTAAACCATTACCAGCTAATAGGATAGGTTCTGATCTTCAAAGCGAACCTGCTGTTTTTACGTTTGACCCGCCCTTAAACCTTCAAGCAGGCGCATTTTCTGTGGTTATTTACCGCGATGGCAAGCCCTCTGACCAAGACTTTTACCGCATTTACGCCGATGTTTTAGGCCGCATCGAATAGCATAAATTTGCATAAAGCGTTTCCCCATGCTACACTTTCCATAATTTCGTTAGCGCCAAAATACCCTAAATATAAAGAGGTTACGTGATGTTCAAGAAATCCCTTTGTTCTATCATTTCGATTATATTTCTCTTCACAACCCTAACCCCAGTCCATAAAGCTCAAGCACAATCCTTACTTGGTCTTCCAGAACCAGGGACAATGGTCAGTTTAAGTGCCGCATATCAGCCTGCCATCCTTAAAGGTATAACCGTTCATAAAGACAATCCGTTCATGTTTGATTTCTTAGTTGATGTTGGCCAAGACAATCTCACAGGCGATTCTTTAAAAAATGAAGGTGACAAGCTTATCAAGTATTTCATGGCAACCTTAGCTGTTCCTGAGAAAGATTTATGGGTTAACTTAAGTCCTTATGAAAAAGATCGCACCGTCCCTGAAGCCTTAGGTCAGACGGACATGGGCCGTGATCTTTTAGCTCAAGACTATATCTTAAAGCAATTAACCGCGAGTTTGATCTATCCGGAAAAAGAATTGGGCAAGAAGTTTTGGGATAACGTTTATCAAAAGACGCAAGCCAAATACGGCAACGTCAATATTCCTGTAAATACATTCAATAAAGTCTGGATCATGGCCGACCGAGCCGAAGTGTTCGAACGCAATCAAACCGCGTTTGTAACAGCGAGCCATTTGAAAGTGCTTTTAGAAACCGATTATTTGGCTTTACAAAAGTCTGAGGATTCTAAAAGCATCCTGCGAAGCCCAACGCAAAAGCAATTGGGCGAAGCAGGATCATCACAAAATGAAATAGCAAAAAAAGTCATTCGTGAAATCATCCTTCCTGAACTTGAGCATGAAATCAACACCGGCAAAAACTTTGCAAATCTCCGTCAGATATTTAACTCCATCATCCTAGCCTCATGGTACAAGAATAATTTAAAGCAATCCCTGCTTAACGAAACCTACTCAAATAAGAGCACTGTCAAAGGCATCGACATTGACGATAAAACGATTAAACAGCAAATTTACGAACGTTACTTGCAAGCCTATAAGAAGGGCGTCTTTAACTATATTAAAGAAACCCCAGAAGGTGCGCCTAAGAAATATTTTTCGGGTGGGGTGTTGGGAAGTTTGAAAATTACTAAAGCAAATGAAGCCATGGCGGCGGCTGCATTTAATGAAAATAACAAGCTAGCAAATTTTCATGTAAAATTCGATGCTGCCATGTTGAATGTAGCAGAAATTAAAGCATTAACAAATGAGCTCCTCAGAGTAACAGTAAACAATAAGAATATAACTCTGTTAAATGGATTCAATTCTTTGGGTGGGAATGTGATGGTTTCTCCCGACAATGAAGGCGGTTTTTATATCATTTTAAGTGTTGATTGGGAGAAGAATGTTGTCAATCATGACGGCGCTGCAGCAACAACGCCAAATCCTGCGTTTCATCCAGTCAACAGAGAAAAAATCGAGGCTGCAATTAATGTGTTCATAAAAAATTTTCTCAAGGATCATCGTGATACATACTCTATTGAATCATTACGATTCATAAGTCCAGAGGTAAAACCAGGTCAACTAAGAATGGATATTCATCGCATCCACATCACATCACCTTTTGTGGAACCATCGGATGCAGCCATGCAAGCAGATCACATAAAGAATGTTGTTGAGAAGCTTGGGGATCTTGTAGCAGAGCCTGGTGTTAATATTTTTGTGCGTCAAACATCAGAGGGTATAGAAGTGCATTTTCCAGCAGGTTCATTCGACGCCGCTCAAGTTTCCGAATTACAAGATTTAATAGCTAAAATGCAATCTATAAAGTTTAAGGTTAGCGAAGAAGGATATCATTTTATCGCGCCCGCCGCAAAATCGTTAGCGTTTATTGCTGTGATTACCGTATTAGTTTATAACATGTATCAGCAAACTAAAGCAGAAAATAAACGTGCACGTGAAGCATATGCTGCCAAATTAGCGGATCAAAAAAGAATTGCCGCAGAGCGAGAGGCGACTTTAAGAAAATCTGCTCATGAGGCATTGATGATGTTAGCTTTGATCATCGAGGGTGCAGATTTTGATCAAGTAATGTTGCATGTTAAAGCGATCGCTAATTCATTTAAATCTAATCCCTATATTATTGAAGAGTTAGAGCGTCTCGATAAGGAAGTATTCTTAAATGATGGTGCGCATAGAGAGAAATGGAATCTGTTATATCATGCAATGATGGAGATAATTTCACCATTGAGTGTAGGCGAAGTGCCATCTGAAGATTTTGTTGGGCTTAGAAATGAAATTGCTGCTTTCTTAAGAACTAGTGGGCACTCCAGTGATGTGACAGTACAAAGAGTTCAAAGGCAATATAAGGCGCTCACTTCTTTGATGAAATTTGATGTAGGACCTTTCTGGAATCCTGGAGCGCCGGTGTTTTATCGTTATGCTATTTCAATGAGTGAGATGGAGAATAATGGATTGTCTGACAAGAATAAGCCATACTTTTTAGAACTATTCAAAAAATTTGATCTAAAGGTGGTGACTTTGGGCGGGAAGGAATATTTAGTGCCACAACAATGGTATCGTTCCTTTGGATCTGAAACGCAAAGAATGATTTATTTGGACAAAAAGTTATTATTAGTTAGATTGTATCTTCGGAAGGTATTTAATAAGTTAAATGATTCTATTGAGAGTGGATCTAACAAAAGAATAAATTTAAAGAATATAGAACTCGACGCAGCCATGCAAGCATTGGATACCAATGTTTTATCAGGATCATCGGTGTTTAAGCGTTTTGATATCCTTGTTCAAATAAAGACTGCGGTAAACGCGGTGTTAAAAGGACAAAGGTATTTTTTAGATACGCAATATTCGAAAGATGATGTTGAGCAATTAATCAATGCATATAACGGACAAGCTTTAGATGTGAATAAGGTTGCGTTGTTATCGGAAGCAAGTGATTCACATAAGACAAATGTGTTGTATTTATCGTCCAGTAATGACGCATTAAGAAAATGGGTTGATCAAGAACTTAAAGAAATCAGGATCAAATACATCGCCAACCGATTGAAGTCAAGAGATTTGCAGAATGTTGAAGATGCGCTGTTTGGTGTTGATGGGGTTGAGCAAGTTACAGAACAAGCGGGATCGATTGTCGAAGATGCTAAGGAAAGATTCCTAAATATTGAAACTGGTGAGTTTCTAACAGCAGATCAAGTCTTAACACAATTGAAGAATTATCGTTGGTTTGTTGTAGGTCTAGAAGGTGGTGAGATCTTAAATATTGTTGAGCCAAGGTTAGCGGCAATGAAGCCAGGCATTCAATCAATTCAAGATGCGTTGGGTGTTCAATTAAAAGTGCGCATGGGTGAAGGTTTTGTAAAGCTTACGGATGGATTGAAATCATTGGGAAAGGTTGATGTTATAAGTAAGCCAGAAGGGGGATTTTTAGTGACAATTGTTATGGATCATCGACCGTATGAAGATCCTTTGAAGTTCTATGCGGAAGCTGTTGCAGCTTTTATTGCACAATTTACATATAATTTCAGGCAATATTACACGGCGGAAGTTAAATCATATGAAAGACGGGTATTGGCAAGAGATGGTTCGAAAAGAATGTATCAAATCGTTATCGATCCTGTAACAAGTAACGCTGATGCGGCGATGAAGAGTGTGATGGTTTCCAAAAGAGATTTTCAATCATTTCATGAATATTTGGACAAACTATTAAAGAAGGAATTACAAGTTGAGAGTTATAAAATCGCTGGAGAAACCGTGGTAGTTATTCCTGTTAGTTTTATGCCTGATAATGTTCTTGAATATATGGAAGCTATTGCAGATAAATTTAATGTTAGATTGCAGCGGCTTAATAATGCTTCCTATTATTTTGTTCCTAATAGATTGCGATATTTTCTTGGGACAACCAATGGCAATGCAGAATACATGGGAAGAAAAATAGCTCCCCTGACAAAATATTTAAACGCATTAAACGCAGAGTTAACTGCAAATATCAACCATAAATTTAACCCTCCAATTGATTTAAACGGTATACACATTGATGCCGCGATGTCTCATTATGTTGATAGTCGTCAAGAATTATTGTTAAGAGGCGGGATTGCGAAAATTAGTAAAGCAGTTGGTTATGAAGTGCAGAGTACAACGCTCTCAGATGTAAAAAATGGCTATGTTTTATCAATAGCAACGCCGACCAGAGAAGAAAGCAAGGCGGTGTTAGATAAACTTTTGGCTTACGCAACAAATGAAGATGTGAAGAATAATTATGTCATAGAACTTTTAAGAGTGCCTCAAGAGGTGGAGTTCATGGGTTCTAAATATTTTAACGTGATGTTTAAGTTAACGTTAAAAACATCAGGCCCTGAGGCTGATAAAGATGACTCCAACGTCATAAGTTTTAATGCTAATAAGACGAAGGCTGACGCTGCCATGAACGGTGGTATTGATCTTAAGGATGCTGCGGCTAATACGAATGTTCGCAAAGAGGGGCAAGGGGTTGAGTTTGTTGTGGATCAGGCCTTGATTGAGCGGGTGCGTCGGGAGGGGATTAATAGTTTGACGCCGGTGATCTTGCGCATTGATTCATCCGTCAATATCTGGCCTTTGTTGGGATTGAAAAATCCTTGACTGTAGTCGAACATGTGAATATATTGAAGGTGTATGAAATCCAATCTTAAACAACTTCGAATAAAGTCTGTTAATCAGTTGATTAAGCCGTTTCCAGGTCGTTGGGTTGCCTTATCATTTGACGATACCCATATTGTCAGTGTGCGTAAAAGTTTTGAGGCTGCATTAAATGAAGCGCACCGAAAAGGTGAATCATGCCCACATATAGTTAAAGTTCCCGATGGCTCATGGTCGGGGATTGTCTTTTGAGTAATATTACCATTTCATACCAGAAGATTCAAATTCCTGCCCAAGGCGATGTTCCAGCCAAAACGATTTACGCCCCAGTTTTAAAAACTACTTTGTTTTACAAAAATGTTGAGCGATTGTTTTTAATTGATTGTATTGTTGATTCAGGTGCTGATTTTTGTGTGTTTCCTGCCAAAATGGGAAAAGCAATTGGGTTGGATATTTATGAAGGTGAGAATGTTATTACCAATGGGATTGGTGGTAAAGAAATTTTATATTTTCATAAGTTAAAGGTAGAAGTTCTACTCAATGATGAACCTTGGGCTTTTGAGTGCAGAGCAGGGTTTTCTAGTAAATTGAACACTAAAGGCATTGGCTTCTTAGGTCGAGACGGATTTTTTGATCTTTTTCAAGAGGTTTCATTTAATCAAAAAGCTAAAATGTTCCGTCTTAAAGAATTTTGACAAACAGAGTAGAAAAATTCGCTTGATTTAAGTTTCTGATTTGATTAACATCATTTCTTATGTCCACAGAAATATTGCTGCATAATACACCACTTTTAAATGAACATGTTGCTCTTGGGGCCAAGATGGTTGGCTTTGGGGGATGGAATATGCCGCTGCAATATGCGGGGATTATCGCCGAGTGGGATGATAATCGTAAGACCTGTTCCATCTTTGATTGCTCACACATGGGCGAGTTCTTGATCAAGGGTGATGCGGTCAAATCTGGGCTTAATCGCATTGTCACGCAAGCAATTACGGATATGGCGATCGGTACGTGCCGTTATGGCACGATGCTAAATAACAATGGCGGCGTCATCGATGATTTGATTGTTTATCGCAAAGCCCCGGAAGAGTGGATGATTGTTGTTAACGCATCGAACATTGAAAAAGATGCGCGTCATTTCAAAGCTAATCTTACATCTGCGGCACAGTTTACCGACATTTCTTTTCAAACAGCAAAATTAGATCTACAGGGCCCTCTGTCCCGCGATGTCTTATCTGATTTATTAGGCCAAAAAATTTCTTTAGAATATTATACGTTTGCTGAGTTTAATTTGTTGGGCGAAAAATGCGTGATTAGCCGCACGGGTTATACCGGCGAGTTGGGGTATGAGATTTATTATCCATGGGGGCAAGCTGTTAAATTGTGGCAAGCTATCCTTAAAGATAAACGTGTTAAGCCAACGGGCCTCGGCGTACGTGATGTGCTGCGCATCGAAATGTGTTATAGCTTATACGGCCATGAATTGTCGGAAGATATTTCTGTCCTAGAATGCGGTGTTGAGAAATTTTTAGATTTTAATAAAGATTTTATTGGTAAAGACGCATGTGTGGCATATCAAACGCAAGGCGTCAAACGCACCATCGCCTACATTCAAAGTGATTCACGTAAATCTCCTCGGGCTGATCATAAAGTTTATAACAGCAACGGCAAAGCAATTGGCACAGTTGTCAGTGGCACTTATTCTGTTGGCGTCGGGGTTGGTATTGGGATTGCATTTATAGAAAAAGATGAAAAAAAAGTTGAAAACAAAATTATTTTTGGCGATGATAGGTCTAGGTCAGATGGTTTGATCGTCAAACGGCCTTTCTACAAAAAGGGATCTCTCAAAAATTAACGCATCACTGCAGTGTAAGGAAATCATTATGAGTAGCAATTCTGAGATCATCGAACATTTTTGGTACACCAAAGAACATGAATGGATTAATGTCGAGGACAATGTTGGCACCATGGGCATCACCGACCATGCGCAACATGCCTTAGGCGATGTCACCTACGTCGAGCTTCCTGATGAAGAATCAGAAGTCGATCAATTCGAACAGTTCGTTTCCGTCGAGTCTGTGAAAGCAGCGAGCGATATCTACGCGCCGTTAGGTGGCCGTGTGATTGAAATCAACCGTGATTTAGAAGATAACCCAGCATTGATTAATAAAGATTGTTACGGCAAAGGATGGATTGCCAAGATAGATATTCGTGATGTGGATGAGACCTCCAATTTGATGTCTGCCGACGAATACCGCAGTTATTTAGAATCTTTAGAGTAATAGATGAACCCATATATTATCAATACAAAAGACGATGTGGCAGCTATGCTGTCGACGATCGGTGTTAAAAACATCGATGGTTTATTCTTGGACATTAAACCAGAACATCGCCCGAAGTCATTTAATCTGCCCGCAGGTTTAAGCGAGTACGAGGTCATGCGTAAAGTCACGGCCATGTCGCTTAAGAACAATGTGGCGTTAGTGCCATTTATCGGCGGTGGATACTACGATCATTACATCCCAACGGCGGTGTCGTCGATCACGTCTCGAGGAGAATTCTACACCGCCTATACGCCCTATCAGCCCGAATGTGCCCAAGGAACCTTGCAGGCTTTGTTTGAATATCAAAGTTCCATGTGCGCGTTGACGGGTATGGAAGTATCAAATGCGTCGTTGTACGACGGTGGGACCGCGTTATACGAAGCCATGATGATGGCCATTCGCATCACCGGCCGTGAGAAAATTGTCATGGATGGCGGGGTAAGCCCCATTTATCGCAAGATTTTAAAGACCTATACGCATCATTTGCATTATCAATTCTTGGAAACACCCGTCGTGCATGGCCAAAGTAGCCGTGAAGAAATTTTTAAGCTCTTAGACGATGGTGTTGCTGCGGTGATTTTACAAACGCCAAATTTCTTTGGTGCCATTGACGATTTTACCGACATCATTAACAAAGCCCATGAAAAAGGTGCGCTTGCGATCGTGAGTGTTTATCCCATTTCTTTAGGTTTAGTTAAAACCCCAGGCAGCATGGGTGCGGATATTGTCGTCGGTGAAGGTCAATCCTTAGGGTTGCCACTCAATTTCGGCGGGCCTTATTTAGGGTTCATGACCGCACGTAAGAAATATGTGCGCAAGATGCCTGGGCGTTTGGTGGGTGAGACGGTTGATAAGCAAGGCCGACGCTGTTTTGTAAATACCTTACAAGCCCGCGAACAGCATATCCGTCGAGAAAAAGCCACATCAAATATTTGTACCAATGTTTCCTTATGCGCCCTTCAAGCCGCTGTGTTTATGTCCATGATCGGCAAGGGTGGCTTTAAAGAACTTGCGCAATTGAATTTAGATAAGGCTGAATATGCGAAAAGTGTTTTAAGTAAGATCAAAGGGGTTGAAGTCAAACGCAGCGCCCCAACATTTAATGAATTTACCGTGCTGTTGCCTAAGGATGCGTCGGTGGTTGCCGGTGATATGATTAAAAAAGGTTTTGCCGCAGGATTTCCATTGGGCCGATATTACCCAGGCATGGAGAAATATTTATTAGTCGCTGTCACCGAGAAACGCACCAAGACTGAGATTGATCAATTTGCCAATGCATTAGCTGAGGTATTGAAATAATGGAACTTATTTTTGAAAAAAGCATAAAAAATCGCCGGGGTTTTCGTTATCCTGACTCTGACGTTGGGGTCAAGGCAAGCATTCCTGCCAAATATGCCCGCAGCGAAGATGCGCCCTTAGCTGAAGTTTCTGAACTCGATGCTGTGCGTCACTATACCCATTTGTCACAAAAGAATTTTTCAATCGATACCCATTTTTATCCCTTGGGTTCTTGCACCATGAAATATAACCCTAAGTTCACCGAGGCTCTGGCGCGGTTGGCTGGGTTTAGTGATTTGCATCCATTATTACCGCAACTCGCCGGTGGTGAAACGTTAACACAAGGCGCATTAGAAGTTTTATATGAAATTGAACAATGGATGTGTGAGATGACAGGGTTTTCTAATTTCACATTGCAACCATTGGCTGGCGCGCATGGAGAATTAACCGGTATCATGCTCATGGCCGCATATCATAAAGCCAAAGGTAACACGAACAAGAAATATGTGATCATCCCTGATTCCGCGCATGGCACCAATCCCGCAAGTGCTGCGATTGCAGGTTATGAAACCATTGCTATCCCGTCGAATAAAGACGGTGGCATGGACATTGAAGCATTAAAGAAAGCCATCACACCTGATGTTGCGGGTTTGATGATGACGGTGCCTAGCACCTATGGTTTATTTGAATCAAATATCACGGAAATTTCTAAGCTCATTCATTCCGTTGATGGCATCATGTATTATGACGGTGCCAATTTAAATGCCGTCTTAGGCAAATGTCGCCCAGGCGACGTAGGCTTTGATGTCATGCACATCAATACCCATAAAACATTCACAACCCCGCACGGCGGTGGCGGCCCAGGTTCTGGTCCAGTAGGTGTGAATGAAAAATTAGCCAAATTTTTACCTATCTCACGCGTCATTAAAAGAGCGGATGGAACATTTGCACTAAATTATGATTACCCAGATTCTATCGGCTACATTGCGAGCTTTTATGGCAACTTTGCCATTTTATTGCGTGCTTATGCCTATATGTTGATGTTGGGCCGTCAAGGTTTGATCGATACAACCGAACATGCAGTTTTAAATGCCAACTATATTGCTGCCCGATTAAAGAATACCTACAAATTATGCTTTGATAGCGTGTGCATGCATGAAAGTGTGTTTTCCGCAGCCAATCAAGCCGCACGTGGCGTGCATGCCATTGATATTGCCAAATTCTTAATTGATCAGCAAATTCATCCACCAACGGTATATTTCCCGATTAGCGTGCCAGAAGCCATCATGATTGAGCCAACAGAAACAGAATCCAAGCAAGTCATGGATGATTTCATTGATAAAATGCTCAAAGCCGATGAATTATCCAAAACAAACCCCGAAATCTTCAAAGATTTTCCAAAAACCATGCCGATCAGCCGTCCTGATGAAACCAAGGCTGCGCGGGATGTTAAAACCAGCTACTTTTTATCCACGGATGCAGCTTAAAATCCATTCGTTCTCGACTTTAGCGCAAAATGTGCATTTTGATGATGTTTTGTTCCAGTTAGCTGTTAAACATGGTGCTGGAGAATATTTGCGCTTTTGGGAATCGCCAACCTATGGCGTTGTGCTTGGCCGCATTGGTAAAGTTGAAGATGATGTTGATTTAAGCGCAACCACTAAAGATAGCATTCCTGTTATACACCGCGCCTCAGGCGGCGGCACCGTCGTGCAAGGCCCAGGGTGTTTGAATTATTGCCTTATCCTTTCTAAACAAAAATACCCTGTTTTAAACGACTTACGTCAATCTTACCAGTGGATTAGTGAAAAAGTTTTGGGTGCGCTTAAACAACAAGGCATAGAAGCCGTGTTTTGCCCAATTTCTGATCTAGCGCTAGTATCCAATCAAAAGAAGTTTTCTGGCAATGCCCAACGCCGCACCAAAGATTATGTCTTACACCACGGCACAATTCTGTATCAATTTGATCTTAATATGATTTTTAAATACCTAAAAATGCCCAAAGATATGCCAGAATATCGTAACGCACGTGATCATAAGGACTTTGTCACCAATATATATATAATTGTACCCGCCTTCCAACAAGCATTAGCTGAAGCTTTTGGTGCCCCCCAAGTTGCGCAACCACTTACATCGCAAGAGATTTCATCTTTAGAAAAATATAATATTTGATTTTATTATTTTGATTTTTTCTGGTAACATGATTTTTATGTTGGTCAGATTAATCTTACTTTTATTGTTTTTTTCTATGACGCCCCAAGTATTTGCAAAAAATACCCCCAAAGATTATCAAGAATACGTTAAATATTTCGAAAAAGTCTATCAAATCTTTGAAGATAATTATTATCAGGAACCAAACCCTAAGGCGTATAACGATTTTTTAGAAAAGTTCCGCACCAAGATATATGCGCAGCTCAAAGGGGAAGGTAAGAGCAATGATTATGTCAAATGGCGTTCTGCGTGGTTCTTAGTTGAAGATTTAAAAACCAATGAAGATCGTTTTTCCCAATTTTATCCTCCAAAGCCCGCAGAAAAGTTTCAGAAAGAGGCCTTGGGCCAGCGTGTGGACTTAGGGATTGAAGGTAAGAAGGTGGATGCAGGTTTCTTGGTGACCCAAATAGAACCACGGTCTGATGCATATGAAAAGGGTATGCGTGAAGATGATATTTTAGTTCAATTAGACCAAAAGAATTTAAAAGATTTGCCTCAAGAAGAAATAGAAAAAGAATTATCTCCTTTGATCAATTCCAAAGTTAAGATTACGTATTTAACTGCAGCAGATAAACAAGCCAAGGACATAGAGGTTGTTAGCAAAGAATATTTTAAACAAACTATTTTTCTAAGACCCGTTGAAGTACCAGGTGTTTTTTGTTTAGAAATTCCTAAATTCAATCGTACGTCTGGTGAAGATTTATATCGCTTCTTAAAACTCATTTCACAATATCAACCACGGGGTTTAGTGATAGATCTACGAGGTAATCCTGGAGGGCCACCATTAGCTGCGCGTGAAATGGCAGGGTTCTTCTTAAAAGGTGGCGAAGAATTTACACATTTTCAAAAACGTGGCATTCCGCCGGATGCGTTAGATGTTCCCGTTTATGATGATGCGGTTAAATTTAATGCACCCATTGCTATTTTAGTCAATAAGGATAGTGGCAGTGCATCAGAATTATTTTCAGGTGTGATGCAATTTCGCAAACGTGCGATTGTGATCGGAGAAAATACTGCCGGTCAAATGTTATTAAAGAGCATGTTCCCTATGGATGATGGTTCGATGATTGGTCTTGTCACGGCACCAGGGTATTTACCCGACGGAACACGCTTTAGTTTTAACGGTGTCACCCCAGATCAAGTGATCACAGATGCACCCAAAGAAGGTTTGATCAATTTAGCGGCAACCATTTTAGTATTAAAAGGGAATAAGTAATCTATGGGATTTGTCATCATCTTCATTGTGGTGCAGGTCATTGTTGCGGGCATCGTTGTTGTAGTTTTAAACAATAAGCTTAAGAAAGAATTAATCGAAGCTGCATTAGAAAATCTGCATAGCAATATCACGTCGCAAACACAGGGAGAAATTCGGATCATCAGCGCGCATGAACTTGATCCACAATTGCAAGCACGCATTATTGGTATTGTAAAACGCAAAACATCTGCAGCGACGGTTGTTTTTTCTTTAGATCAGGGTATCAAAAGTGGCTTGATCATTCATGCAGATACGTTGGTGTTAGATTTTAGTTTGGCAAATCGTTTGAAAGCGTTAACGACATGACAAAAATTTTGATCATTGTGCCTGCATATAATGAAGCAGGCAATGTGGGCAATGCGATTGACCAGATCCGCAAATCTTCTATTGCATGTGATGTTTTAGTCGTCGATGATGGCTCGATAGATACAACAGCGCAAGAAGCTAAAGATCATGGGGCGATTGTATTAAGCCTTCCATTTAACTTAGGTATCGGTGGTGCGGTTCAAACTGGTTTTAAATATGCCCGCGCCCATGGCTATGATATTGCTGTTCAGATCGACGGAGATGGTCAACATGACCCTGCATATTTAGCAGCTTTGATCTTACCGATTGAAGAACATAAGGCAGACCTAGTCATAGGTAGTCGATTTTTAGTGCCTTCAGATGGATTTAAATCGACTTTTACGCGCCGCGTCGGGATTTCATTCTTTGTGTATTTGATCAATGTATTAACGGGTACGCGCATCACTGATCCCACGTCGGGATTCAGAGCACAAAACAAGAAAATGATCGATGCCTTCGCAACATATTATCCACATGATTTTCCAGAACCTGAAGCAGTGGTCGTTGCACAACGTGCGCATGCGGTGATTCAAGAGATCCCAGTTGTGATGCGTGCGCGCCAAGGAGGCAGTAGTTCCATTGGAAGTTTGAAAAGTGTTTACTATATGTTAAAAGTCACGGTGGCAATTTTATTACACATGATTCGTCGACGTGATAATGCGGGGCAAATATGAGCATAAAACTCTTAGCGATTGCTATCTCATCTATTTTATTTTTATATGTATTGGATCTAGTCCGTCGACATAAGTTAACTTTTAAATATGCATTAGCATGGTTATTTGTTTCTGCAGCAGCAGTGGTGTTGGCCATCTTTCATAAATTTCTTTTTGCCGTCGCAGCATATTTAGGTTTTGAATTGCCCAGTAATTTTATTTTCTTCACGCTGATGTGTGTGTTTGTTATTTTAAGTTTATTGCTGACTGTTTTTTTGTGTCAGCAGAATGAACGTAATAATTGCATGGCCCAAAAGATCGCCATCTTAGAATCTGAAATAGCGGATATTAAAAAGAAAAAATCACCGTGATCGCAAGTGTTATCATCCCTGCATACAATGCCTCAGCCACCATTGATCAAACTTTACGTGCGCTAGGTGCCCAAGATTTTAAACAGCCTTTTGAAGTTATTGTTGTCAATGATGGTTCAACAGATCAAACAGCCCGCATTATCGCAAAACATCCTCACGTTACATTGATCAACCAGAAAAACGCCGGGCCCGCATGTGCGCGTAATACAGGGGCAAGTCACGCTAAAGGCGAGTTTCTATGCTTTACGGACTCAGATTGTATCCCACATCCGGATTGGATATCGTTGCTCATCAATGGTTTTCGTGATGAATCTGTTGCTGCTGTCTGTGGCAGCTATGGTATTGCCAATAACAATAGCCTTTTAGCCCGTGGTATTCACGCAGAAATCATCTACCGACATAGCCATTTAGTGCCAGATTTTCCTAAAGTCTTTGGCAGTTATAACTTTTGTATCAGAAAGTCGGTTTTCGATCATTTGGGTGGTTTTGATACAAAGTACCGGAATGCCAGTGGGGAAGATAACGATTTAAGCTATCGCGTGAACCGCTTGGATAAGAAAATCTACTTTGAACGCAAAGCCTTGGTAGATCACTATCATACAACGCAGGTTGTTAAATACCTTAAAGAGCAGTTTCGTCATGGCTTTTGGCGCACCGCCATGTATGCCGATCATCCGCAAATGGTTAAGGGAGATAGTTATACGTTTTGGAAAGACATGGTGGAGGTGCCCATTAGCGCATTAGTTGTGTTGTGTTTAATGTTAGTCATTGTTGGCTTCATGACAATAAATTCTTTTATATATTTTTTAATCTTTCCGTTTTTGATTTTCGAAATAATATTTTCATTGATCATGATGAAAAATAAATTCGAAAGTTTTTATTACGGTTTTATTATTTTTTTTCGCGCCTTCGCGCGCACTTTTGGTTTGTCGACGGGGATTTTATATTTTTTCTGTACAAAAATAAAAAAAAATTTTAAATAAAGGTTGAAACACCTTTCATAAATGATATTATGAGAATGTTATTTTAATTAAATTGTAACGAATTGTGTTTAATGAGGTTAACTATGGCCAAAGAATCCGCAGAAGAAAAGTTGCTAAAGATGATGCAGAAGTCAGGTGCTCCTGTTGCCGCTTCAACTGCGTCACCTGTTGCGGCAGCAAAAAAATCTGGGCCAAAGTTTGATTTCAATTTTACAATCGGACACTTAAATCAAATTTTATTTATTGGTATTGTTGCATGCATCATTGGTTTAGTTTATGAAATGCGTAGTGGCATGCAATTGATTGGTACCAATGTTGATTTAGAGGGTGATGTTAAATTGTCTCGTTCTGTTATGGATATCGCAATGCCCACCAATAACGATGTTAAGTTTTATACCGATAAAATTAATACCAGAAATATCTTTCGTCCTTACGAAGCGCCGACGGCTAAAGCGGCGGTTAAGTATAACTTAGCCAAGCGTTTGTCAAAATTCAAATTGGTTGGTGTAGCATGGCTTGATCTTCCAGAAACAGCGTCGATCATGATCGAAGATACAGCAAATAAAACAACGTTTTTCTTGAAACAAGGTGAACAATTAGAAGGCGTGACCGTCAAGACCATCTATACGGATAGAGTGGTTTTCGGTGACGAAAATGAGGAGACGACAATTAAGCTATGATTACCCACATCCTAAAACCCAAAGTCTTCTTTTTCATTCTGGCAGGGATGGTTTTGTCCGCGGTTGCCTTGGGCACCGTACGCGCTCAGAATGAACAAGAATCAGTCGCCATCGCTGCCGATGATAATGCCGGCGCCGAGCTTCCAAAGCCAATCATTTTAACGGAACCCAAAGAACCGTTAGCCGAGCGTTTATTGCGCAAAATCACGCTTGATGTGCGCGACATGAATGTCGTCGATGTTATCAAGTTCTTGGCGCAAAAAGGGGAATTCAATGTGATTGTTTCCCCAACCGTTGATGGCCGCACCACGGTTTTATTACATGGCGTAGGCATCAAAGATGCGCTTGATATCGTTGTTATTTCCAATCGTTTGGCATATCACATTGAAAATGACATCATCCAAATTATGTCTGGTGCAGAATATGAAGCGATGTATGGTAAAGGGTTTGGCGATAAAACCGAAGTTGCGATCATTCACTTACAATATTCCAAACCAAGCTATGTTTTAGCTGCGTTAGATAACATGAAAAGTAATATCGGTAAAATCATCATTGATGAAGATACCGGTTCTGTTGTTTTAGTAGATACGCCTTCTTCTATAGCATTAATGAAGAAAGCTATTAGCCAAATCGAACAACCACTTGATACATTAGTTTACGATTTAAAATATGCTAAGGCAGATGTTGTTGCTGAAAAATTACGTTCCCGTATTGATGCTAAAGCAGTTGGTTCAGTTACATCCGACGAGAGAACCAATCAAGTCTTAGTGCGCGTTTTTCCTGGACGTACAGATGAAGTTAAAAAATTAATCGATCAGCTAGATGAGCCTACCAAGGAAGTCTTGATTGAAGCGCGTGTTTTGCAAGTCATCTTGAAACCAAATTTTGATACTGGGATTGATTGGACTGCGATCTTTAGCAAGAATGGAAAAGAAAAATTCAACATCAAGAGTATTTTAGAAAATTCAAATACTGATTCATCATTTGGTCAAATTGGTGTTGGCACAATTAATGCTGGAGATTTTGCAACTCAAATTAAGGCGTTGCAACAAGTCAGTGATACAAAAATCTTATCAACGCCTCAAATTTTAGTTACTAATAATGATGAAGCCAATATCCATATTGGTGATACTGTTCCCTATATAGTATCAACAACCAATGGTACAGGTGACAATGCTATTAAAAGTGAAGACGTTCGTTTCATTGATGTAGGTTTGAAATTAAAAGTTATTCCTACCATCAATGACGATGGCATGGTGACCATGCGTCTAAAACCAGAAATCTCGTCGGTAGTTGCACGTGTTAGTTCGCAATCTGGCGGTATCCCACAAGTAAATAAAACAGAAGTTGAAACATCCGTTATGGTGCAAGATGGCATGACCATTGTCATGGCTGGTTTACGCAAAGAAGATAAAACCCATACCAAAAAAGGTGTACCAGGCCTCATGAATGTTCCTTATTTAGGGAATTTATTTGGCAGCACGTCAGATTCAATCACCTCAACTGAAATTGTTATCTTAATTACGCCTCATATTGTCAAGGGAACGGATGATTTCAATAAGGTTAATGGCACTATTAAACCATCAAAGAAATACGATCCAAGTGTTCAAATGAAAGAACCGGCCGCGAAAAAATAACGGCCTCAACGTATGGAGAAAAGTATGGGCAAAAAAATAATGATTAATTTAACAAGTATGCTTCGCATGACCGTGCTCATGTTTGCGGTTTTTGCCTTATCGGCAAACGCTTCCGTGAATGCGGAAGACTTGCCAGATACCATGCCTCCATCGGAAGCGGAAGCGGCTGATCCTGCGGTTCAAGCAGCTCAAGAACGTGAACAATTTATTAAAGAAATCCGTCGTGTTGAGAATTTAAATCGTAAGTACACCGATCAAATCGATGAGATCAAGGGCTTGCTCGCAGAAAAAGATGCAGATTTTCAAAAGCGCATGAAAGAATTGGAAGACAAAATGGCTTCCCAACAAAATGATGAAGGTAAAAAGAGTGTTGCTAAAGAACAAGAAACACAAATGTCTAAAGAATTAGAAAACAAAACTAATGAAATGTTGTCTAAGGGTGGTGATTTAGATCCAGAAGATCAACAATTCAAAGAAGAATTAGCCAAAGCACATTACAACATGGGTAATATTTACTTTGAACGCGGTGAATATCAACGTGCTGTCGTCGAATATTACCAAGCAGTTGATTTAGTTCCTAATGATGCAGATACACATTACAATTTAGCTTTTATCAGTGGTGAATATTTAGGAGATCAAGAAACAGCGTTGAAGCATTATCAATGGTACTTATATCTCAAACCAAACGCTGATGATAAAGATGCTATCAACGAAAAAGTTTTACAAGCAAAGATTCACTTAAGAGCAAAGATTGATTCACCGTTAGATAAAGATAATGGCAATTATAATTTGACCCGTTAATGAGAATTTTGATGCAAAAAATGTCTTATTCTATGCAAAAATTAATATTAACTGGTTTGTTGGTTTGCGGATTTATTCCGACGGCAATGGCCAATAATTTGACTGTCTCCAATGTGGCCTTAGGTTCACGTGACCCAGGCACCAAAACATTGGTGATTAATTTCAATGTGGCATGGGAAAATTCATGGCGCAATAAAATTAACCACGATGCTATTTGGTTGACTCTGCGCCTCAACAGCTCGACAACTTCTCCAGTATATAAGAAGCTTTGCCAAGTTTCAGCTAGTGGCATCAATCCAGAAGGTTCTTCTATTAGCAATAACAACAGCCTGGAATTATACGTCCCCGAAGATAGAAAAGGTTTATTCTTACGTCGAAATGCCTATAGCAACATTGGCAATATTGCTACCACCAATGTTTCTGTCACGGTTAAATATGATTCTTGCGGTTTTACTGATAGCGATAAAGTTAACGCAAGTGTTTTAGGTTTAGAAATGGTCTTAGTTCCACAAGGATCATTCTTTGCAGGTGATAATGATACAAGCACTGCTTCATTAGATCGTGGAACTGGTGATGCGCGTCCTTGGTCTATTAATAGTGAAAATCAAATTAGCGTTAGCAATGCAGGTGCCAATGGATACCGTTATGTTTCAAATAATAATGCTGGTGAATATGCAACGGGAACAACATTCAATGTTCCTGCCACATATCCAAAAGGTTACAAAGCGTTTTACGCGATGAAATATGAAATCACCGAAGGTCAATGGGTTGAATTTGTTAATTCGTTAGCGACAGATGCAATGCGCATTAATCATGATATCACTGACAATAATCATAAAAATACAGACAGTGTTGTCAATCGTAATACGATCGCATGTTCTGGTTCACCGTTAACATGTTCAACAACACGTGCAGAACGTGCTGTAACATTTTTATCTTGGTCAGATGTAGCGGCCTTCTTGGATTGGGCTGCGTTGCGTCCAATAACAGAATTAGAATTTGAAAAAGTCGCACGTGGTCCAGTGCTTCCATTAAATGGTGAATATGCATGGGGTTCAGCCAATATTAGTGCAGCAACAACAATCAGCGGCAATGAAGATGGTACAGAGACCATCACCAATGGTGGTAATGCCAATGTTGGATTATCAACATTATCAGGCGGCGATGCCAATGATGGCGTAGATTATCAAACAGGCGCGTTACGCACTGGTATATTTGCGACGGAGAATTCAACACGTGAAAGCTCAGGTGCAAGCTACTACGGTGCGATGGAAATTTCAGGTAACGTAAAAGAATATGTTGTCACCGTCGGAAATGCTGCGGGTTTAAGTTTCACTGGCGTACATGGCGATGGGTATTTAACATCAACATCAGGTTATGAAGGCAATGCCGATGTAAATGCTTGGCCAGGGTTAGATGCTGTTGCAGCGCGAGGTGTCACAGGTGCAAATGGTTCTGGTTTACGTGGTGGATCATGGGCAGATAATGTACAAGCATTGCGTGTTTCAGATCGTTCTCAAGCAGCGTTAACGGTTCATACAGCAAGTAATGATGCCGGTGGCCGCGGGGCAAGGACATATGATGGTAACTAATATGTTAAAGAAAATTATGATTTTTAGCATCCTCTTATGCGCTGCACCTTTGGTGTATGCAAATAACTTAAATATTTCTAATTTAAACGTCTCAACTGTAGATACAGCGTCGGGAACAATTAGCTTTACGTGTGATGTTACCCAAGATAATAGCTGGCGCAATAATAATAATTTTGATGCCGTTTGGATGTTTATGAAATATTCAACCGATGCTGGACAAACATGGAGCCATGCCAGTATGTTTGGTTATGGTACGAATCCTGCAGGTTTTTCTGCCGGCAACAATTTTGCATTAGTTGTACCTAATGATGGCAAAGGATTCTTTTTACAACGTACAGATTTTGGAGCAGGTTCTATTACAGTAAAAAATGTAAAGTTTGTTTGGAATTATGCTCAAGATGGCGTGCCTGCCAATATCGCAACCGCTGCAAACACCATTCACAAAGCATTTGGTATTGAAATGGTTTATGTTCCACAAGGTGCATTTTATGCTGGTGATGGCAACAGCTCGTCAGATTTTCGTTTCAAGTCAGGAAGCAGTGACAATAATCCTTGGTACATTCAAGGAGAAAATGCGATTAGCACAACAAATAGTGCATCTAATGGATATTTCTATCAAAGCACGGGAGCAACAGGTGAAAATAATAGTGGCGATGCATTTTTGGTACCAGCTTCATATCCAAAAGGCTATGCACCATTTTATTTAATGAAATATGAATTAACTGAAGGACAATGGGTGAGCTTCTTTAATACATTATCAACAGCAGCAAAATTAAATCGTGATATTACGTCTGCTAATTTAGGTGGAAAAAATTCTGATGGCGTTGTAAAACGTAATACCATTGCATGGGATTCAACTAATCCAACATTACCAGCGACAACATTGCGTCCATCACGTCCAGTAAGTTTTGTATCATGGCCAGATGTTGCAGCCTATGCTGCATGGGCAGGTCTTCGTCCTATCACAGAATTAGAATTTGAAAAAGCAGCGCGTGGCAAAGACATTGGTGCTAACGCTGATGAATTTGCTTGGGGTTCATCAAGTTATACAGCGATAGGCACAACAGATATCACACCAAATCAAGATGAAGTAGGAACGGAAACATTAAATAGTGCTGCAAATTTAAATCGCAATTCATTGGGATTTAGTACGGGTGATGGGCGTAGTGGTGGGATTGCATCTACACAAGCAGGTCCAGTGCGTGTCGGCATCTTCGCCGCTGGCGCATCTAATCGTATTAGTTCTGGTGCAGGATTTTATGGCAACATGGAATTATCGGGCAATTTGGCAGAACCAGTTGTAACCATTGGTCGTACTCAAGGTCGTCAGTTCTTAGCATCACATGGTACGGGTGCATTAACGAGCTTATCAGGCTATGAAGGAAATGCTGCTAACACGGATTGGCCAGGCTTGGATAATGTGAATGCAAGCCGTGGTATTACAGGTACCGTTGGCATTGGTTACCGTGGGGGAGATTTTAATTCATCAAATATTCGCACCTATCAATTGTCGTCAAGAACATATGCAGCGAAAGATCCTGATTCTTTAGGATTTTATCAACGTTCCGATGCAGGGTTTGGTGTTAATCAGGGCGGCCGTTTAGGTCGCAGTGCGCCGTAATTTTATAAAAATTGAGATTTTGATTTCGTGATCGAACAGAATAAAAAAGGGTTAATGTTAAAAATTAAATTACAGTTAAAGAAACTGTGCGTCACAACGGTCATATTGATCGTCATGTCGATGGTTTCTTCCTCTGCATTTGCCCAATACTCTGGCGGTTCACAAACTGGCAGCGGCGAAGCCACGATCGGTCAAGACATCTTCAAGGGTGGTCGCCAAGGTTCTTCCACCGTCGGAACTTCTAATGGTGGTTCTGCTTTATCTCATGGCGTAGCAACAAAGCTATATTTCGCTGTACAACCATCAGCGTCAAAACACAGTCACACCTTTGATCGTCAACCTGTAGTTGTTGTTCAAGATGCGAACGGAAATACAGTAACTGACGATAATACCACCCAAATCAAACTTGAAATCGGCAACAATCCAGGCAATGGGTATATCGAAGGTGTAACCACGATTACAGTTGTTAATGGTGTTGCAACATTTTCAAATTTAAACATCAGCAAAGCTGGCCCACTATACACGTTAAAAGCTTCAGCAACAGGTCTTACAACAGCATATTCAGAATCATTCGAGATTTATGCAGGTACTGGTCCAAAGGTTGCCGCAGTTTGGGATAATGCTGCAGGAAAATATCGCATTTATACTTGGGTTGAACAAGATAATCAAAGGCAAGATGTTGATAATACAGGTGATGATACCTGTGATACCCATACTATTTATGCATACGATGGTTCAACAGAAGCAACATTAACAATGACAAAAGATGATGCAAATGATTATTGTTACACCGCTTCAGGAGATGCATGGACACCATCTAGTACAGCCAATTCCTATTTTCTTGATTTTCAGATTACGCTCGATGCTTCTTCTTATAGAACCTATGCTCCATTAGATTTAATTAAACCTGCTTTACAAGGCATTAGAGCGAAGACTGATTTAATTAATTGGACAAACGTTACAGATATTAAATCTAAAACAGACACGATTAACTGGACAGATGTCACGACCATTAATGCTCATACCAATAGCATCAATTGGCAAGATATTGGGGTCTTAAAATCAAACGTCAGCAGCATCAAATCAATAACAGACACCATTGATACATCAGTTAATTGGCAAGACATTGTTGTTCAAACGAAATCAGGTGTAAATTGGAAAGACATAGCTAGCACAACATTAAAGGGTATCAACTGGGATGATTTAAGCGTCTTAACAAATGTTGCGGTGAACTGGCGCGAACTTAATGTATTAGGTAGAGCCGGTGTCAACTGGAACGACTTAAATACATTAACGCGCATTGGCGTCAATTGGCGTGATTTTGAAGTATTAGGTCGTGCACGTGTTAATTGGTCTTCGATGGCTGAAATGGGTAAGGTTGGTATCAACTGGTATGACATGGCAGTCATGTCTGGTGCCCGTGTTACTTGGTCACAACAAATCAATTGGTATAGCTTAGCTGATTTAACCACCGCTGGTGTTAATTGGTCGGATTTAAACGTTATGTCTGCAAAAAATATCAATTGGACCGACATCAATTCATTGAGTCGTGCAGGCGTTAATTGGAATAATTTCGGTTTATTAACCACAGTAGGTGTTAATTGGAATGATTTAACAGTCTTCTCAAGAACAATTATCAACTGGGATGATTACGCCGTTCTTAGTCGTTCTGGAATCAATTGGGCGAACTTTGGTAATTTAACAACATCCAGCATTAACTGGAATGACATCAATGTTTTGTCGAGAAATGGCGTCAATTGGAACGACTTTGGTGTTCTCTCAAAAGCTGGCGTTAATTGGAACGATCTGCGTATCTTCACCAGAGCTGGTGTTAACTGGCAAGGCTTAAATGTTTTTAGCAACACTTACGTTAATTGGGATGGGTTAAACCTTATGTCCACCAACGGCGTCAATTGGACAAATATTGGTTTACTCTCAACTGTAGGAGTTAATTGGGCAGATCTTAACGTAATGAGCCGCACTGGTGTAAACTGGGGCGATTTAAACCGCATGAGTGGTTTGGGTGTTAATTGGGCGGACTTAAATCGCTTAAGTGCCGTCGGTGTTAATTGGGCAGATTTAAATGTCTTAACAAAGTCTGGTATTAATTGGTATGACATGAACAGTTTCACAAAGGCGGGAATCAATTGGACAGACTTTGGTGTATTTAGTAAGACTGGCATCAATTGGAACAATATTAATATTTATGCAAGTGCCAATGTTAACTGGCAAGGGTTATATGTCTTAACAACCAGTGGCATCAATTGGTCAAACATTGGAACCATGACAAGTACAGGTATTAATTGGAATGATTTTGCTGTCATGACTGTTAAGAGTTTGAATTGGGAAGATTTTGGTATCCTGTCAAAGGTTGGCGTGAATTGGACAGATCTTGGAACATTTAGTAAAGCAGGTGTCAATTGGTATGATATTCAATCCATGGGTACTAAAGGAATTAACTGGAATGATTTTAATATATTAAGCAAAGCTTCAATTAATTGGACAGATTTTGGTTCTCTTGGCAAAGCAGGTATCAATTGGAACGATATTGGTGTTCTTTCTAAAAATGGCGTCAATTGGCAAGATTTAAATGTCATGTCTAAAGTAGGTATAAATTGGACTGATTTTAATCGTTTATCTGGTGTAGCGGTCAATTGGTCTGACATTGGTGTTTTATCAAAGATTGGAGTTAATTGGCAAGATTTCAACGTCATCAGCAAAGTTGGCGTTAATTGGAATGATTTTGGAGTTTTATCCAAAGCTGGTGTGAATTGGAGAGATTTAAATATCTTAAGCAGCACAGGTGTCAATTGGTATGACATGAATATTTTAAGCAATACTGGAACCAATTGGTCTAATTTTGCTGTATTAAGTAAAGTTGGCGTTAATTGGAATGATTTTGGAGTTCTCTCAAAGGCAGGGATCAACTGGAATGATTTGACAGTGATGAGCCGCACCAATGTCAACTGGGGTGATTTAAATCGCATGAGCAGCCTCGGTGTAAATTGGGCAGATTTAAATCGCATGAGTGGACTTGGTGTCAATTGGCAAGATTTCACGGTTTTAACCAAGGCAGGCATCAACTGGACAGATTTTGGTGTGATTGGTAGAACGGGTATTAATTGGTATGACTTAAATGTATTTACAAAGTCAGGTATTAACTGGACAGATTTTGGGGTTTATACAAAGGTTAGTATCAATTGGGTTTCTTTAGCTTTGCAATCTACTAATGCTGTTAATTGGAACGACGTTGCCAAACTTTCTGCATCAAATGTTAACTGGAATTTCTTTTCTGCATTGTCTACGACCAATGTTAACTGGAATGACATTACCGTCTTAAGTAAGGCAGGCATCAATTGGAATGATATCGGTGTCTTAGCTGCCAATGGCGTCAATTGGAATGATCTTAATGTCTTAACTAAGGTTGGTGTTAACTGGAATGATTTTGCGGTCCTTGGCAAATCCGGTATCAATTGGAGAGATTTAGGCATATTAAGCACCGTTGCGATTAACTGGCAAGATTTTAATGTCATGTCAAAGACAGGTGTGAATTGGGGCGATTTAAATCGCATGAGCAGCCTCGGCGTTAATTGGGCAGATTTAAATCGCATGAGTGCGTTAGGCGTTAATTGGGCAGATTTTAACGTATTAACGCGTTCTGGAATTAACTGGAATGATTTTGGTGTATTAAGCAAAACTGGTGTTAACTGGAATGACTTAGGCGTGTTAGCCAAGGCAGGCGTTAATTGGAATGATTTTGGAGTCTTAAGCAAGATAGGCATCAATTGGAACGATTTGAATGTTTTAAGTAAAGTTGGCACAAACTGGAGAGATTTTGCAGTATTAAGCACTGTCGCTGTTAACTGGCAAGATATGAATGTGATTTCAAAGTCAGGAGTTAATTGGAATGACTTTGGTGTGTTATCAAAATCTGGTGTTAATTGGCAAGATCTCAATGTCTTATCTAAAAATGGTATTAATTGGAATGAATTTGTCGTCTTAGGGCGCGCAGGTATTAATTGGCAAGATATCAATGTAATCAGCAAAGTAGGCGTTAACTGGTCAGATTTTAATGTATTATCCAGAAACGGTGTTAACTGGCAAGATTTGAATGTTTTATCAAAAGCAGGATTAAATTGGCAAGATTTCAATGTTTTATCAAAATCAAGAGTCAACTGGCAAGACTTTACAGTTTTAAGTTCTGCAGCTATTAACTGGCAAGATATTAATGTTTTATCTAAGGCTGGTGCTAATTGGCAAGATCTAAATGTTTTAACTAAAGGTGGTGTCAATTGGCAAGATATTAATACCTTAACTAAAGCGGGTATCAACTGGCAAGATATGAACCAATTGACCAGAACAGGTATTAATTGGCAAGATGTGAATGTATTAACAAAGACCGGCGTTAACTGGCAAAACTTTAATGTCTTAACTAGCTCAGGTATTAATTGGCAAGATTTAAATGTATTAAGCAAGACAGCAATTAATTGGAACGATTTTGGAGTTCTTGCGAAAGCTGGCGTTAATTGGAACGACTTAAATGTTCTTTCAAAATCTGGTGTTAATTGGAATGATTTTGGTGTCTTAAGTAAAAATGGTGTGAATTGGAACGACTTAAATGTTCTTACCCGCAGCGGCATTAACTGGAATGATATGAATGCTCTTTCTAGAGCTGCAGTGAATTGGAATGATTTTAATGTTTTAACCCGCACATCTATCAACTGGCAAGATTTCACATCTTTGAGCAAAGCTGGCGTTAACTGGAATGATCTTAATGTTTTAAGTAAGACAGGTATTAATTGGCAAGATTTCAACGTGATAACAAGAACCAATGTTAACTGGCAAGATTTAAATGTTCTCTCAAAAGCTGGTGTTAATTGGAATGATTTCGGTGTATTAACAAACTCTAGCGTTAATTGGACAGGTCTCAATCTTTTAACAACAGCTGGAGTAAATTGGGCAAATCTAAACGTATTAAGTACAACAGGTGTTAATTGGGCTGATTTTGGTGTCTTAACAAAAATTGGTGTCAACTGGAGTGATTTGAATGTATTAACAAAATCTGGTGTGAACTGGCAAGATTTTGGCGTATTAAGTAAAGTGGGTGTTAATTGGCAAAATTTCAATGTATTAAGTAATGCAGGTATTAATTGGAACGATATTGGTGTCTTAGCCAAAACAGGTATCAACTGGAATGACTTAAATGTCATGTCACGTACCGGCGTAAACTGGGGTGATTTAAATCGCATGAGCTCATTGGGTGTTAACTGGGCAGATTTAAATCGCATGAGCGGCTTAGGTGTGAATTGGGCAGATTTCACTGTCTTAACCAAGGCTGGCGTTAACTGGAATGATTTTGGTGTCATGAGCCGCGTTGCAGCAAACTGGTATGATTTGAATGTCTTTACACGTGCAAGCATCAATTGGAATGATTTTGGTGTATTAGCGAAGGCAGGTATTAATTGGAATGACTTAAATGTTGTTACCAAAGCCAATGTTAATTGGAATGACTTTGCTGTCTTATCTAAGATTGGTGTTAACTGGCAAGATATGAATGTCTTGACCCGTAATGCTGTTAATTGGTCAGATTTTAGTGTCATGAGCCGTTCAAGTATTAATTGGCAAGGCTTAAATACATTAACAACCGCAGGCGTTAACTGGACAAACTTAAATGTTTTAAGTTCAACGGGTGTTAATTGGACAGATTTAGGCATTTTGACGACGACAGGTATTAATTGGCAAGATTTTAATACTCTGAGTAAAGCTGGCGTCAATTGGAATGATTTAGGTGTTCTTTCTAAAACAAGCATAAATTGGCAAGATTTTACTGTACTTGGAAAAGCAGGAATTAATTGGAATAGCTTAGGCGTAATGTCTAAGGTTGGTGTCAATTGGAATGATTTCACTGTCATGAGCAGATCCAATGTCAATTGGGCCGATTTAAACAGCATGAGCTCATTGGGTGTTAATTGGGCTGACTTAAATCGCATGAGCGGCCTAGGTGTGAACTGGCAAGATTTTACTGTATTAACTAAGGCTGGCGTTAACTGGAATGATTTTGGAGTAATGAGCCGTGTTGCAGTTAACTGGTCTGATTTTAACGTCTTAAGCAAGTCTGGTATCAACTGGTCAGACTTAGGTGTTTTAGGAAAAACAGGCATTAACTGGAATGACTTTAATGTATTGAGCAAGTCTTCTATTAATTGGAATGACTTAGGTGTTTTAGCAAAAGCCGGTGTCAATTGGAATGACTTTAATGTATTAAGCAAGTCGGGTGTTAATTGGAACGACCTAAATGTTTTGAGCAAAGCAGGGGTAAATTGGAATGATATTAATGTCATCACAAGAGTTGGCGTAAATTGGAACGATTTTGTTGTCTTAGGTCGTGCTGGTGTTAACTGGAATGATTTTGGTGTGGTCAGTAAGACAGGTATCAATTGGAACGACTTTGGTGTTTTAGCCAAGGCTGGCATCAATTGGAACGACTTAAATGTCTTATCTAAAGTTGGCGTCAACTGGAATGATTTTGGAGTTCTTGGTAAAGCAGGGATCAACTGGAATGATTTAAATGTCCTTTCACGTGCTGCAGTGAATTGGAGTGATATTAATGTCCTTTCCAAAATAGGTGTTAACTGGCAAGATTTGAATGTCTTAACTAAGACTGGTGTTAATTGGAGTGACATGGGCGCCTTAAGCAAGGCTGGCGTTAATTGGCAAAACATCGGCATCCTAAGCACTGTCGGTGTAAATTGGCAAGATTTTAATACCTTAAGTAAGGCTGGTGTTAACTGGAATGACTTTGGCGTCTTATCAAAGGTTGGCGTCAATTGGAGTGATTTAAATGTCTTAAGTAAAACTGGTATCAATTGGAATGATTTTGGTGCTTTGTCAAAGATTGGTGTTAACTGGCAAGATTTAAATGTTTTAAGCAAGGCAGGTTTAAATTGGAATGACATCGGTGTCTTAAGTAAAACTGGCATCAACTGGAATGACTTTGCTGTCTATTCTAAAGTTGGCATCAATTGGCAAGATTTTGGTGTGTTGTCAAAAGCTGGCCTAAACTGGACTGACTTTGGTGTCTTAAGTAAGACCGGTGTTAATTGGCAAGATTTAAATGTTCTTACCCGCAACGGCGTAAATTGGAACGATTTTGGTGTCTTAAGCAAAGCAGGAGTAAATTGGAATGATTTAAATGTATTATCAAAAATTGGTATTAATTGGTCAGATTTCAATGTCTTAACAAAATCCAGCATAAATTGGAATGACTTGAATGTCCTTTCAAAATCTGGCGTTAATTGGAATGATTTTGGAGTGCTTGCAAAAACAGGTGTTAATTGGCAAGATTTCAATGTCTTAACAAGAACCGGAGTTAATTGGAACGATTTCGGAGTTATTTCTAAGGTAGGTGTTAATTGGCAAGACTTAAACACGTTAAGTAAGGTAGGCATTAACTGGCAAGATTTTGCAGTCCTCGCAAAAACATCTATCAACTGGCAAGACTTTGCAGTCTTAGGCAAAGCCGGTGTTAACTGGAATGATTTTGGTGTCTTAAGTAAATCAGGTGTCAACTGGCAAGATTTGAATGTGATGAGCCGCAGCGCTGTAAATTGGGGCGACTTAAATCACATGAGCTCCGTTGGTGTTAATTGGGCAGATTTAAATCGCATGAGTGGTTTGGGTGTTAACTGGCAAGATTTCACCATCTTGACTAAGGCGGGCGTTAATTGGAATGACTTTGGTGTCATGAGCAAGGTTGGCGTCAACTGGAGCGATCTTAATGTGGTCAGCAAGATCGGTGTCAATTGGAGTGACTTTACTGTTCTTTCAAAGATTGGCGTGAATTGGCAAGATTTGAACGTAATGTCTAAGGTTGCCGTTAACTGGGGTGACTTTGCCGTCTTAAGTAAGACCAGCATTAATTGGAACGACATGAATGTTCTTTCCCGTAATAATATCAACTGGAATGATTTTGGTGTGATGAGCAAAGTTGGTGTTAATTGGAATGACATGAATGTTTTAAGCAAAGCCAACATCAATTGGTATGACATGAATGTCTTAAGTAAAATTGGTGTTAATTGGCAAGATTTGAATGTTGTTAGCAAGACAGGTGTTAACTGGAATGATTTTGGTGTCATGTCTAAGGTTGGGGTTAATTGGAATGACTTAAATGTCTTAAGCAAGTCTGGTATCAATTGGCATGATTTCGGTGTGTTAACAAAGTCTGCTGTTAACTGGTCAGGGCTTAATTCCTTATCAACAGCAGGTGTCAACTGGTCTAACTTGAATTTATTAAGTTCTGCTAATGTCAACTGGACCGACTTAGGTATTTTAAGTAGCGCAGGTGTTAACTGGAATGACATGGCTCGTTTAACCACAACTGCGATCAATTGGAATGATATTAATGTCTTAACCCGCACTGGTATTAATTGGAATGATTTGAATGTCCTCTCTAGAATTGGCATGAACTGGGCAGATTATTCTGTTCAAACCCGCGCTGGTATCAATTGGTATGACTTAAATGTGATGAGCCGCACCGGTGTAAACTGGGGTGATTTAAATCTTATGAGCTCATTGGGTGTTAACTGGGCAGATTTAAATCGCATGAGTGGATTGGGTGTCAATTGGCAAGATTTCAATGTATTGACCAAGGCAGGCATTAATTGGAATGACTTTGGTGTGATGAGTAAAGTTGGCGCTAATTGGAACGACTTAAATGTTCTAACAAAAGTCGGCATCAACTGGATGGATGTAAGCGTTCTTGGAAAAACAGGTATTAACTGGCAAGATTTAAATACTTTAAGTAAGTCTGGAATTAATTGGAATGACTTTGGTGTGTTAAGCAAGATTGGTGTTAACTGGAACGACTTGAATGTCTTAAGCCGTACTGGTGTAAACTGGAATGATGTTGGCGTTCTGTCTAAGACCGGTGTCAATTGGCAAAACATGAATGTCTTAAGTAATGTAGGTATCAATTGGAACGATATCGGAGTGCTTTCCAAAAATGGTGTTAATTGGAACGACTTAAATGTGCTTACAAAATCTGGCATCAATTGGAACGACATCGGCGTATTCTCTCGCGTAAATATTAACTGGCAAGATTTGAATGTCTTTAGCCGCACCGGCATTAATTGGAACGACTTTGGGGTTTTGTCAAAGATTGGTGTTAATTGGAGCGATTTGGGCGTCATGTCTAAGGTTGCTGTTAATTGGAGCGATTTTAGCGTGTTAAGCAAGACAGGTTTGAATTGGAACGATTTGAATGTCTTGTCTCGCAATAATATCAATTGGAATGATTTTGGTGTGATTAGCAAAGTCGGAATCAATTGGAACGACATGAATGTCTTAAGCAAAGCAAATGTTAACTGGATTGATGTCGGTGTATTAAGCAAGACAGGTGTTAATTGGCAAGATTTGAATGTCTTAAGTAAGACAGCCATCAACTGGAATGATTTCGGTGTGTTATCAAAGGTTGGGGTAAATTGGAATGATTTCAATGTGATTTCCAAGGTTGGTGTTAACTGGAATGACTTTGGTGTATTGAGTAAGATTGGCGTTAATTGGACAGATTTTGGCTCTTTAACCAAAGCTAATATTAATTGGAATGATCTTAATGTCATCGGACGCACCGGCATCAACTGGAATGATTTCGGAGTTCTATCTAAGGTTGGGGTGAACTGGAATGACATGAATGTTTTAACAAAGTCCGGGATCAATTGGTATGACTTCAACGTTTTAAGTAAAGCAGGTGTCAACTGGTATGACATGACGGTCATGACGAGAAACAGCGTCAACTGGGCTGGATTAAGTTCATTAAGTAACGCCGGTGTCAACTGGACAAACTTAGGTATCTTAACCAGCGCTAATGTTAACTGGTCTGATCTTGGAACCTTGAGTAAAGCGAGCATCAATTGGGTTGACATTGGTTTATTAGGTACCTCTGGTATTAATTGGTCTGATGTAAGTGTCTTAAGCCGTACAAGTGTTAATTGGAATGACTTAAATGTCTTAACTAAGTCAGGTGTCAATTGGAACGACTTTGGTGTGATGAGCAAGATCGGTGTTAACTGGTCTGATCTTAATGTCATCAGCCGCACCGGCGTTAACTGGAATGATTTTGGTGTATTAACAAAGACCGCTGTTAACTGGCAAGATTTATCCGTCGCCAGCAGAATTGGCGTTAACTGGAATGACTTTGGTGTCTTAAGCAAGATTGGTGTTAATTGGCAAGACATGAATGTCTTAAGCAAGAATGGCATCAACTGGTTAGACATGAATGTCTTAACCAAGGCTGGTGTCAACTGGTCTGATGCAGCTACCTTAAGTAAAGCCAGCATCAACTGGAATGATTTTGCCGTCCTCGGTAAAACAGGTATTAATTGGTACAACTTCAATGTATTAAGTCGCGTTGGTGTTAACTGGAATGATTTGGCTGTCATGAGCCGTAGCAGTGTGAATTGGTCTGACTTAAATAGCATGAGCTCCTTAGGTGTTAATTGGGCAGATCTAAACCGCATGAGCGGCCTTGGCGTTAACTGGTCAGATATTACCGTCCTTTCTAAATCAGGCATTAATTGGAACAATTTCGGGGTCCTAAGCACGGTTGGTATTAATTGGAACAGTTTAAGCGTGATGGGCAACGTTGGTGTTAACTGGAATGATATTCAAGTCATCAGCAAGACAGGCATTAATTGGAACGACTTAAATGTATTAACCAAGACCGGCGTTAACTGGAATGATTTTGGTGTCATGAGCAAGGTTGGTGTTAACTGGAGTGATCTTAATGTCTTAAGCCGCACCAGCATCAACTGGAATGACATGAATGTCTTAACCAGAATTGGTGTCAACTGGCAAGATTTGAATGTGTTAAGCAAGACTGGCGTTAATTGGAATGATTTTGGTGTCATGAGCAAGATCGGTGTCAATTGGCAAGATTTCAATGTGTTAAGCAAGACTGGCGTTAACTGGAATGATTTTGGCGTGATCAGTAAAACAGGCATTAATTGGTATGACTTAAATGTCTTAACAAAATCAGGTGTTAACTGGAATGATTTTGGTGTCTTAAGTAAGGTTGGCGTTAACTGGTATGACATGAATGTCATCACCCGCAATGGCATCAACTGGAATGATTTTGGAGTTCTATCGAAGGCGGGCGTTAATTGGAGCGACATGAATGTTATCACTCGCATTGGCATGAACTGGAGTGACATGAGTGTCTTGAGCAAGACAGGTTTAAATTGGAGCGATATTGGCGTCTTAAGCAAGACAGGTGTTAACTGGAATGACTTAAATGTCGTTAGCCGCACGGGCATTAACTGGAATGACTTTGGTGTCTTGTCAAAGATTGGCGTTAATTGGAGCGACATGAACGTTTTATCTAAGACAGGTATCAATTGGTATGATTTTAATGTCTTAAGCCGTGCGGGCATCAATTGGCGCGATTTAAATATTTTGACGAAAACCAGCGTCAATTGGGTTGGTTTGAGTTCATTGAGTAATGCTGGTGTTAACTGGACAAACTTAGGCACATTAACCAGTTCAAGCGTGAATTGGTCAGATCTTGGTGCGCTAAGTAATGCGGGTGTTAATTGGAATGACTTTGGTGTCTTAAGCAAGACAGGAATTAACTGGCAAGATTTGAATGTCTTTACCCGTGCCAGCATTAATTGGAGCGATTTCGGTGTCCTATCTAAAACAGGCATTAATTGGTATGACTTAAATGTTGTAACAAAAGCTGGATTAAATTGGAATGACATCGGTGTGCTTTCTAAGAATGGTATCAATTGGAATGATATCGGCGTCTTATCTAAGGTTGGTATTAATTGGAATGATATCAGCGTTGTTAGCAAAACATCTGTCAACTGGTCTGACTTAAATGTGTTGACCAAGGCTGGTATTAATTGGAATGACTTCGGGGTTTATAGCAAGGCTGGTATCAACTGGTATGACATGAGCGTCTATAGCAAGGTTGGTATCAATTGGTATGACATGAATATTTTGACAAAGTCTGGTGTTAACTGGAATGACTTAAGCATCTTGAGTAAGACGGCTATCAACTGGAGTGATTTCGGGGTCATGTCAAAGACAGGCGTTAACTGGTATGACTTAAATGTCTTATCAAGGGTTGGCGTTAATTGGTATGACATGAATGTACTGACTCGTAATAGCATCAACTGGAACAGCATTGCATCCTTAAGCTTAAATGGCATCAATTGGTCTAACTTCACAGTGATGTCACGCGCAGGTGTTAACTGGGTAGATTTAGGTGTCTTGTCTACATCATCTGTCAATTGGACAGGGATGAATGTCCTGTCTAATGCCAGCGTCAACTGGATCGGTATCGCTGATTTATCTCATACCAATGTTAACTGGGCTGCGTTACAAGATATTTCTTCCGCAAATGTTAACTGGGAAGGTATCGGTGTCTTAAGTAATTCTGGCGTTAATTGGAGCGACATCACGGTCTTAAGTAAGAACGGCATTAACTGGAGCGACCTATCTGTATTAGGTAGAACGGGCATCAATTGGAATGATATTGGTGTTGTTTCTAAGACAGGCATCAATTGGAACGATTTGAATATCTTAAGCAAGACAGGCATCAATTGGTATGACATGAATCGTCTTTCTAACACAGGCATTAACTGGAATGATATCGGCGTGTTAAGTAAGAACGGCGTTAACTGGAATGATTTCAATGTCATTAGTAAAGTTGGTATCAATTGGAGCGATTTAGGTGTGTTAGGCAAGACAGGCATCAATTGGTATGACATGAATGTCTTGTCTAAGACAAATATCAATTGGAGCGATTTAAATGTCTTAACCAAGACAGGTATCAATTGGTATGACATGAACATCTTGAGCAAGACCGGCATCAATTGGTATGACATGAATGTCTTAAGCAAGACAGGCATCAATTGGAATGACTTTGGTGTGTTATCGAAGAATGGCATTAATTGGAATGACATGGGCGTCTTAACTAAAGTTGGCATCAATTGGAGCGACTTCAATGTTCTCTCTAATTCAGGGGTCAATTGGTATGACATGAATGTCTTAACCAAGTCAGGTGTTAATTGGTATGACTTAAATGTCTTATCTAAGAATGGCATTAACTGGAATGATTTTGGTGTCTTGTCAAAGGTTGGCATCAACTGGAATGACTTTAACGTCTTAAGCAAGAGCAATATCAATTGGTATGATTTCAACGTCTTAAGCAAGGTCGGCGTTAATTGGAGAGACTTAGGGATCTTAACCAAGTCCTCAATCAATTGGCAAGGATTGAACGACTTATCAAATTCAGGTGTCAACTGGACAAACTTAAGCATCTTAAGTGCTGCGTCCGTTAACTGGAGCGATTTTGGAACATTAAGTAAAGCTGGCGTTAACTGGAATGATTTAGGTGTCTTAAGTAGAACAGGTGTTAATTGGAGCGATTGGGGCGTTTTAACTAAGACTGGTATAAATTGGAGTGACTTAAATGTCTTAAGCCGTACAGGATTAAATTGGAATGACATCGGTGTCTTAAGTAAAGTTGGCGTGAATTGGAGTGATTTGAATGTTGTCAGCCGCACAGGTGTCAACTGGAATGATTTTGGTGTGCTCTCAAAGACAGGCATTAACTGGGGCGATTTAGGTGTGTTATCTAAGACAGGTGTTAACTGGTATGACATTAATGTCTTAAGCAAAAATAATATCAACTGGAATGACATTGGCGTATTAGCCAAGGCTGGCATTAACTGGTATGACTTCAACATTTTAAGCAAAGCTGGCGTCAACTGGTATGACTTAAATGTCTTAGGCAAATCTGGCATCAATTGGTATGACATGAATGTTTTAACCAAGACAGGTATCAATTGGAACGATTTAGGTGTATTGGCAAAAGCTGGCATCAATTGGAGCGACATGAATGTCATGAGCCGCACCGGCGTAA
>JACCDT011030208.1_pt1 | contig 103238 bp, 123 predicted proteins | sample 7446291 | NCBI WGS metagenome assembly JACCDT01 (sample SAMN15323446, study PRJNA562643) | freshwater metagenome | isolation source: river surface water | place: USA:Blue River Watershed | collected 2017-08-17 | reverse complement strand
TACCATACAACCAAGCGAACCAAATACGTTCTTCATCATTATGTTCATAACGCTTATGAAGATAGTTTGTAGCCCAAACCGCTGGGTCACAGTCATCATATCTCATTGACCATGCGTACCAGCGGATGAAGGCTTCTCTTCTGTTTTCTTTTAGTCTGTAATCCATTATTCTTCAAATGCTGGCAGGACATCAATCGTGATAGGTAATTTATAACCATCAATGACCTTTTGCATCGCTGCAACTTTACCAGCTGCTTGTCCTTTTACATATTCATCTTTTGTCCTGGAGTGAAGAACAATAGCGAGTTTCTTTGGAAGAGTATTCATGTGACTCGCGTGGTGGAAAATAAAACCAAGTGGGTCAAAGTGAGCCATGCTACTCATAGTTGAGTGAACAGCGGCGATGCCGTGTTTCTCATATTTCTGATAACAGTATGTACGAAGTTCAGCGTCGCTATAAACAATCATGTTCTTAGCAATTGACATTTCGTTCTTCTGTTTCTCGTACTTATTAAAAATCTTAGTGACGATACCCGATGCTGCTCGCTTAGAACCTGCGCTCTTTGTAAATTCCGCAGTAAGAACTTCGCGGATATATGGTTGAGCAGTTTCAACGGATGCATCCATCTCCTGAATGACCAAATAGTTTTCCATCTGGAACATAAGGTCTTCATCAGTATTTTCTTTAGTGATGACAGGGCTTCGACGGTTAGCATAACTACCAGCAAGCAAGATATTAGTAGCAATATCTTTCTCTGTATCACCAAATTCAGACTCTTCTACAATACAAACAGGAATCTCGTTCCACCCACGACACTTAGAAGCAGCGCCGATTCGGGTATGTCCGTTAACAATTTCAAGACTACCATCTGGTCGCTTTACTAACGTCGCTGGCGTAATGTCGCGTAATACTTGTTTCGGGTCATCATTATATGCTCGAACAATCTGGTCTTCAGTAACAACGTTCTGTTCAATTGCACGTGCTTGGTTGCGTTGCATCTCAACCAACTTATATACTGGAAATTGTACGATTGGGTAAAAACCGTTCTCAACTTTGTCGATAATGTTTCGACCAAGAGAGAATGTATCAACATTAACGTCTGGCTTCAGTTTACCATCATAGAAGTCAACGATCTTCTGTTTGATTTCTTCTGTTACTAATGATTGATCACCACGATGAGCGTTGTTATATTTGTTGTAGAACTTACCTCTACCCAAAACTTTCATACCATAATCTAAACCCCACCATTCAGCCGCACTGACCACGGCTTCATCATCAGATTCAAAAATACAATATTGTTGTAGTTTCGCATTACCAAAATCATTCCAAAACTCTTGAGATGACGCTGATGAAACATAAGAGGTTTTCTGAGAAACCTTCTTACCCATATTTACTGTATATGGTTCTGGTTTCAACCAAGCGTAGAGATAGAAGTTAGTGGTGTGAATCATAATAAATCCTTTTCAAGTTATAGATATATTATACTATATTCTTGAATAAAAGTAAATACCCTCAAAACCCTTCTAGAGTCAGGGGTTTCTGGGCTTCGGTGAGGTCAAATACCTCTACACACCCACCTTTTCCCTTTTTATGGATCGCTCCGTTGATCATCTGGTCTGTATAATCATAGTCACCCTCAAAGAAGGTATCGCCGTCAATTCGGAAAATACTCAGCTGACAACCAGACTTTTGTTTACCCCAGAACTTGAAACCAATCTTTTCGTAGAAGCCAACTGATTCTGGTTCTGACGATACACGGAAGTATAACGCTTGCTTACTTTTAACATGACGCAGTGATGCTTCACATAATGCTTTGGCTGCTCCCTGACCTCTGTGTTTAGCAAAGGTATGAAGCAGCTGTAGATTAGCAACGAAAGGTTTACGCTTAGAGATAGTGGTAATGATAGCAGCCATCAGTTCACCTTCTTCGTTGAAGGCACCGATACAATCATCCCACTGTTCCTGCATGTCTGCTTTGGCCACGAAAGTCTTAGCAAACTTGTCAGCCTTATCATCAGAGATAGCTTTTATGAATTGGTCACGAGTACACTTATTCAACTTCAACGTATGTTCTCACTTTCTTACCACGTTCTTCTGGGTGCTTAGTCTTTTCCCAACCGATGAACTGAGCCAAGTCCCATTGCATTGGTGGGAACTTATAACCACGTTCAGAGATAAGTTCATTTACACTTGGTCCATCGTTCAAAGCTGCGTCAAGGAAGTCTTCAACAAAACGGAAGCATGATTCTAGTTCAGTACGATCTAACGTGCCACGGAACAAGCGAAACTCTACCGTGTCAATATGCTTCAACGCATACATGTTAATAGCGAAACGGAATGGACGACCCATTGATACACCATCTTTACCTGCGGCGTGCATCTTGATAAATGAATCAAAGTCAGTTGCTAGGTTGATAATGTTATCGCTCATGTAGTCAGGCATTGGGCGACCACCATCAAACTTCAGATACATCTTAGAACCTTTGGCACCCTTCATCTGGTTGTGCTCAAAGAAGCCATATACATGTTCAATGGCTGCAGCTTGGTTCTCTTTGATGTATTTTGTTAGACGCTTCAGTGCATCAATATCATCACGAAGACCTGGGACACGGCAATGAATATGGGTATGAGCAGTAACACCAACAGTTGGGTCGTGACCTTGTTCATTGAATAAATCTTTCAGTTCAAAATAACGATCAACTTGGTCTTGCCAAGTTCTAGTTGGCTTGGTGTTAATCTCGCCACCCATCGGCGGTTCAACACCCAACGGATCGGCGCACACGTTTGCGTATGGTGCACGAAGGTTGATAATGTCACGCTCGGAGTATTCCCAAGAACCAAGGTTCTCTGGAATTGAAAAAGAGCGGGGAACATCTCCCCACTCTATCTCCATGCCATATGTAAAATCACTTTTGTTGTACATTCTGTAAATCCTTGTTTCCTGTTTTAACAAGTTGCATCCTCATAGTTAAGGCTGAGTCAAACGTGATATATGTGTCCATTGGAATTTCCATGTTTGGAAAATACAAATTAGCACGTTTGGCAATATCTGCTGTAGAGGTAATTATACTACCATTCGATAGAGTAGTCAAATATAATGGACGCTTACCATTGCGATAAACAGTCAACTCTTTAGGAGAAGCCGTGAGAGTACAAACTGCCATGGACATATTGTTGAACTCATCAAGAGGATCGTTTGAATGAAGGACTAACTCAGAATCATTCTTTGTTGCGCAGTCATAACCATACAACTCTTTCCAGTGTTCTGGAAGCTCTTGAGTGATAACACCATTGTGGACAATTGATTTGTCTGCATTGGCCATAGGTTGGTTATATTCCAAATCAGATGTCGAGTAACGACAGTGACCGATCAGATATAAGTTACCATCCTTGTTAATGAACTCTTTGAAGTTGTCGTTATGCATATGCTTCTCAACGAACTGATCCGCTGGGATAGCTTCCTTAATTGTAACAATATCATCAGTCCACTTTGGTAAGAATGACATACCTGTTGCGTGCATACCACGAATCTTAGACTCGACGAACACACGCTTCAGGGCTTCAAAATCCTTCAGAGAAGGATTCTTAATAACTGCTCCAATTACGGCACACATTAGGCAAAGAACTCATCTAGTGAAGAAGCATTAGATTCTGGATGCATCTTCAAGGTTTCTGCTTCGCCAACTTCTTTCTTACAGAAGTCATACCACTCTTGGCTTTCCCACATTCCAGCGTACACACCGTTAAAGCGTGGGCGATAATGAGGGTTGTTAACATCGTTCTTGCAGTGATCAACGAACTTACGACGAGCATTTTCATACTCCATAGAACCAAGAGTCAACATACCTTCGTGGAAGAATGCAATGATAGAGATACGTTCAGCATTAGGGTCATCCAGAATCAATTCAGTATTACCATGCAGACCAGCCATGTTATTAACGAACAGTAAATCACCTGGACGAATGTTAACAGCATAACCAATCTCGGGGAATACCAAGTAAGCACCTCTATAATTATCAGAGTTACTAAACACGCAGATATTAGCGAAACCATCATCCATATTTGCGGGGTCATAGTGGGCTGCAGTTCTGAAGTTACGGTTTACAGTAATTGTACTGAATGGAGTATTTGGGACCAAGAAGCGTGGATCAATCTTATCCGCAGCAGCTTTCTGGTTGCCATAACGCCATGGTAACAATTCAGCGAACGCTTTAGACAGATGCTGAAGGTATGGGTAAGACTTCTTGAACTTATCGAATTGCTTCTCAGTGTAAGAAGTTGCACGACCATAAGGGATACGTGGATAACGATCGTACCAACCAGCAATACCAGAGTTCACTGGGTTTGCATATGTAGTCTTGGAGATTAGGTTATCTTCAACCCAAGCTGCATCAGCTGAAGCGTCAGCTGCAGGTTTACGGCGAGTTGTTTCAACCCAATCATCAAATTGGAACCCAGCATCTGCAACCGAATCGCGGAGCCATACTTGAGCACGGTTAGACGCTTGGTCACGACCTTCGGCATATTTAGTTTGGATAGCTTCAATCGGGTCTTCACCCAACAAGTTACCAGCACCCTTCTTAAAGGCTTCAATAATATCCCATTGATACGCTGTAACCCAGTCGCGACCTTGTAGCTTCTCACCACGTGGACCAGCAGCAGTACCACGGTTCTGAGTTTCAGTAGCTGCGTCACGAAGACCTTCGTAAGCAGACTTTGTCATTTCATCGCTGAAGTAGTTCTTACGGAACTTGAAAACGATGTTACGTTCATCAAGACCTTTTGCGCAACCACTACATTGCTTGTTGCAATCTGGATCAGATAAGTCTGTGGCGCACTTTGCAGGCAAGTACAAATCCATGTCAGACTCAACCAGTGTGTGGTAATGAGTTTCATCCAACCATGTACCAACTAAATCTGGGCGAGGCACAACCTCTGGGGCTTCTAATACAACTACCTTCACATTTCTTCCAGCATCAATACTCATTTCGTTTCTCCTTAAAACTTAAATCCGCTAAAATTCTCAGACTGCATTCTGGAACCAAAACCACTCTTATCAAATAATGGTTTGTCATCTTTGACGTGTCCAGCGTCAGCCAAGCCTTCTTGGGCAGATGCTTCAACATCATATAATTTCATCTTACTTCTATCAATACCAACCACAAATCGTTTATAGTAATTCGGGTCGTTGTAACGGTTCTTCAACTGCTTGACGATAATCTGATTCAGGTTTTCTAGTTCTTCACTTGAAACCAAAGCAAACATAAAGTCAGCTGTCGCAGGTAGACCGAACGATTCAGAAGTATCTTCAAGTCCTGGGTCTGAACTACCATATCCAGAACGGGTAGTTTGTGTGGCTGAAACAATGGGTACATTATATTCAACAGCCAAACCACGAAGCTCTTCAGCAATCGCCTTCACAAACGTATATGAATTAACATTCGCACCAGCTTTCATCCTCTGAGAGGAACAAATATTTAGATAATCTATAAACACGATATCTGGAACAAATTCACGTTTGAGTTTAAGTTCTTCTAGCAAGGCACGGAAGTGACCAGCATGAGCAGAAGCGGTTGGATATTCTTTGACGATTAGTTTACCTTGAGTCTTTTTCTTCAGTTTATCAATGCGTGATTCAAAGATGTCTTTGTCGACAACCTTCAATTCATCCATAGTCAAGTTCAAAAGGTTTGCGTCAATACGTTCAGCGATACGTTCTTCTGACATTTCCATAGTAATGTAGAGAACGTTACGACCTGCAGTTAGTGCGCCAGCTGCAACGTGACACATAAACAAGGACTTACCAACACCAGTACCAGCCAGTGCGATGTTCAAAGTCTTACGGCTCAGACCACCCTTGGTAATCTTGTTGAACATATCCAAGTCGAATGGAATCTTCTCTTCAATGCGATGATAAAAGTCATAGCGATGAGCGAAGTCATCCAAGTAGTCGTGACCCACATGGCTGTCAAAAGATACGGCAAGTGCGTCAGATAATAGGTGAGGGATTGCGTCTTGTCCGTGCGTAGGATCTTTACCCTCAAAGATCTTAATGGAGTTCATGATAGCCAAATAAACGGCTCGGTCTTTACAGAACTTCTCAGTGCTTGTAAGTAACCAGTCTTCGTTTACAGGTGCCTTGACCAAAGTCTTGATGTACTCGCCAATGTCGCCAACTTCTTTGTCGGTAACACCTTTTGCGTTTGAAACTTCAATCGCTAGAATTTCAGGTGTTAGGGATTTATTGTATTTGTTAAAGAAGTCGATGATCTCAGTGATGATCACCGATTCTTTACGATCGGAAAAATACTCACGCTTTAGGAATGGAATGACCTTACGACAATAGTGCTCATCATGAATCAAATTACTCAGAATTTGTTGTTCGATTCTCATCAGTTCCGCCAGTGTATACTATGTTATTCTTTAATAAGTTTTCTTCGAGTAGATCAATCAGAATATCACCAATGTGATTTCTGAACTTGCTTGGATCAAGAACGCCAACTGGATTCTCTTGAATGTCATATTCAAACTGAACACGCAGTTGGTCTTCTTCTTCAAGCAAACGAACTCTACCGTAAGTATAAATTATACCTGAATACTCGTTGGAAGTCAAGCGAATTAACTGATTTCCTTCAACGTCTTCATCCAAGAGTTCGTATGCTTTGATCATTCTTCGTGGTCCAATTCAGCAAGTTCTTTGTCGATAGACTCATCACTTACCATTTCAATTTGACCAATTGAATACTTGTCCTTAACGAAGTCATAGAATGACTTCGTTTGTAACACTGGCATCCAGAACTCTTTGGTATCAGTATCTTTGATTCGATACTTCTTGTCTTCGACTTCACCAGTCTCAACATTTACCTTTGAATACCAACCATTGCTAGGTTTGATAACATGCCCTGATTCGAGTGCAAGATCAAGTAGACCGCTCCACTTGCTAATACCACCGTCAAAAGATACGGACACAGGGATTTTAGATTTTTCTTTAACATGACGAGATTTTTCAACGTTGATAATAAAGTTGTAGCCGACGACTTCAGTACCTTCTTTTTCTTGCTGACGACCTAAGATGTAGATGTTATCAGCAGAGTAATATGAACCAGTACCACCACCAACGATAGCTTTCGGGAACATACCAATTTCCATGTAGGTGTGGTTAACAACTACCATTGGAATATCTTTCAAAGTCAAGTGCGGTGTTACCATACGGAACAAAGACTTCAACTGTTTGGCACGGGACATATCCGCAACAGACTTACCATCCAATGCGTCTTCAACTTCTTTCTTAGAAGCCAAGTTACCGATAGAGTCAATAACAATCATCACACGCTCACCACGTTCGATGTTTTGTAATTGTTGCATACAGTCAAACTTCAACTGTTCGATGTCAGTGATTGGAGTATGGATAACCTTCTCAGTATCAATACCGAAAGCATCGAAGTAAGATTGTGGTGTACCAAACTCAGAGTCATAGAACAAGATAACTGAATCTGGGTACTTGTCCTGATATGCTTTAGCCATTAACAAGCTGAACGCTGTCTTAAAGTGCTTAGATGGACCAGCCCACATAGTTAGACCAGGAGTCAATCCACCATCAAAGCGACCAGATAAAGCCACGTTGATAACTGGGATTGAAGTTGGGATCATATCCTTCTTAGTGAAGAATTTAGATCCAGAAAGGATAGCAGTATCCTTGATTGTGGAGTTCTTTTTGATTTTGTCAAGTAAGCTCATAATTAACCTTTCACGAATTTAACCAAATCAGCTTCCATCATCATACCACTTCGTGTACGAATAACAGTGCCATCATCCTCAACTAAAGCAAGCATTGGTACTCCACGTACAGAATACTTCTTAGCGAGTTCCATATTTTCGTCGATGTCCACGTTCTCAACCTCAACGCCAAGGTCAACACCTTCCATGACCTTGCTTAGCATCTTACATGGTTGGCACCATGTAGCGTGGAATTTTAATAGTTTCATATATTTCCTTTGTGTCTTATCCGAAGAAGTCTTCAAGGGATGCTGTTTCTTCAGCACGCCAGTTCAACGGTTCAATAATTGTTTTTAATGGTTCTACAAATGTCTTGTCAAATTGTGTGTCGTAGTCTATGAAAGAATCCAACTTAAACTCTTTAGGGAGTTCTTGTAGGAAGGCGATGACGTTTTCGTGGAATGGGTTTGGAGTTCTTAGATAAACGAATTTAATCTTATCACCCTCACGAATCAATGGATATTTCTTGTCGATGCCAAATTTCTTAACGTAGTGATTATATAGTAGTGCTGCACGGACAGCAATCGGGCAACCCTTCTGATAGATCGGAGAACCAGCATACTGCTTCAAACCTGACACGCCACGAGGGAATGCGATAGCTTCAACAGGGTATGTCAAGAACTCGTTCTTGTAATCAGCGATATACTTCTGTACAACCTTTTCACTGCCATCTAGAATAACGTTGATGGACTTCTTCAGTTCTTTACGAATAACGGCTGGTGTCGAAGAACGAACCATCGCTAAACCAAGAACCTTTTGCTTTGGAGTTGCATACTGAACACCTTCAGAGTTATGCACGTTAAGCACATAGTTCTTCTTGGCGACCCAAAGACCTTTGTCAGCCAAAACTTCACGCTTCATAATCATCTTCTGAGAATAAGCATTCATGTACTCGGCAAGTTTCTGGTAAGTTGTATCAATGAACGGTTGGAAGATATCTTCGCAAATCTTGTCCATGTACTTGATCTTACCATTTGTATCTTTATCACCAGCAAAGTGCTCAACCAATTCTTCCAATGTCAGATAGATTGAGTCAGTATCAATAGCGATAACAAAGTCTTTACCTTCGGTCTTTAGGATCTTGTTCAGGTATCGGTTGAACTCGTTGGCCATCCATTGAATGGACAACTGTCCAGAAGTTGTAATACCCTCAGCCATACGAATATCGAAATAGCGGAAGTACTGGTTACCCATAGCACCGTAAGCAGAGTTCAAAGCAATCTTCATAGCCATCTGAAGGTTATTCAGTCGGCTGATTTCTTTGCGCAGGTCGTTATTACCTTTGTCGTGTTCATACTTTTGTTGAACACCAAGCATCTGCTTTTTGAACTTTGAACGGTTAGCATACATCTGTTCCATCAACTCAGGCATAAACCCTTTGATGTCTTTACGATAGCACCAACCATTTGCAGTTACGGTCAAATCACGTTTGTGTGCGTGTGATGTGTCAATCTCTTGATTGAGTAGTTTGTCAACAGTAACAGAGATCTTTTCATGAGTCAAAGTCTCGGGGGAGATATTGTACTGCATGATCAAGTGAGGATACAATGAGTTCAAGTCAAAAGACACAACCCACTTATGTAAACCAACCTGTACGTCTTTAACGAAAGCACCTTCAAACTGTTCAGACTTACCGCTATGTTCTTTCATTGGGATAACAATGTTCTTCTTACGAAGGTGATTGTAAATGATAGCATCCCACATACGAACTTGCGAGTAGACGTCTTCGTAGTTAATCTTGGCTTGGTAAGCCATGGTCAAGTGAAGTTCGATTAGACGCATCTTATCTTCAAGACGGTCAACCAGTTCTACGTCATGAATGTTATACTCAACGAACTGTTGCCAGTGGTTTGTATAGAAGTCACGGAAAGTATCACCAGGATTCTCTTTCTTCTTGTCGCCTAGTTCCTGCTCTGCAATGTAATCCAGTCGGTAGGATTCTTGCTTGGAGTAAGTATACTTTTTGTACAACTCGAGATAGTCAAGCTGACTAATACCAGAAACATCATAGTGGATTTCTTCATTGCCTTTGATGAACGTTTTGCGTTCAGTAATCATACCCCATGGAGAGATCTTCTTGGCAAGTGCTTCGCCAAGTTCACGAATCATTCGACGAATCAAATAAGGTGTGTCGAAGAAGTCGGTGTTCCAACCAGTAATAACGTCAGGGTAGTTTTGTTGCCACCAGATGATGAACTCTTTGAGTAAGTGTTGCTCTGAAGCGCAGTTGATGTAAACTACATCGTCACGATTATGAACGAAAGCACCGACACCGAAAGTGATGATGCGTTTTGATGTCAGGTCTTTAACCGTGATCAAAAGGATTTCTTCGTTAGCTGTGACAATATTTGGGAAGCCTTCTTCAGTCTTGGTTTCGATGTCAATCGTAAAGACTTTGAGTTGTTCCATATCCCAGTTGATATCATAGTCGTATGTATCACTGATGTATTGCAGACCGTAGTTAGTCTGACCATAAACGTTGAAGCCTTGCACTCCATCGTAACGCTTCATGAAGTCACGAGACTCACGAATGCTCCCTGGCTGCACTTCATCAACGTAAGTGCCATCCAAGGTTTGCCATTTAGATTTACCCTTTGCATTAACAAAAAGGGTTGGCATAAAATCAATGCGTCGCTGGTAAGGTCGTCCGTTTTCGTAACCACGAACTAAAACCTTATCACCAGCGACTTGTACGTTTGTATAAAATTCCATTAACCTTTTCCATACATTAATTGCATAATATCGAGAGCGCAATCATGAACAGGGTGGTGTTTGATTACAGCGGCACGTTGGAAGTCAGGTTGATTAACCTCAACATATCCGTTAGTTGTACCGTATAAAATATCAACAGCTGTTCTTACATCTCTCCACATATTATACCCTGTAATTGGTTGGCAGTCAAATTTCTTTGCCAAGTGGTCAATTACAATTTGATCGAGAGAACCACGAGCCCACATTGTTTTCTTTTGGGCATTTGGAACCTTGTTCATATAGTTATGCAAGACAGTGAAACCCTGCTCAACTGTAAGGTCATCGGAAGAAGGTTCAAGAGCGCAACCTCGAACATACTCATGTTGGTTTTTCCACCATTCAAGAGTACCAAGGTCAACTGCACGCTTTGCAGCGATCTGTTCTTTGGCTTTGAACTTTACAAAACATGCTTTGTCTAGGAGTTCTTGATAAGTCTCACCACCTTCAAAGTAGATGAGACCAGCGGATAGCACCACAGAGTTGGAATCAACCCCAAGGGTTTCAACGTCAAACATAAACATTATCGTTCTACCTCTTCACCATCCTTCGTGAAGAAGGCTTTAATCTTTTGTTCTTTAGTCCAAGACTTAGTGTAGTCATTATCAACATCACACATAGCCAATGCTTCTTCTTCAGTCATAACTCTATGAGAAGAAATAACTTCAGGTAGAGCAAGTTGAGAAAACTCTTTAGCTTCGTTGCAGGTCACAGTATCAAGAGCCCACTCTGGACTAGAGGCAGGGACTTGAACCATATAACGCATTCGGAAAGTCTGGAGTGCTTCAACCATCACCCAAACCTTTTCTTCTTCTTTCTTAGTCAGAGTCCAAGAACCATCGCCGTTGTCAGTCCACTCAATCTCGTCGCCTTCTTTCCAACCGACTTGATCCAAAGCCTCTGGTGGGAACTCAATAAACTGATCGCCAGTAGGCGACTCTTGAACTTCTAGTGTCCACTTACTCATAATGAATCTCCATAAAATTAGTTTCTTCAGGTAGCAACTCAAGCGTCACACCATCAGCTTCGCTTACTTCCTTCTGGAAACTAGCATAAACACCAGAGGTGTAACCACTCATACCATATCCGTTCTTATGGCAACGATACACGCTACCACTTGAACCATGGAACAGAAAAGTCTGTCCGTCTTCTTCAATCTTGGTTACACCGCTGTTCAGCTTCCAACTGTCACCACGGGCATAACCACCATACCACGAACCGAGGATCTTATAAATCACTTCACCGTTGTGGTTAAACTTCAACATGACCCAACGGTCAGGATTATATTCACGCATTATTTTCTCTTTTGATATTCTTCTTCGTGCTTATCACACAAGGTACGAACCCAACCACCAGAACGTTGGCGACCAGTTTCACCGCAAACTTCGCAAGTACGGTTAGCCCAAATCTCAGCCATTGTTTCTAGACCACGACAGTATTCATCACCACCTTCATAGTAGAAACGAAGTCCACCGAACTTCTCTTTGATCTGATGAACCTCAATATGGTGAACATATGGCTCAGGTTCATATGGACCATTTTCCACATACTCTTGAGCACGTTCAATCATATATTGGCTTGGCTCTTTATCACCAGCGATAATCTTTAGCGTTGCGTCATAACCTTTCTTGATGGCACGATTCAACATAAGATCATGTGCTCGACGGCGACGTTTTGCAGCAACGTGGTTGTACATTTGATTCAGGAGCAATGTGGTGATATGATACCAACCTTCGTTGATGGATACACCGCAATACACATTGCGCATTGCTCGTGGATAGATTTCTTCTAGACGCTTAATGAAAGCATCATACTTTTCAGCTTCGTTCATACTTACTCCGCATACCAAATTTCATCGAAACCTTCTTCTAAAGAAGGTGGCTCAGCTTCCAATTGAGAAGCCATCTTAGACACAACGTCCCATGGAACATTCTTTCCTGGGCGAGAAGCCAAACGCTTCTGTAACTCTGCAGTCGGCGGTGTCTTAAACACAACTGCGATTTTGTAATACTCAGGTAACATGCGCAATTTCTTGGCACGTGTTTCTATTGTAGTTGAAGTTTGATCCCAAATCAAATCTTTTTTGTTCGCTTGACAAATCAAGACTTGGTTAGCCATCAACTTCACGGCAATAGGCATATACTCTTGAAAGACTTCTGAGTATGTTTTACCTTCTTGTTCTGCATAAGCATCCACGAATCGGTCAGTGGATACAATAGGCATATCTTTCGCCCACTTCTGATTAGCCACCCAAGTGGACTTACCAGAACCAGGAACACCAACCAACACGTACATCTTATTCATTTTACACCTTCAAAAACTTTCTAACCAGTTTATCTTTAATCATATCTGGAACACTTGTATATGGATATTCCAATTCAAAGGGGCAGCTGCCCACAATCTTCCAATCATTATGAACAAGGAAGTGTTTATAGATCTCTACATCTTCCTTGTTATTCATATCGAATTTACGACGTTCATTTAATTTGAGTGCTGGCATCTGCTTCATCCTTATCAAAACGAATTTCCAAAACGATAGGCAAGAACAACGATTCTTCACCTGCTCGGTTACTGATACGCATATTGTACTTGACCGCTGCTACCTTACCGATGATTTCTTTACCAAGGGACTTGCGTTGAGCGTCAGTAAAACCTGAACCAACGGAAACCTTAATTACACCATCAGAAGATTCGCATTGAATAGCACCGAGCATACCAGCATACTTGCCAGTGCCCTCTTCGATGCCAACAATCTTCAGGTCACATTCAAGTTCACCCTTGAATTTAATCTGAGTCTTAGAACGTTTGTTTTCCCAGATACCTGCTTTATCTTTCAGGATGATACCTTCTTCGCCACGCTGAAGCATTTCTTCGAACAAGGCTTTGGCAGTTTCGTAGTCTTCAACTTCCCAGCTTTTAACAGTAGAAACCTTCTCGGGTTCAATCTTATTGATCAGGGTATTCAAAGAATTAAAGCGAGTGCCGTATGGAGTGGTACATTCACCATCTTGAAAGTACAAGAAAGGAATAACGTCCCACACAGTTGCGCGAACCAACGAGGCTTCGCCAGCAGAGATTGTTCCCTTGTTAGCTTTGTTCAGAATACCGTTACCTGTCTGGCGATCCAAGATCCCAGTATCACTAGTGACAAGCAACTCACCATCAAACACGCAGTCAACGTCGCCAGCAAGAGCGATAAAGTCAGCGTCGAGATTTCCCAACAGTTGGATTTCTTTTCCATTTCGGCTCCGATATTCTACCTTACCATCGCGAACGATTGCGTTGAAGCGCATGCCGTCCATCTTGAGTTGTACCAGTGCGGGGAACTTTACTTTGTCCACCAGCTTTTGCTCGAACTGGCTGCACAACATTACTGGATATTCTTTCAGCAAGCCAGTCCACACTGCGTTTGCGGTTGACGTTGATACTCCACATTTTAGATCCTTCTGAATGATTCGTTCAATAACTTTAGCGTCTTCTGGTTCAAGTGACTCAAGAATGTTAGTCAGGTGCGCGATGGCTGCATTACCTGTAACGAAACGTTGAGACAAGTCATACAGTTTATCAAGAGCCCAAGGAATGTTAGCAGTATCTGCGTTTCGTCCATACTTCGGAATCTTACGAATGTAAAACTGGGTGAAGGGGTCAAGGGCTAGACGAACAACTTCACGAAGAACCTTATCATTGCGATTCGCTTCAAGTTGCTCAATCTTATAATTGCGCGAAGAGTTAGCAGCGAGTTGTTCAAAGAAAGCATTCAAATTCATTTTTTATCCTTAATTCCAGATTGGATCACTTTGAAAGTACGATAGCGTCGGTCAATACTAAGAGGCGTCTTTAGCATGACGAAGTCTTTAGGATTATGCCACTTAAAGTATGCATAGATCTTGGACATGGAGTCGTTCATAAGATAGGTGTGGTTGGGTTGACGTGGTACGTCTTTCCAAACAGTGGTTTCTTTTACTAGTTTCATAAGATAATTATACCCTATTTCTGAATTAAAGTAAAGCGATTTTTGATGTAAAAAAACCACCCGAGAGGGTGGTTTAGAGGGCTTTATAGGGCTTATCGGAGTCCAGCTAGGACACTGGCTGGGGCAATCTCGATTCCAACCCCAAAGATCCGATTATACTCGTTAATCATGTTCTGTTCAGGGGTTGCTTCAGAAGCAATAGAACTCTTGTAAAGTTTTACATTACCGTCTGCATATGGCATATATGGAGCAATACCTACACCCATTTGACCATTCTGAGTTGGTTGTAACATAATATTCGCGGGATTCTTTAATTCAAAATGGTTTACATTATGATCATGAATCTCGGAAATTATTTCTTCACCGTTAATCAATTTAAATACTTTTACGTTGCTCATATTATTCCTCAATAATTAATGTTTCAATAAAATCTGCGGCTTCATCATGATGTTTAAAATGTTTGATTATAATTTGTTCAGTGGCATAATAATTCTGAGCAATTAACAAAACATGTTTTGTTTTAAACACGGATAATTTCAATACCCAATCACCACGTCGAACCGTAATGAAGGATAATAGATTTGGGGATACTCTTGCTTTCATCATACCTTTATTTAGGTATGAGATTGTCGATTCCAGTAAAAGTCGAACAAACGATAGTTGTTCTTATAATACATATCGTACATGGCGATTCTATCCATGTACGCATCTTTTAAGATAGTCGCTGGCGTTGCGGGTTCAACCTGAACGTTAGCATCTGTATCACCATAACCACTAACCACGGTCATCTCATTCTTTCGAGCGATGTGACGCATAGCTGCGTTTTCAGTTAGGCAATGCATGAACACGTTGGTGATACCTTTTGTGCGCAACCATGTTACAGCTCTATCGAACATCTGTTGAGCCAAACCTTCACCACGGAAGTCTTCATCAACGCAACAACCTAGTTCAGCTTCATTGTTTACGATGGCAGCGTGGCAAGTAGCTACCAAATGCCCATCAATATGATCAACGCCAAACCACTTAGAGTCTTGTTCAAAAGACTTTGTAACATAATCTCTTATGTAATCATCATTGCACATCATACCAAATCGTAGTCTACGATCTTCACCTTGGAGTGAAGTTAGATTATGAATAATACGTTGTGCATCTAGTACAGTTAATTTTCTTACTAACATAAAACGAAAGGGGAGTTTCCTCCCCTACCTCTTAGTCGTTCAAGAATTGCTTTCCGCCACGTTCTTTGACTGCGACTTTCTTAGCTTTCTTTTCTTCTGGGATAAGACGCTCGAGAGCGATCTTAAGCATACCGTTGAAGATTTCAGCATCTTTAACTTCCACTTGGTCGTTAAGTGCGAAAGTACGAGTGAACGCACGAGCAGCAATACCCTTGAATAAGAAGTTTTCTTCTGGTTCAGTTGTATTAACATTTCCCTTGACGATCAACTTACCACCATCAATCTCGATGTCTAAGTCAGTCTGACCAAAGCCAGCGACAGCCATCTCAATGACGTAATGAGTCTCATCAATCTTCTTGATGTTGTATGGAGGATAGTTGGGGATGTTCTTGGTAATGTCGTCGTGCAGTTTCTGCATCTTTACCAATTGGTCGTCGAAACCTACGAAGAACTTATCAAAGTCCTTGAAAGCGTCTTGACTAAAGAACGAAGGGATGAATTGTTTGCTTGTCATGGTTTTCTCCTATTAAGCGAGTTAATTAAACGACTACCCCGAAGGCATAGTCATCCTTGGTTTGTTTAACCAGAGCCAAGGCTGCTGGGCGACGCCTTATACCGTGAACGTCAAACGGTTCCCAAGGTAGTGGGACAAAACTATTTATTCGCTTTGTGGGCGAACTTTCTTACCAATGTTGTATTTGGCTACCAAATTCCATTCGCTCTTTTCTTTAAAAGCGACAACTTTGATTTGAGATAGAGATGCTTTCTGTTCTGCTTTACTAGCCTGTACGATCTTAATTAGATCCCAGTCTTGAAGCAAACCAGCGATAGCATTTCTACGCTCAATATCACCTGAAGTGATATTAGAATCTTTACCATCTAAGGCAAAGAGTTCTTTGAAGTGTACAATAAAATAACGACCTTGCTTATGTAAGATATGGCAAGATTGGTATAGTGTGTTATCTTTCTTAGACGCAATACCGATACGTGTAAGAGTCTCACGAACCTTCAAGAAGTTATCTGGTTCAGCAAGAGTTACCTCTAGCATAGAATCGGGTGTCCAGTCATAGTAAATCATTTCTGACATTATTTTCCACCTTTATTTAATTTTTGTTTTATTTCATTCAATTGTTCATCGGAAAGGACGCTCAAAGCATCCTTGGCTTTTTCACTGGAATACCCGTAATATTCCTGAACCAACTTCAAAGATTCTGTGGCAGCTTCTGCTTTGTGCCACTTAGAGAACCTTTTCTTCTTGGTTACACTATTTAGTAAAAACGCAAATTGCCATTCGTTTGGAATAGAATGGTGTTGGTTCATAGTGTTAGCCTGAACAACTGTGTCGTGGAAATAAGATAGACCTCGATTGATCATGAAAGGTTTATATTCCTTGATCGCTTGAGGGTCGTTTTTAAATAAGTCTTCTTTGGTGGAATTAATTGCGTTGATAATATCAAAGATGTTCATGTTTTCAACTCAATTTCTTCAAGGTTGGATTCCCTGATTAGGAATTTCTTCCCTGGGAATCTCTTTTGAATAGCATCATCCAACTCCTCAAGAGTTGAACCTTGAGCAATGAATGTATCAGTCTCATCCGTGAACGCATAGATAACCTCACCATGACGTTCTAAGCGCATGCGCTCGGGTTTGTCAGCAGATTCTTCAACTGCCTCTGCTTCTTCTAGAAGTTTATGAATGGTATTCATAGCGTGACGCTCACGCCCATTCCAACCAGCAATGAAACCAACAACAAGAGCACCTGCTAGAATTAAAAATTCCATGTTACCCTCACTTGAATTTACATTGTACCATCAGTTCGGTCATAGCAGCCATGATGTTCAACTCATGATCGGCTACAAAAGCTGCCTTGTATTGATAGTCGGCAAGCACAAGAACCAAGTTAGGAATAGTAGAAGGCTCAATGTATTCCATTGCGTTATCGTAGAACTCACGGAACAAAGCAGTAGTATCTGCGTCTGCGTTCTTAGCGACCCATTTACGAACTTCTGTAAAGTCGCGATCCTTCATGAAGCCAACAAGCTGCTTAAATGAATCATGAGACATGTTCACCAAGATACCTGAGTCAATCTTACCAGAAACAGAGTAACGTTGAAGTTCGTTCAACACACGACGCCAGTCTGGGAAGTGCTTAGTAACAAGTTCAGCTACAACCTTTGGGTCAAACTCCACACCTTCTTGTTTAAGAATCTGAGTAGCACGTTTGAAGAACTGAGCAGCAATCTGTTGCTTATCTTTGGTTTCAATTTTAAACTCTACAACCGCACAACGAGAATGCAGAGGCTCAATGATCTTGTTCTTATAGTTACAAGTAAAGATGAAACGACAGTTAGCCGAGAACTCTTCCATGTAGTTACGAAGAGCAGGTTGCGTAGAGTTGGCTTGTAGATAGTCAGCTTCGTCTAAGATAACAACCTTCTTAGAGTCAGTCAAAGAAACGGATGTAGCAAAGCCTTTGATAGTTGTACGCAGGGTGTCGATGTGACCACCAGTGTCCGAACCGTTCAGGATAATATATTCAGCGCCAATCTCATTACACAAGGCTTTGGCAATAGTAGTCTTACCAATACCAGCTGTGCCACACAAAAGCATATGTGGGAGTTGACCTTGAGCGACGTAATCTTTAAAAGTTTTCTTCAATGCATCAGGAAGAATACAGTCGTCGATGTTTTGCGGGCGATACTTTTCAACCCACAAGAATTGGTCTTTTTGTTGTTCAATCATAATAACTCCATAATAAAATAAAAATGGGGAGAGATTTCTCTCTCCCCGAACAGTCACACTTAGAAGTCGAAGGTGGAATCCGCTTCTACAGCAACATAATAAACCAAGTCACTGTTAGTGCTAGACTTGAAGCGAGAGATTTTCTTGCTTGAAACACTAACAGAATAATCGCCAGGGATCATCTTTAAGTTTTCAACCTTCAAGTTTACCTTGAAAGTCTTATCAGTAGTACCAACTGGTTCACTAAACGAGTTACCAGTAGCATTCTTCTTATCACCAACAACGATAGTGATTTTACCAGCCTCACCAACGATAGAAACGTCAGAGGCTTTCAACACTGAAGATGTGCGTTGAATCATAGTCAACATCTGGTTAGACAACTCGAAGTTAACTTCAGCTTCAGGGAAAGTGATGCTCTTAGTTGGAGCAGTCAAAACAGACGCATCAGCTGCGAAGTATTTGATGCTCATGTTACCTTGGGTAATCTTACAAACCTTATCGCTAAACTCCAACTCAGGATCTTCAAAGATCGACATCGCGCCAAGGAATTCGTTAAGATCGTAGATACCGAAGTCAACTGGGAAAGTCTCAGTAACAGTTACGTCAGACATAACGTTCTTCTGAGAAGAGATAGTGGAAAGTTTGCTACCAGCTTTCAAAAGCAAGTTGCTATTAATACCAGCATAGTTTTTAAAAAGTGCAAGGGTGTCTTTAGATAGTTTCATTATTTCTCCATATTAAAAGGTATAGGTAGAATTGTAGCTGGTTTCCAGCTACAAGTCAAATTTATTTGCTTACAAACTTATCCAGCAATTGCTTGCCGACTTCGCTTTGAGCAAGCCCTTCAAGAGCAGCACCTACATTGCTACCACCTTGAGAGGTGAACAATTCACCAAGAGAACTGATACCACCAGTTACTGTACCGCTGTTAGCGATAACCTTGATGTCAGCCTTATCCAAAGCACGAGCTTGTTCAACACCGATAGCTTGATTAGCTTCAACCTGACGGATAGTGATAAGGTATTGTTGATAGCTTTGGTTTTCACCAATTTCTTTAGCCAGAACAATCTGAGCCTCAACAGGGGCAAGTTGCAACAGCTTCTCAGCTTCAGCTTTAGCCTGACCGTTCACCAACACAGCCTCAGCTTTACGCTTTTCAGCTTCAAGTTGACCTTCAGCAACCAACACAGTCTTTTGCTTCTGACCTTCAGCAGAGATAACGTCAGTTTGCTTTTGTTCTTCAGCTTTAACCACGTTCACGTCTTTGGCGATTTCAGCCATCTTAACTTCTTGAACACGGGCAACTTCCATAGCTTTTTCGGTTGTAACCTTTTGCTGAGCCTTAATATCTTGTTGAGACATTTCATTAGCGATACCAACGGCTTTGTCTTTTTCAGCGGTACGGATACCAACTTGTTCAGCAGCCATTTGCTTGTTCAGTTCGATTTCTCGTGCTGCGTCAATTTCAGCGTTTTGGGCAGCCTTCATGTTAGAAGCCACAACGATACGAGATTCTTTCTCAATCTCAGACTTCTTCTTATCCATGATGTTCTGGATAACTTGGCTTTCTCGGCTGTCGCGAATATCCATCAACTCGATATTCTTAACAGTGGTAACACCCCAAGCCTTCAGCTGTTCATTAACTTCTTTGGTAAAGGCATCGCCGAACTCAGAACGACCTTGCATGATTTCTTCAATAGTCTTAGAAGCAAGGATGGTACGAGCAGCACCTTGAAGGATAGAAAGCAACTGAGCATTCAGTTCTTGATAACCAGCAACACGTTGAGCGGCAACGTTAGAGTTTTCAATACGGAAGAACGCTTCAAGGTCAAGTACGAAAGGCAAGCGACCGTTGTCATATGCCTCATAATCCTTCAAGCGAAGGCTGAACACAGACACAGGCAGTTTGATAACGTTAATACCAATTACAGGGATCCAAGCTGGCCACTCATAGTAAGTGTTACCTGCTTCTTGGTCTTTACCATAAGAAACGGTTTTACTTGCGCTCTGAATGATGTGTACTTCATTGGTGCTAACAACACGGCGAAGGTTAACAACCCAGATTGCAGAGATGACAACAGCGGCAATAGCCAAAACTGCCAGAACGGTAGGGATGATTGCGATTTCCATTATATAATTCCTGATTAAATTTCTTTAGAATATTTCACGTCATGTTCATACAAGAACATTAAGCAACACATTGCGTGAGCCAAGTGGTGAATACCAGATTCTGGGTCAACCTGTTCACCCATCTTCCATGCCCACACGTGCCTTTGCATAGCAGCAAAGTAACGACGTTTGGAGTCAGGAACAAGCTGCCAATTATCGGGAGCATATTTCTGAGCACCAAACGTCAGAACCTTCACCATTTCCTCTTGGGCTAGAGGTGGAATAAGATCGTAGCGAAGTTTGTCGCCATCGAACTTACGTCCAGTAGGAAGGTTTTCGCTCATTATTGGCGAGTAAACGCAGCTGAACCCATAACTGCATTTGCAAGAGCGACCATACGGCGAGATGGCTTACCAATGCGGTACTTAGTACCTTCAGTGCCGTCAGATAGAGTAACTTTGTTTGCGTAAACGCAATGACCTTGTTCACGGAGATAGTGAACTGCACGACCAGCATTCTTGATACCGAAAGTACCAGTGATTTGCTTTGATGTCACTTCGTGACCGTTTTGGAGATGATTCAAAAGTTTAGCGTGTTTAGACATAAATGTCCTCCATAATATACCATCATGACGAAAGATCCGTGTAGGCGATGGTGTTACCTACACGGAGTGTGAATTAGACTTCGATGCCGTTTTCACGGAGGATAGCGTTGAAGTCTTCGACGTCTTGGTCGTACTCCGCAGATTCCTCGATGATACGGTTCAAACGAGAACCACTGATATCACTTTCGTCCTCAGTTGCCTTTGCAGCAACTTTCTTAGCCTTCACAGGCTTAGTCTTAACAACCTTGGCTTGAGCCAGCTTGGCTACCTTTGCCTTGGCTTTCTTAACAGGGTTCAACTTAGCATCCATTTCTTGCTGGTATGCAGACAATTCTGCGGCAGTAGGAACTGGGAGTTGATACAAACCCTTCTCGATCTTATTGGCTTTGAACAGCCAGTTAGGATAGCCAATCTTCATAGCACCCTGCTCGCGCATTTGAGCGAGGTCTTGGGTGATGGATGTAACTTCCTTCAGTGTAATCTGACCTGTCTTTTTAAGAGCAGGGGTATGCTCGATGAGAGCAACAACACACTTCTTTTGAGCGAGAGAAAGAGCAGAGAACTTCAACATAATATATCCTTTATCAGTTTTCAAGAAAGGGGAATTTCACCCCATACATTAATTATACCTGAACTTTGAATTAAAGTCAAGCGATTTTTAGAACGGAATTTCTTCCGATTCTGGGTTGAGAGACACAGGTGCAACAGGGGTCACCTCTGGCTCAGGGTTTGCAATCTTGTCATACAAGTCGATGAATGCAGCTTTCGTTGCAGCATCGAAGCGATTGCAACAAAGTTCGATAGCCTTATCTTGTTTCTTGAAGATCGCAAAGGCACGAACGATGTGGGTCATACGACGAGTCGTAATTGTTTCATCAACACCACCGTCATCGAAAGTCTTGCGGATAGCATCAGCCCACTTCACCAAGTTTTCGGCGAAGGTTTTATCCAGACATTCGTACGAGGTCATCAGGTTTTCAACAATCTTACCTTCAATCTTAGCTGAAGGATATTCTTGGTTGAACGTAACAGCGAAACGCTCCAAGAAGGCTTCGTTCAGAATGTTGGTACCAATATAGCGACCATCGTCTGAACCTTTACCTTTGGTGTTGGCAGTGGCGATAATGTTAAAACCCTTGGCTGGAACGATCATCTCATTCTTCAGCTTGAAGTAGTATGGCTTGCCCTCGAGAATAGGTTGCAAGCAAAGCAGGGTGTTAGCAGCACCTGCGTCAATTTCGTCCAGCAACAGAGTAGTGCCAGAGCGCATAGCGATAAGAACTGGTCCTTCAACGATCTCAACGTTGCCTTCTTGCAAGGTCTTGGAACCAATCAGTTGTTCTTCGTCAACCATCATGTTCAGGTTGACACGAATCAGGGGACGTTTGTGCTTGGCACAAATCTGTTCCACCATCGTGGACTTACCATTACCAGTTGGACCAGAAATGTAAGCAGGGTAAAAGATTTGAGACTTGATGATGTTCTCAAGATCGGTAAAGTTACCGAATGGAACAAAATTAGGGTCTTTCTTGGGGATCAACGACTCAGTGTTCGTATAGTCAACTTCAAATGAACTCACGGGTTCTTCCTTCATAACAACATTGGACTTGCTGCCATTAACAGCATACAAGCCACGACCTACTTTATTGACCATCAACCACTTTGGTTGCTTAGTCGTACCAAGTGCTTTCATAACTGACAGCAATTCTTGATTCTTTACAGTACCACTGGACAGTGCGTCAGGGTACATTTCATTCATCTTAGCCTCGAACTCGCTTTGAAACAGGGCGTCTTTACTCATCAAATTCTCCATAATTTATCAGACTATACAAGTATTATACCTGTTTTTGGAATAAAAGTAAAGCTCTTTTTTGAGACCTCAAGAGCCTTACTCCTACAGGCTTAGGCAACGTACCCGATGAATCGGCTCAGCAAGATTCGGCTAGTTTTCTTGGTATTCAGGAATTTTCCAAGATTTGTAGCCAAACGACGAGCCGACATATCCGATTCAACAATCAGTTCGCTTTCGTCGATTACAGTCGATTCAGCTGGAACAATGAACAAGTCGTCACGACCAGTACCTTGCATCGAGTAAAAACCTTGACGCTTGAACTCTTTGCGCATTTCGTCAATGACGTTTTCCACGTTACCATTAAATCCAAACAGATTATCTTTGATGGCAGCATTCAAGCTGTTACGACGGTTTGAACAGATGTAGAAACCAATCGTACGAATATCGTAACGGTCTTTGATCATCTTCAACAACGTTTCAGTTTGTTGACCAGCATCGTAACCGAAAGGATAAGTCTTCTTCGTAACAGGGTCGCGCACAAGGTGCTTAACCTTGTTGCCATAGCTATAACGACTGATACCACCAGACGCTTGCAATGAACCACCACAACCATCAGATAAAGTAATGAAGTTCATCTTTTCGATACGATTGTTCTTCATGTACTCGCCGATGTTGCTGTAAACCCACAACAAGGCTTCGTTCAACGGAGTACCACCAAGGTCGTAACCCTTGTGCCAGAAAACACGTGGGTCAAGCAACTTCTTGATCATACCATTGAACTCAGAAGTAGACATACGGTTAGAGAACAATTCCAACAGGCTAAAGTGACCAGGATCGAGCACGGAATCATTCGAGTCCTTAATGATACGATCGCGAAGTTGCGAAGACCTCTTGTATCGCTTATGATACACATCGCTGTCACGGTCAACGTACTGGCTAGTGAAAGCAAACACACGGTATGGAATCTGAGCCTTGTTACAGAACATAGCAAGGTTGATAACCTGTTTGATTGTATCGTCAATGACGTTAGCCATGGAACCAGACCAGTCGATCATCATAATCATGCCGTGGTTTTTACCCTGTGGGATAGTAGTCACACGCTTGAACAAGTCGTCTTGGAGTTGGTAGGCAAAAACCTTACGCATATCCAAAGAACCAATCTTAGAAACCTGAGCACGCTTATACAGCTGAGCAGACTTCTTCATTTCAAATTCTTTGACCAAGTAGTTAACCGAACTCACAGAGTCAGTCTTGAACTTGTTTACAGCAGCAGTTTGCTTTTGAGCGAATTGTTCTTCAGACTTAGAACCATAAACACGGTTGTGATAATATGAACCAACGGAAACGTTGGTGAAGTCAAAGTCCAAGTCTTTCAAAACTTGTTTGTAACCAATGATTGGATCAAAGCCAAGCGGTTCAACTTTATGATAGCGATACTCAGTAGATTGATCAGCCAACTCTTCAAGACGTTCAGCGAACGCACGGTCGGTCACAGACTCAAGGTCTTCTTCGGTTTGATCTTGACCAGCACCTTTACCTTTGGCTGACTTTTCAGTCTTCTCAGGTTCGCCGTCTTCTTCTGGACCAGCATCGTCACCGTCAATGAAGTCATCTTCATCAAAGTAGTCTGGTTCGTCATCGGATTCATCTTCAGCGTCACCAGCTGCGGCACGTTCTTGCTTTTTCTTTTCGGCTTGCTCTTTAGCAAACTTGTAGATGTCTTTAGCAAGTTCGATAACTTCGTCAATGGATTCAGTGCGTTCGGCACGGTTGACGAAAGGCTTTTCGTCTTGGTCAAACTTAACACCACATTGAAAACCTGCTTTGAAGTACAGGTTGATGCGGTCAATAAGGTTGAGTGCGTCCAAAGAAGCAACTTTGGAAACACCAAAGAAGTCCTTGTCGTTGAGTTGTTTGTAACCTTCGTTCATGCGCTTGCGCAGACCAGGATACTTGCGTTTGATGAGCTTCTCAATACGAACATCTTCAAGAATGTTCATGTATGACTTCAGCTTCGGTTGTTCCTGAATAGGTTTGATGTATTTGTCGAGGGTATAGAGTGCGTGACCAACTTCGTGACCCACGAGCATATCCTCGATCTCAGGGGTCATGTCCTTCCACATCGGAAGGGTTAGTACACGGGATTTGATGTCAAATGATGCAGTCGGTGCATTGCTACGAACAACAGTCAGGTTCTCAGTAGCAAGCAGTCGAGCGGAAAGGTCGGTTGCCTTAATTTCCATAATAAACTCCTATCAATACAAGTATTATAGCTCATTTTGGAATAAAAGGCAAGCGATTTCTTGAACCCCTGTAGAATCAAGGGGTTGCGATGACCGAAAAGTCGTTACGCTTCTCGAATTTGATGACCGAACGGAACTTATCGAACAGCTGATCACCCTTATGGGAGATAACAAAGACGTTGGAGTTTTCGCCCAAAGTATTCATTAGATTCAAGAAGTAGTCAGTACCAGCTGTGTCTAAAGAAGAATCAAAGATCTCATCCAACAGCAACAGGTTAGTGTTCACCGAGTTCTTCATCTTAGCAATTTGACGCCAAGTGAAAAGGATAGACAAGTCGATGCGCATCTTTTCACCTTCAGAGAAACTAGCATAAGTAAAGTCATCACGGAAACGACTCTTCACAGATTCATTGAAAGACTCATCAAGTTCAAAGTGAATGTAAGCATCCATTGCTTGGAGATACTTGTTGATGAGTTTATTCATCACGGGTAAGTATTCACGGATGATAGCTGTCTTAATGCCAGTATCTTTTAACAATAACGAAGCAACTTCTTCAAGGTTACGATGTTCTTGAAGAGCAGTCTTGGATTTGATCTTACCCATAGCATCTTCAGCTAACTGTTTCAGCTTGGCTTTCTCTTCATCAAGATTTGTCGTGTTCGTTTGATGAGTTTCAATCTCTCTTTCGAGGGAAGTAATCTGTTTGTTAATAAGGGTGATAGCGGAGTTCTTTGTTGATAACTCGATGTTCTTTTCTGTAATCTGGTCCAACACTTCGTTAATGTTAGATAGTCTTTCATTGAGAGACCCAAGAACGGTTTCGAGTTCAGCAACTTTAGAATTTTGATCATCAACCTTTGCGTTGAGATCGCTGAGGATTGACTCTTTGTGTTCATGGGGGATACCCTGAGCACAAGAGGGGCATACATCATGTGAAGTAAAAAATTCTTTATGGTGTTCTGCTGTTTCAATCTTGTTGTGCAGCTTACTTCTGATTGACTTTGCCTTTTCGATATCTTCTTGTACTTTCTTCTTGTCCTCAATCTGATTCTTAAGATTTCCAATTTGTCCGATAAGCTCATCAACCTCGAGTTGATTTCGCTCAACTTCTTTAGCGCTGCTTGCGATTTTCTCTTGGATGGATCTAATATTATCTGCCCTCGCATCCGAGATAGTTTTAATAATTGCATTTTGTGCTTCGACTTTAGTCTTTGCATTCGCAATCTCGGTTTCGATCCTAGCAATTTCTGCCTTCGTATCACTAGCCTTCTCCTTCAATAACTGATTCATGGTAGAGAAGATACGAATATCAAGAATGTCCTCAATAACTTCTCTACGTTGTGCTGAAGACAACTGCATGAATGGAACAAAAGAAGCTGAGCCTAAGATAACAACCTGTGTGAAGGTTTTGTAGTTCAGCTTTAAAATTTGCTGCTCAAGAACCTTTTGATAATCTTTAGCAGCAGCGTCTTGGTTGATGAGTTCGTCATCGCACCAGATTTCAAACTTGTTAGGTTTGATACCACGGATAACTTTATATGACTTACCATGTACACTGAATAGAATCTCAACCAAGCAGTTCTTACCGTTGATCGAGTTAATTAGCTGACCCTTGTTAATATTTCTAAAGGGTTTGCCAAACAAAGCAAAGCACAATGCGTCTAAGATAGTAGACTTACCTTCACCGTTCTTACCAATGATAAGAGTAGTGGTGGATTTGTTTAGCAGAACTTTGTTGGCAGAATTACCAGTTGATAAAAAGTTTTTCCATTCAATGGATTCAAATACAATCATCAAACAACCTCAACGTTGACGGCTTCAGTATATAAAGCACGCATATATGTTTTAATCTTTTCTTTATCTAAATCAGTTTCAATAGAGTCAACGTAGTGACCAAGAACTGACAAGGTATCCTCAAGGTTGATTGACTCATCAATTTCACCCTCTTGGAATTCAGACATATCTTCCACGACTTTGATATCATGGCAGCCTTTATTATATAACTTCTGAACGAATTTGTCAAATTTATAATAGTCAGTTTTGTTGACAACTACAAGTTTAACATACTTACCTTGTAAGTCTAATGTATCTAGATCGACAGGCTCTTGCTCTTTATCGTTATATTCGACTCGGGCAAACATACTATAAGGATTTCGGATGAAGGTGAGCTTTCTACTTCCAAGATCAAACAGGTGAAACCCTCGGGGATCGTTGTAGTCTTGCCAAGTAAGTTCATAGGGGTTTCCGACGTAGTAGATATGCCCATCATCAGACTTGTGATGGTAATGCCCAGAAAAAACCATATCAAACTTATCGAATGTTTCTTTAGAAAGACCATCATGAGATTCCATACCTCTATACATTGCAAAGCCTGCGATTTCAAAGTGACCCATACAGATTTCAGCTTTGGTATCATTGATAGTGTCGATAGAGTCTTTGTAGTTCTCTGGACAAATCCAAGGCATCATACAGATTGGGGTTTCATCAACGTAGATTGTAGCAGGGTGATCAATCACGTTGATATTGTCATACTCGCGCAATAGCAAGTCTGGTGAGTTTACGTCATTGGTATTTTTGAAGTAAGTATCGTGGTTACCAGCAAGCATATGAACAGTGATACCTGCGTTAGCAAGACGATCAAAAAACATCGCTTTCGCTCTTTGGAGTGCGTAGAAGTTAACATACTTGCGACGATCAAAGGTGTCACCAAGAACAAGAACGGTATTAATGTTATGTTCAGCAAGTGTAGGAAAGAAGACGTCATTATAAAACTTCTCAAAGTAATCTAGGAATGCGATACTATCGTTGCGAGCGCCAAAGTGTTGGTCTGTGATAATTGCTACCTTCATTCTTCTACACCTTCCTCACCATAGTTGTTAGTGTCTTCAATAAACTCATCAAGAGTGTTTGTCTTTGCTTTCTTTTTCTTTTCTTTACGTTGAATAAAAGAATCGTCAAACGTTCCATGCTGCTGCATGAACTCTAGATATTGGTTGTGGTATTCACCATCATCGCCTTCTTGTAACTCGAAAGCGTCGAACGGCATGTTCTGAATTAACATACCCTTGATATATGATTGCTTCTTTTCTTTAGCGATCCTGCGAAGAAAAGCGTAGTAGATAATTTGGGTGAAGTATGCGAATGGGTTGCTTGATTTATCAGGGTTGAAGTTGTCCAAGTATTGGATGCAGTTTTCAATCCCATCAAGTACCATGTCGTCTCGATAAGAATAATTGATAAAGTTGGGTTTGTATGCTAAGTGGTTAGCAATTTTGAGAATACAGTCACCAACGTAGTTTGGAATAATCGGTTTTGGTAACCCAGCTTCTTTTGCTTTTTCTACATTTTCCTTATGGGCAATAAGGGCAGCGAGAAAGTCTGCGTTGTTTACATAGTGTGCCATTAAATATATTTCCTCTTTTAAAATAGAGGCATGTTCATATTATAGTTGATAGCACTACAAAAGGCAAGTTTTTATATCTTGAGAACTTACAAGAACTAGAGGATCAAAATATATTTGCCTTTTACTTGCCACCCCAATATAATAACCGTGTTGGGTTTGATATGAGTGATTCTAATGTACTGTATCGTTACCTTCCATAACGGAAAGCATAACGTCTAGTTCTTCTTCTGGAATGTCTCCTCCAGCGATAGCTTCAAGCATCTCGATCCTTCGGTTGATCTCGTCTATCGTAAGGTGCTCTGCATCGTCGAAGTATTCGCTGAGCTTCTCTTGGATGGAAGATCTCGTTGTTGGGATCAACGCTTCTTCGTAAGACTTTATGAAGTTTTTGTAATGCGAGATAAATTGCGAATGCAACTTCTTAATATAAACGATATGTCCCTTTTCAAGAACGAACGTTGTCGCATCAGAGAACTGGCATAGTGGAGATGCCGATATTGATTCTCGTCCCAGCTCTGGGATTATTGTAGTCTTGATTTGAATGGGGTAATCAATCTTGACATGTTTCTCGTCTTCACCCTCAAAAGTTGCCATTACTGTTTCACCAGAAATTAGTTTGACAACAACATACTGCTTATCCATATAAGTTCACTTCCACCATTTTCAATTTAAATTCTTCTTCAACATACGTTTTGTAGCGTTCAGCTGCATGATTCAACGTATGATTCTTCCAAGACTTCCAATGCAAGTCATCTGCAATATCGTACAAGTTGCAGGCAACCTTTCCATCTTTCAAACGCAAACCTCGACCAATAGATTGAAGGTTACGAATCTTTGACTTACTTGGCGAAGCAAAGATAACGTTCTCAATAGAAGGAATATTAATACCTGTCGAGAAAGTTCCATATGAAGCGATGATAATCGCATCACTTTCTTTTTCTGTAATATGACGAATTGATTCACGATCAGTAACGTCAGTGCCACCGTGTACAAAGAATACGTGGCGACCTTCTGCTACTTTATTACTTATAAGATCGTATAGAACTTTGCCGTGCTTTTCAACGTATTGAAAAAGAACCAGCGTATTGCCTTTAGAATTTACTGCCAGGTTACGGATAAACTTGTTACGCTTTTCATTGCCAACAAGAAAGTCCATTTCATCTTGGTACGTGTTCTTATTACGTTCTTTACGAATCTCTTCGCTATATTTCATTATCAGACACGTTATATTTAGCGCAGATAATTTCCCTGAATCCATTAGTGCTTTGGTAGTGGTTACACGGTGTACTGGTCCAAACACACCTTCAAGCACTAGCTGGTGAATCTTCTTGTTATCTAACGTGCCAGTTGTACCAATACGGTGCTCAACTGTATCAAGTTTCTCCATGATAGTTGTCAACGACTTAGCTTTAAATTGGTGAGCCTCATCACCAAAGATAACATCAAACTGTTTGAACCATGACTTAGGTTGCAGGTAGATAGACTGCCATGTAGTGATCAGTACGTCTTTGGTAAACTCTTTAGGGAAACCGCTGTATAGTTTTTGACAGTGATTCTTAACATCAAACCCGTTAGCTGAAGAATAATCCTCAAAGTCAGCATACATCTGCTCAACAAGTGAAGTAGTTGGTACAATCAAAACGATCTTACGTTTGTTGTTGATGTGCCAACGCATTGTGCTGTAAATGATTAGCGACTTACCTGATGCCGTTGGAGATAACAGTAATGTACGCTGTTTATTCAAAGCAGTGTATACAGCTTCAAGTTGATAGTCTCGGATTTCAATAGGTTGTCCGCGACCTCTTAAGTTTAACCAATCGGTAAACTCTTTGATGACATCCATACTAACTTCTTCGTTGCCACCAAACACTCTGCCTTTTGATTGTAATTCATAACCGTTACGTTCACAGAACTTCTCTAGGTATTCATACAAACCAATGTATAAGGTTTTACGGAACTGATCATACAAGCGCACCTTACCGTCCCACAACCTTGCTTTAAATTGTGGAGTAAACCTTGCTCCTGGGTATTCGTAAGTAAAGAAGTCTGCTAGTTCTTGTTCAACGGAAGCGTCGCCAAAAACACGCATGTAAACTTCATCTAGTTTTTCTGCGTATAAAGTAGTCATTACATACCAGCTAAGAATCTCTTCCACTCAATGGCGGATTTAATTTGCCAGTCTCTGGCTTTAAGCTGTCCTAAGATAGATTCTAAAAGATAAATCATTGTTTCAAGGTACTCTGCTCGAACCTTTAATGTGCATAGTTCAGAGTCACCATTTAAGAACTCGTCCATTTCGTTCTTTAAAGGTTTAACACCTTGCCACTGATTCCAACCAAGCTGCTGCAGTTCATCTCTACCAAGTTCACCTCGGTAGTAGCGGAATTTGTTTTTACGGAGTTGATTATAGTCTGCTTGAAGTTTAGTGTATTTGAGTTTTACACCAATAAGTAACTTCAAGTATTTGGAATGTAGTTTTGGGGTATGGGTTGCATTCTCGCCGAGATAATTGTCATCAATCACGGCATCCTTTTCCCATTCATTTTGTATCTCATCAAGTGTCATAATATCTCCACGCCTTCGGCGAAATTAAGTATTGTCTATTGTAAAGTATGAATATTTAAAAGTTGCAGAACCAATCACATAGTTAACGTCCATCGCTGTCGCTTCAAACTGAACAGGGTCTAAAGAGATAGGGAAGATGTCGTAAAACTTAAATGAATTAGTTGGGTTGTTTTGAGCATCTAAAACCGATACAGTTGCATCAGAATAGTTTCTAGCTAACTCAGAGTATATAGTACCGTTTTGCGAGTTCATATAATTTGAGTATTGAATATGATCTTCTGGATAACCTAAAGCTACCATCCAATTGAAGATAGACTTATAATTTGCCATCTTATCATCAACTAGGAACTGAAGAGTCAATTCAGAGAACGTCATAATTTCACCTGGGATTGGCGTATTAATGAACGGTGTCGCTCTATCAATAGATGCTAGTGTGATTGATGGGATCGTAACACGTTGACAAAAGAAAGAAACTTCAGGTAATTTTGAAATGCTGAAGTTAAATCCGTTGGGTGATAACGGGTTAAGATTGTTTGGGTATAGAGAATCAGATAGTGCCATACTAGTATTTATACTCCATGAAAAAGGGGATCCCGAAAGATCCCCTGAAATTACCGCTTCTACGTCGGCTTCTTTAAAACCGACTTAGCCGATTACATTAGGTTAGTAACCTTAACTTTACGGTAGTAGTAGTTAGCATCAGAAGTCAAGTTGTCTTGACCAGAAGTGCCATCATCCAAGTTAACGAATGGGTTAGCAACTAGACCGTAACGAGTCTTGAAGCCAATCTTTGGTTGGAAGCTGTTTGGATCAACAGCACGAACCATTTGTAGAGGAACGTATGGGCAGTAGAACAAGCCAGCGTCGAAAGCAGAAGTACCCTTGTAACCGCAAACGAAGTATTGGTTAGCAGAGATGTTAGCTGCATATGGATCAACATAAACTTTGTACTTGCCGTTTAGAACACCAGCGAAAGTAGTAGAAGTGTCATCTACGTTCAAGCTGTTATTGCCGTTCAAAGCAGGAGTATAGTCAAGAACACCAGCCATCGCCAATGCAGACGCAACGTCAGCAGAAGTGATGATGAAGTTCGCGCGACCACGACGTGTCAATTGACCAACAGCGTTCGCTTCGCGTTCGATTTGGAACAATAGACCTTTGAACTTTTCAACAGACCAACGACCGTTAGAGTCAACGTCCAAGTCGAAAGTACCAGCAGTAGCAGTACCAACTTGAGCACCAACCTTAGCAGTACGGTACACAGTACGCACAACTTCACGGTTGATTTCAGTCAAGATTTCTGCAGACAAAATGTTAGACAATTCGCCTTCAGCGTCCAAACCATGCACAGACTTCATGTCTTGTGCTAGTTCGATAGAGTATTCTGCCTTCAAAGCACGAGTCTTTGCAGTTACAGAAGTCTTCTCGATAGAGAATGCCATTTGACCGAAAGTACCGTCACCAGAACCACCTTGACCTAAACGTTCTGCAGCAGTAGTAGCCATACCAGTACCGTTAGTTTGAGATGCTAGAGTGTCACCGTCTAGAGTAGTAGAGTGAGTACCAGTACCAGAGTAGTCAGAATCAGCTTCGTTGAATAGAGCTTCGTTGCCGCTTGGAGAACCATAGCGAGACTTCATTGCGAAGATCAAGCCAGTTGGTTGAGTCATTGGCTGAACGCCAGCGATATCATAAGCGATAAGTTGAGGCATAGCACGGCGAACCAAGCTGATCAACACTGGGTCGAAACCAGCAACACCACCGATACCAGCGCCAGAACCTACTACGCCAATTTGGCCACCAGTAGAGTTAGTTGGAGCAGTTTCGAAAAGTGCTTCAGCTTGCTTGCGCATTTCGCGCTCTTGGTTTTCTAGTAGAACAGCAGTAACTTCCTTACGGTAGTTATCAGCGATCTTTGGTGCACCTTCGTGATTAAGGACTGGTGCCCATTTTTCCATTAGTTGTTGACGAGTTGTCATTTCTATTTTCCTTTAAGATAAAAAGATTATTTAGTTAGAGCAGAAACGTAGCGAGCCATCAAAGGATCGATTTCTACTTTCTTCTCTTCAGTTAGAGTTTCGACTGGAGTGTCAGTTACAACTGACTTAACTTCAGTAGTTTGTTTAGTGAAATAGCTCTCACGTAAAGTCTTTACTTTAGTTGCGAACACTTCAGCAGATTCAAAAGTTAGTTCTTCAACTAGACCTTGGAACTTTTCTGCTTCAACGTCTGATAGACCTTCAGCAGCTTCTGCCACGATTTGAGCTTTAGCAGACTCAGACAATTGCTTAGTTAAAGCAACGTTAGTTTCTACTTGCTCGTTCAACTTTGCTTCTAGAGAAGCAATAGTTTCTTCCATCTCACCTAGTACGTCATACTTCTCTTCTGGAACATCAATATAATGTTCTTCGAATAGACCCTTCATACCAGTGATGAAGCTCTCAACGATTTCGGACTTAATGCCATTTTCAAGGGCTAATTCATTCTGTGCAATCCACTGCTCGGCGATATAGCCAAGGTATCCATCAACTTGTTCAACAAGACCCTCAATTTGTTGTGCAGTAGCTTCTTCTAGCTTTGCTGCAAATTCTTCTTCAAGACGGGCAACTTCATCTTTAACGCGAACCATAACGGCTGCTTCAAAGATTGTAGTAGCTTTCTCTTTAAATTCTTCTGTTAGTTCTTCGCCAGTGAATAGTGCGTCCATGTCTTCTTTAACGCCAGCCTTAACTGCGTCACCTTGACGGATAGAAGTGCGGTCACCATTCTTTGGGTTGAAAGCGCCAGCTTCGTGAGAAACTTCGGCTTGCTTTTCGTCAGTCACGTTGTTACGTGCTACGTCTGGGTTTTCACCAGCATGTGTTGGTTTAACTGCGTCACCCTTAGATGGGTTACCAGATTTGTCAGCAGCATGTGCACCTTGAGTAGTAGAATCGCTACCACCTTGTGCGCCATCTGGTTTAACTTTTTCTTCTTGGATCTCCTGAGCCTTGCGTGACTCAGCAAGAAGTTCGGCGATTTTTTGTTCGATTGACATCGGTTGTTCTCCTAACTGGATAGTTCTATAAGATTATTTATAAATTATTTAATTTTACTCAGGAAATGTTGGAAGGCTATTACTTTAGCTTCTTGCAATTGCTTGCTTGATGCCTTACGAATAAACTTCTGAGTTTCCTCAATATCTCTTTCCACAAATTTTCCATCCACAAAAGCCCACTCCTTGCTTTCCATGATACCACGGACATAAGCGTCTGGAGCAGATGGGTCAGCAACGATGTCAGCGGCAGTAGATAACATGAAGTCATCTTGCACCACATTAACACCTTCATTGTTCATTTTTAATGAACCAAGTGCTCTGGATGAAACACCAAGGTTTGCTCCGCCGTCTAGTAGACCACGTGCAATATTACCCATTGGGGTTTCCATAATCTTTGCGCGACCAATGTAGTTAGTACCTTCTTTACGAAGGTCAACGATCATGTGGGATACACGGTCAAGATTAATGCTTGGAGTATCTGGGTGACCTAATTCACCGTATGCGCGATTCATTTTTACTGACTCTTGCATATAACGACCGACTTCTCTATCCATAACATGTTCTGGATACATACGACCGTTGCGGTTCTTTAGAGCTGATTGAAGGAAGATACCTTCAATAAAGTAATCCTTCTTACCGTTTTTACCTTCAACGATAAGATTAGTTGTGTCGAATACTTCTTTAATTAGTTTCATTTTAGCTTCCTACTGCAGTTGTATCATCATAAACGCTATAAGTAGCAGTTTCAACTTTAGTTGACCAACCAGCAACTTTACGCAATACCAAGAAACCTGATACGTCTTTAGCTGCACCGTTAGTTACAACGATATCGTAAGTAGCATCGTTGTTGATTGGAATACCCCAAGAGTTAGCTTCCATATATGGAGCATTCTCTGGAGCGCAAGCAATAACGATTTTGCTATTGCGATTGATAGTTACTTTAGAACCAAGCTCTCCATGCACGCTCCACTTAACGATTGTAACGTTAGGTGTATCAGAGTTACGTGCTTGAGAAGCAGCAGCCAAATCAGCAATAGTAATAGTGCCTGACTCAGCAGCAGAAGATGTGAAGTGAATCACAGTTTCTTGGTTAGTATTCTTGACAGTGGTAAATGTCATTGCCATTTGTTATTCCCCGATTCTTTCAAGTACATATAAGAAGTTCTGTTTAGACTCTCTCATATACTCAATTATTTCGTTTTGATTACATAATAAGGTATTTAGGTAATCTTGCGTTGACTCGCTAATAGCAATTACTGTACCGTCATTCAACGTGTAGTTTAGTTTACCTTCGACCAAGCGGTCTAATTTGTTGTACTTGCGCAACTCGCAGATAACTGGATCTACTGAAAAGATATTAGATGAAGCCAATTCCAAGTATGATTCAATAAGCGTATCAGTAACTTTTACTTCGTGATACTCTTTGATGATCTCAGCTACCTTGGTGTTTGGTATTTCTTCATAAATTTCTTTAGTGACTTCTTCAACAAGAGAAGCGTTCTGCTGCTCTTGATGTTTCTGTCTCATAGTAGAAATGAATTGCTTAAAGTGCATATTACTCTTGTTCTTCTGCGCCAGATTCTTCTTGTGGTGCAACAGCGTTAAACATATTGTGCGCGATGTTAACACGCAAATCGTCTAGCTTTGCAGAAATCTTTTCTGCCATAGCTGCGTTAAAAGCACCTTCAGTGTCAACTGCATTACCGCTCGCGATAGCGTTAATTAATTCTAATGTTGTAGACATAATTTTTCCTTCATAGTGTTATTGTGGCCAATTGCCGCTTTTTTGTTCGCCAGTGGCAGTAGTTTTACCTTCACGCTTTTCGCTCTTATCAGCAGACTTTTGAGCTTTTGCTTCAGAAGCAGCCTTCTGTTGAGCAGTAGCTGGTTGTGCAGCTGGAGCAGCTTGACCTTGCTGCATTGCAGCTTGTTGTTGCATTTGAGCCTGTTGCTGTTGAGCTTGGAATTCCATAGTAGGCTGTTGTTGAGCCAACTGTTGGTCACCCTTGTTCTGAGCGAACGTGATATTAGTCTGTAGACTTGCTTGAATTTGTTTATCCATCAACTCGATTTGATCATCAGTCATGCGCAATAGGTTACGCTTGATCCACTCGTCAGAGTAGAAACGACCAATGAATGGTTCAATCTGTTGTAATAGAGTAACACGTTGTGTTAGTAATTCAGCGTCTTTTAGTTCAGCGTAGTGGTTATCTTCTAGGTAGTCAAAACGAATACCTTGACGAATATCGTCCCACTCTCTGATGTTGATAATGTTCTTTGCAACTAGTTGAACCTTTAGAGATTCCAAGAACAGTACGGCAAACTTCTTGCGAAGTCTAACAATAAACTTGTTGAACTTAACTTCATCACGAGTAATCTCGTTTGAACGACCAATACTAAAACCTTCAGACTGTTGCATACGGCTAACAGGAACGTTCAATGAATGGTATAGTTTGTTCTGGAAGTATTCGATGTCTTCAATCGCACCTAAGTTTTGACCACCTGGGAGAGTAGAAATCTCTGTACCTTTACCACCTTCACGGCGAGGCATCCAGAAGTCTTCCATCATTGATAGATGACGGCGATCGTCACGAGTTTCACCAGTAGTTGCGTCATAAACAATCTTGTTACGGAACTTGTTCATGATGTCGTTAACATACTGTTCAGCTTTTAGCTTTGGTAAGTTACCAACGTCAACATAGAAAATTCTACGTTCTGGTGCACGTGAAATACGATAGATGACTAAAGAGTCTTCAATCATCTTTAATTGGTTAGTTGGCTTGATCGCTTTGTGTAAATGGGAAAGCGTCATACCAGAGTTCATATCCATAACACCTGATGGACAGTGAACCACAGAATCAATTGGAAGTTTTACACCTTGTGTAGACTGCTCGCTCATACCCTTATCATTGTAAAGGTAGAACTCTTCCATAGTTCTAACAATTTCAACACCTTGAGGTGTCTTTTCTTTTTTGATATTCTTGATCTTGCGAATCTTACGTGGATCAATATATCGTAATTCTTGAATACCAGCCTTGACGTTAGTTTCGTCCAGTAAGACTTGGTAATATAAACGTCCATCAACATACCATTGACGGAAGATCTCATGACCACGGTCATTAAACTTTAATAGTCTAAGGACTTCTCTAAACTCGTCAGAGATTTTATTTTTAATTCCAGCTGAAACTTTTAGGTCATCAAGAATAATCTCGATAGGTTGTTTAGTTTCATCGGAGATAAGTGCCTCGTTTATGATGTCTTCAATAGCAGCATCACAATCGGTGTACTGGGAAATTTCACGATATCGACGAATAAGGTCGTTTTCGTTTTTTAGGGATGCATCTAAGTCGACAACCATGCCATAGTATCCACCAGCATTTACGCCAGTGTTTACTATGGTGGAGCCGTCTTGGTTCGATGGAGGAACTACCGAAGGAATCGGTAGAACCTGCTCATCTTTCGCACGTTTGATTTCAAAGCCAAAAAGCTGCATTATATACTTATCCTTCTAGATTAAACTGGGAAGCTACCAACTGGAGTATTGATAGTAGTATTAATACCGAAGCTAGCACCAGCACCTTCATTAGAAGTGAAGAAGTTGTAAACGAATTCAACGTCGAATTGTTCAATAGCGTTTTGTTGTTCGTAGTCAAGAGTGATGGCGCCAATGTTAGTTGGGAACGCATCAGTAAACTTGTACGATTTGATAGTTGCACCGTTACGGTCTAACTGGTGAACAGACAAGTCAACTTGATAGTCAGTAGGGTTAGTACGACCGTTAGTTGTATTGTATTGTTGAATACCAGATTGCCATTGCTCAAGAGCATTACGGATGTTGAAAGTTGTATCGTTGTAGATCGAAACAGTCCAAGGTTGGAATGAACGCTCACCAGCGAAGTTCACTGGACGACCACGATACGGGATTGAAATTGTTTCAATAGTTGATGCAGGTAAAGATGCAGCACGGCATAGGAACTGTGCTCTCTGACCAGCAATAACACCTAGTGTAACGAATGATGGGAAAGTCAACTCAACTCTGAATTGGTTCGGACGTGCACCACCACCGATCATCTGGGCTTTAAAGTCAGCAATATTTGCCATTTAAAATCTCCTTGTTATTACTTATATTTATTCGTTTTAAACGAGGGGAATTTCTTCCCCTCATCTAATATTAGCCACCGATTTCGCTAAAGGCGATGCTTGAACGAGCGGCAACGAAGCTAAGAGTAATAAAGTTGATAGAACGAGTTGGTTTAACGAAGATATCGGCAACGAATTCGTTACGATCGATAACCTCACCAGTGTTGTTAGACTCATCACACTTAACTAGGAAGTCAGTAATACCACGACGACCTTGTACGTCACGTAGGAACGGTTCAATCAAGTTCTTGAACTGACCGCGAGTGAACGCATCGTTGAACTCAAACAACTGGAATTTAGCAGCTGTAGAGATAGACTTCTCAAGAACGATAAACAAGCGACGAACGTTGATACGATCGAAAGCACTTGGTTTAGCCAATAGAGTCTTATCACCGAACAATACAGTACCTTGACCTGGGAAAGTAACAACTGGGTTAACAGCGTTACGATACAAGTTGTCACGGTTAGTTTGGTTAGGGTTGCAAGACAAGCGAACAACGTTCTTGATTTGACCACGGTTTAGACCACCTGGAGACCACCATGGATCGTTAGTGTAGTCAGTACGTGCACATAGACCAGCAACGTCACCGTTCAATGGAACCCAACGATACACGTCATTATAACGGTCGTATTGGTATTTGAAACCAGAGTCAAGAACAGTGTAAGAGTTAGAGTTCAACTCGTTACGATAAGCGATGATCTTGTCAACAGAAGAAGAATTATCACCGATAATAACTTGTTCAGTTTGAACGTCTTCTGGAGAAACGAACACAACAGCGTCCAAACGCTCCAATGCAACGTTGTCGATGATATAGTTTGCAACAGTTGGATTTGCTTTACCAGCCATGATTAGGTTGATATCATACAACTCAGCGTTAGCAAAAATCTCATAAGCAGTCATACGTTGACCGTCAGTACCAGAGGCATCATCGAAGCCACCAGATAGAGATTGTGTTAGAGGCGCAGTCATTGACTTGAACGCAGTTCCAGCCATTGGTTGACCCCAGTTAGAAGCGTCATAACCACCAACAACTTGGTCAGTGTGATCAGTCCACCACAACCACTCAGAACGAGAGTTGATAACGTCTTTGTAGTAGTTGTTTGTACCGTCTGGTTTCTTGTTATCAGAAGCCTTAGATACGAAAGCGTACTTTTCTAGAACAGCGTTTTCAACGCCAGAGATATAACCCTTTTCGTCGATAACGATAATGTGCATTTCGTCGTTAGAACCGCCGATAACTGCAGCACCTTCAGATGTTCCTGGAGCAGCGTCGAACTCGTCTCTATATGCCCAAGAAGCATAAGATGCAGAGTCAGCCATAGAAACTTTTAGAGTGTTACCTAGTTTTCCTGGGTACTTAGCAGCCCACTCACCAGTAACGCCAGCGCCATTGATGAAGTTTGCAGAGTAGAATTGACCATTAAGGATAGCAACACCAGCTGTGATAATAGTACCAGAAGCTAGAGCAGTTGTACCACCTTCTGGAGCATCAGCTACAATAATAGCAGGAGCAGCAGAAAGACCAGTACCACCTTCAGTTACTGTGATGCTTTGGATAGAAGATGGACCAACAGTGATCGCGCCAACTGTTGCACCAGAACCACCGCCACCAGTGATAGTAACAACTGGAAGTTTCTTGTAACCAGTACCACCAGAAACGATGCTGATGGAAGCGATAGAGCTAGTACCAATAACTGCAGTAGCAGAAGCACCGTCACCTGTTGGGTCTTCGATGTTTACAACTGGAGCAGAAGTGTATCCAGAACCACCATTTTGGATAGTAATAGAAGCGATTTGTGAGTAACCAACAACAGCGTCAGCCACACCACCAGTACCGCCACCACCAGTAATAGTGATAGCTGGCTCAGAAGTGTATCCAGAACCTGCGCTAACAATAGAAATAGCAGTAATAACGTTACCGTCAGTTGTAGCAACTGCAGTTGCGCCAGAACCACCGCCACCAGTGATAGTGATAGTTGGTTCAGTTGTGTAACCAGAACCTGCGTTGATAATAGTGATAGAAGATAAACCACCAGCTAGAACTGCAACACCTTGAGCACCAGAACCGCCACCACCAGTGAAAGATACTGTTGGGGATGAGTAACCAGAACCACCGTTGCTTACAGATGCGCTTTGAATAGCAGAACCAGAAAGAACTGCAGTAGCTGTACATCCAGAACCAGTGTCACCGCTGCCTGGGACAATAGAAACAGTTGGAGCAGTTGTGTAACCAGAACCAGAAGCTGTAATACCGATAGAAGTAATAGCGCCTCCAGAAAGAGTAGCAACCGCAGTAGGTTGTACACCACCGTCTTCTTGTACGTTTTGTGTTGTAGCAGTTGCTGCAGCACCTGTACCGTTACCGCCAGTGAATGTAACAACTGGGTTAACGTAGTTGTAACCTGGTGTAACAACTGTTACGCTGATTACTTTACCATTAGAAATGTTAGCTTGACCAATGAAGCCAGTACCAGCACCACCCAAAATTTCAACACCTGGTGGGTTTGTGTAACCAGTACCTTGGTTAGTGATTGTAATCTCTTTAATCAAACCTTCAGTGAAGATACCAACAGCAGGAGCTGCGCTTAAAGAGTTGTATCCAGAACCAGTTTCTTCCATAGTGACAGTTGTCAAAGAACCTGATGGAGTAACAACAGCGTTCTTCATGTTAGTTGTCTGTTGTCTAACTAGTAATAGATTATTAGAATAAGATAGGAAGTTTGCGGCTGTAAACCAAGACTCAAAGTTATTGTTGTTTGGTGTACCAAAACGACGAACTAACTCATCTTCTGAGGTAATTGTGATTGGTTCCAAAACTGGACCCCAGTCGAACTGACCAGCAAACGCTCCGATGGAGGTTGCTACGGCAGGAACGATAGAAGTAAAGTCTTTTTCTACGACTGCAACGCCTGGAGATAATTGAAACGGCATTGTTGTTCTCCTTGTTTATAATGATTGCCTAGACAAAAACTGTCTACAATTTTATTTAGTTTTTAGTAGTTTTCACTCAAAAATTCAAAGGATCGGCTTCAGGTTTACCGTCATCATAGAATCCAAACGGAGTCAAATCTTCTTCGATAGCCTTAATTTGCTTTTCATACATAATCTTGCGCATATTAATGTTATTTAGTTCTTTGAAATAAGACTGAGTTGTCAGCCAACCAAACAGAACTAAAGGCATAACCAAGTCATCATGATACCCTTCGTCGGCTTCATAAGAGCCACGTTTTTCAATAAATGTAGAGATTTCAGAAATAGTGTCTGGGTCTGTGATAAGAAGTTTATCTTCTTCAACCATAGCTTTGAAGTTATGGCAACCGATACGCTTAACACGTTTGTCAGTATTAACACCTAACTGAGACTTCTGTCCACCGAAACCACCACCGATAGCCTGAACACCGTTGGCTCTTGAAACCATAAGAATATTCTCATATTCTAGTTCTTGGTGCATAATCTGAGCCACTTGGTCAGAAACGTTTGTTTCAATCAGGATAAATGCGTTGTTGTATTCAGAAGCTACTTTGAAGATTACTGACGGGAACAACAGTGGTGTAATATCGTTTCTTCTGTACTTAGCCACGATACGATATGGTGTTTCTGTAATATCAATCATTTGGATAGTTGAAGAGTCACCTTCAACGCCAGCTGCAATATCAATAACACCACAATAAGTATGGTTCTTTTGAGGTCTCTCGAATACGTCTAAACCATCCTTGCTTAGAATAGGCTGATCAACTGTCATCTTAGCGATAACGTCTGCGCGAATTAACGTTAAACTAGAACCTAGGAAGTTACACAAAACTTCTTGGTTGAACTTGAGTTCACCAAGCATACGCTTTTGTTCTTCAGCCCACGCTGCATCACGACCTGGGATTTCCCAGTAAGGAATGAACAGCGGAACGAAACCGTTACGGTCATTCTCAGCATCGTTCCAGAAACGCCAGAAGTGGTTATAACCTAGTGGAGTAGATGATAATAGAATCTTAGTAGTTTGACCAGCAGAAATAGTTGGGTAAACCGCAGTGAAGAATTCCTCGGCAACGTTGTTTGGAATAATCGCAGCTTCGTCGACATATAGCATGTTAACAGACTTACCACGAATACCAGACTTACCTGTGGCAGCGGTGAATACCTTTGAGCCGTTTTCTAGTTCAATGTCACCCTTGTTCCAACCAGTAACACCTTGTTGCATCCACTTAGGTAAGTGTTCATACATTGTCTGATAACGATCCAAAACTTCACGTGCGGCTGCAGCTTTGTTAGCCAAGATAGCCACTTGTTTGTTAGCTTGGAATAGGGTGTACCAAAGAATGTATGCAGCAGAAGAAGTCGTCTTACCTTGCTGACGACCTTCCATTAGGATAACACGGCGATTATTGTGAATGATGTCAATCTTTTTCTTTTGACAATCATACAACTTGAATAGTTTTAAACCATAGTCAAGCGTAACAATGTAGCAGTAGTTTTCAATAAAGTAGATCGGGTCTTGAGCGCACTTAACATACTCCTGAACTTGGTCAGGAGTAAATTGGAAGGTAATACCAGCAGCTTTTAAGTTCGCATTACTATTATAAATTTCAGCCATAAATTATTAGAGTTCGTTGATCCACCCGTCATTGGTGATTATATGTTCACCATTTGGACCAAATTCGCCTGTTGCTCGGTAAGTTACATCAATTGGAGTTGCTGGGTTAGTATTCATGCCAACGTTAGCGTCAGTTTGAAGAATAACACCTTGTTGAGAAACTGGACCAAACATAGAAACTTTCATCTGGAAGTTAATTGTGTGGATAACAAAACGACGTTGTTGGAACGTACCTTCAAATTCGTCTGATACAATAACAGAGTTTAGAACGACTGGTACGTCTAGCTTAATGCCCATATCATCTACAGCATTAATAGTCATAGAGTATTCTGGGGTAAACCATGGAAGGATTTGCTCAATAATTTGAAGAGCGTCTTCTTGAGTCTTTGTAACAATATACAATGACATATCAATGTTATATGGAACAGGGGTTCTCACGATAGAAGTAGAAGATTCGCCATTACCTGCAACAGCGTCGTTCTTCATATATTGCATTCTGTTAACTTTACGCAAAGAATCGTAAGTGTATGCAATAATTTCAAAAGACATTCTTGGTAGAGAAGTCAGTGCGTGATTCTCTAAAGATGGATCTTCGTCTAAACGAACTAACCACTTTTCTTTTGGAGCGTATGACAGTGGAACGTGCAACCTTTGAATAGTTGGACCATTTACTGGGTCATCCTCTTTACGGTCAATATAGATGTTAGAAAACAGGCGTCCAAAACCTATAATACATTTTCTAACAATACCGTGATAAAATACGCTGTTATTTAACATTAAACTTCTCCAAATGGGTTGCTCTCATCAAATAGCGCATTCTCGGAAACAGCTTTATCTTTGAAGGTTTGATTGTCGGCAAAACCAGTAGCATCTTCAACTTGAGGGTTGATGGTTGTGTCAAACGACTTGAGGTTTTCAAATACATCAACTTCAGGGACGCCAGTATCAATCTTCTCGCTACTGTATTGGAATAGTTCAACGTCAAGTTTGTAAGTATACAAACGACCTAGTTGATAGAAAGGTTCTTGATGTTTAACGAACTTGATTTCAAACAAACCTTTGGTCAAAGGGTAATAAATTAAATCACCTTCGTTTGGTCTGTTTGGTAAATATGTTGTACCATGGACTCCAATTAAATCTGTCCAGCGTTTACGGGCAACTGTTAGAGTTGCAGACTGATCCATTAGTAAACCGAACTTCTGAATCATAGCACCCTGTCCCGCCAAACTCTCGATGTTATCAAAGTACATCTCAATTGGGTATGCGTGTTCAAATTTAGACAAACGATCTTCACCGAAGATACGGTCTGTTGATACTTGAGTACGAGGAATGTATAAGAAGTCTTTACCGTAGATCTTCAAAGACTCAATGATGATGTCTTCGATAAGATCTTGTTCGCTGGAAGTGCCTTGGGTAAAGTATGGATTTGTTGCCATTGATTACCCCAAGAAGAAGTCAAGCGGTGCTGATTTTGTTTGTAGTTCGTCTTCTAGGTCTTCAATCTCTTTAACAGCTTCAGCGTATAGTTTATCGCCATCAAGAGTCACGCCACCTGGCAATTGTAGACCAGAGAACTTCTTAATGTTAACTGCCCATTGCTTTTTAAACAAAGCTGTAACATAATGTTTCAACCATGGCTCGGAGAATACACGAACGTATGTTGACGGGTCAATTGCACGATAACCTTGGATTAAGATATAGTCACCGATGATAACATCAGTTTCCCAGTTAATATCTAAGTACATGCGGTTCTGCATACGGTTAAAACGATACAAGACGTGACCGTTCAATTCCAAATCCAACATAGCCAAGTGGCTCATTGTAGTCTTGTAGTAAACAATACTTGTAGAAGTTAAGTCATACAAGTCGTTCAAACGTAGTTGGTATTGTAAGTCAAAGATGTTCTTAGAAGAAGAAGCCTGACCGATGTTCAATACCTTAGTCACACCGTACACATAATCAGGCACAGTGATATATTTTAGATCGTATTCGCCAAGAGTAGCTGGATTGGAATCAGCTAGAGTGGCAGTGTGACCAGAAGAACCAGTAATAGTTTCTCCTGGCAAGAAAGTACCAACAACGTTTCTAACGAAGATCTTATCATCCGTCGGTTGACTTCCAGATTCTGGGATAACCTTGGCTTTAGCCCCAGAAGTTACACCTGTGATCACTTCTGCTATTTCAAATTGTGTACCATTATTTGATTGAAGGTTTAAGGTGGAAGCACGAATACGGTGCTTCAAATACATCTGTTCTACACCCTCATAGTGGTATAGATTCCAGTATTCCAACGCTTCATCTAGACGGTCTTCTAATTGACTATTTTCGACGTTGATCTCTAACACTGGAGCACCTAGTGCTCTTAGTGCATATTGTTTTAATTGTTCTCTAGATGCAACTGCCATAGTAGTTTGCCTGAAAGTTATTTAATTATCTATTTATATAACTGCAAGGTTTGTTGCAACTTAGTAAGGTCGGCGCGAGTGTAGGTTTGGTAACTAACCGATAACTGGTTAGGCATTGGAACTTGATTAATTGGGACGTTGAAACTCTCAGCGATCTCCATAAAACTCTTTACCTCACCTGTACCGATATTCCAGATACCAGCTTCTGGGATAGTTATAAACTTTTCTTGTATTTCCAGAATTGTTTGGACTGGGACAAAGTCTCGTTTATATTTCTCTGAACCCTTGAATACGTTGATATAACCGTTTTGCTCAGCTTGTTTCTTAAACTGACAGTATGGGCTTGCTTGAGAACCCTTATGTTCTTCGTGTGGACCATATACATTAAAATAACGGAAACACTGAACGTTTAGCTTATTCTTGGTTACATATTTTTCAACCATATATTTTGACCAAGCGTATGGCGTCTTTGGATCAACTTTAGATGTTTCTTTGAACTCAGTGCCTTGCCCGTAAACAGAAGCCGAGCTAGAGAACTGAACTGGAATACCTTTGGCTTGACATCTAGCGAACAGACCGATAGTAAAATCGTAATTTTGAGCCATGATTCTTTCCACGTTAGTTTCCGTGGTTGAAGAGATAGCTCCAAAATGTAAGACTCTATCTATACCGTCTAGTTCTGGAAACTTATCACCCCATTCGTATAATACGAGATCGTGCTTCTTTCCAAAATATTCAACGGCATTCTTACCGATGAACCCCTTATAACCTGTAATTAAAAGTTTCATTGTTCTTCTTTCTGGCTGTCACCTGGCATAACTCTAAAGTTATCTTCAACTGAATCTGGAGTACTGACTTCACAAATTGTACCTTTTTCTATACAATACAACTGGTGAGGTAAGAGAGGCGGATTGTGCCAAACGTCTCCTGGTTCCAATACAGTTTCAAATATTTTAGCGTTACTTGTGTCTATGTATCTAACTAAAAACTTACCATTAATGACAAACCACGTTTCATCTTTGTCTTTATGGAAGTGCATTGAGAACTTAGCGTCCTCGTTAAAGTGCATCATCTTACCACAATACTTATCGTTGGTTGCCCAGATGTCTTCATGACCCCAACCTTTTTCTTGTTTACCTTGTAATCTCATAATTAATCTCCTCATACGTTGGCGCATAAACTCCAAGATGCCTTACAGTTATTGCTGAGGCACCCATAGCAAATTCAATAGAAACGTCCCAATCCTTTGTTTGGGTAAACTTAACAGCAAGTGCTGCTAGGAAAGTATCTCCAGCTCCGCAAACATCAAATGCTTCTACAGTTGGAACTTTATATTCTTTGTTCTTGAAAACAACTTTCTCTGACCCATGAGTCACTATAATGTCGCTACATTGACTCGTAAGTTTACTATATTCTAAGCTGTTGATTTTAACAAAACATCCTTCAAACTGAGCCGTGTCAGTTTTCTTGGTATCAATAAAAATAGGGCAAGTGTATTGTTGTTTTAATTTGGCAATATCCTCGTAAGATAAAAACCCTTTGTCATAATCTGACACTACAATTAGATCGTAGTTCAATGGTTCAATCTCGTGTAACTGTGTTTTATATTTTGGAGGATAATCAACCCTTAACAGTTGATGGTTTGATTTACTGTCGATAAATCTTTGTTTAACACCAGAGTCTCCAAGATAAGATGTAACGCTGCATCCAAGGTTTATTAAATTATTGTAAACGTTACCACCCATACCAAGAGTTTGTTTGGTGTGTTTGAAATCTAAAATGGGGATTGGTGCTTCTGGACTTATCCTGTTTACAGTACCAATGTAATATTCATCGGTGCAGGTGTCGCCTAGCAATAAAACGTTCAATGGTGTTTGTGGTTGACTCATCATCTATTCTATCATAAAAAATAATATTACCAGCATATTCGTGACCGACTATACGCTTACCAAACCAGTCAGAACCTTTTAATGTAATGTCAGGTTCGTACTGTCTCATGATATTTATTAGTTCATCATCCGAGTCAAATACCTTGACTTCGTCTACCCACTTCAATGCTGCCATTAAGGCAACACGGTTTTCTTGATTATTGAATGGGCGGTCGCTACCTTTTAATTCAGCTATTCTCCTATCTGAATCAATAGCCACTAAAAGAAAGTCACCTAGAGACTTCGCTGTTTCCAGCATCCCTAGATGACCCTTGTGGAGAATATCAAATGATCCGTTTACAAAGATTTTCATTCTTCGTAGTTGGACACCTTAATCAGTTTACCATATTCTGGTAAGTACAGGTATTCAACTTCACTCTTGGCAAGAGTTGCAACTGCATCGTCCAAGGTTTCTACTAGAGGGTCTCCACCCAAGTTGAAACTTGTGTTGAATACGATTGGTGTTCCAGTCTTCTTGTAGAACTCATTAATCAAATCGTAGTAATGCTTGTTCTGTTCAGGGTTAACTGTTTGAATGCGGCAAGTACCATCAACGTGAATAATAGAAGGAATCTTTTCTTCAATCCCTGGTTGACAGTTTACAGCGTACATCATAGTTGGAGATGACTTCATACCGCGAAGGTCAAACCACTCGTGTACATGTTCTTCAAGAATAGAACCAGCAAACGGGCGGAAGTATTCACGATGCTTAACGCTGTTAACAAAGTCTTTACCATCTTCAAAGCGTGGATCAAACAAGAACGAACGATTACCCAAAGCACGTGGACCATTCTCTGAACGACCTTGGAACTGCGCCACGATGTTCTTCTTGATCAACAACTCTACAACATCAGCATGAGTGGCGTCTAAAACCTCAGCATCATACTTTTTAGCGACAGCAGAAATTTCTTCATCGCTGTAAGAATATGCTGGTCCAAGGTATAGCGTTTCAGCTCTAGATTCAACTGTTGCATCGTTTGTGATGCCACGGTGGAACATTAAGGCAGCGCCAAGAGCAGTACCTGCATCATTGGAAACTGGTTCGCAATAAATCTCGATACCATCTTCTTTCAATGCGTCTAGGTAATGATAGTTAGCAACGCAATTCAAGCCATATCCACCGCTAATAACAACACGCTTCTTACCAGACATTTGTGCAGCTTTTCTAATCAAAGCTACAACTTGGTCTTGAGTTTGTGTTTGACAAGCGTAAGCTAAGTCTCTGCGGTTCTGTAACAAGGTTACATCTTGAGGTGGAGTGCAAGAACAATCGCTGCATTCTTCTTCAACAACGCATGATTCGTCTGTCTTTAATGCTTCAAACAATTCAGCATTTACACGTGCACCATTAGGATATGTTGGTACAATTAGGTTGCGGTTTGATAGTGGTACAATGCTGTCTGTTTCAAACAACTTAGGAATTGCTGGGTTGTCAACACCATATGGGAATAGACCCATTGTCTTACCAGCTTCAATGCTAGACCATCCACAATACTCAGTAACAGCCTCGTAAACTTTAACGATACCTGCACGGTCGCTGATTAAGGCTTCATGAGTTAAACCTTGTTCGCCAAACATAGCAGAATCTAATCTAGTCAAGGCACCTGGGATTGGTTCACGAGTACCATAGTGTTTGTATAAAGTTGTAAAGTTTGATGGGTATGCGCAGTCTACAATAGACTCAACTTCCCAAACAGTTAGCGGAGTGTTATTGACGTTCATGCCAATGAAAGTACCTGCACCGTCTACAATAAGAGCAACAGCATCTTCCCAACCAGAACGGTAGAAAGCGCAAGCTGCATGTAGCTTATGGTGCATGAAACTCAAGTCAACAACTTGAGGGTGATTTGGTCCAAAAACGTTGCGGTCAATTAAACCTAGTTTTCTTGCAAGACCAGTGTAAACGTCATCGCCTGAGAAGTCGACACGACCAGCAGTTTCAGCAACAGACTGAGTGTGAGCGATAACTAGGTAATCAATCTTATCAGTATAGTCTAAGATCTTAACCATTGACGCATATGGACCACCATCGTATTTGCGTCTAGATAGTCGTTCTTCTTCAATAGAGAAAACAACCTTACCATCTTTAAGTAAGCAAACGCCTGAGTTATGTCCACGGGCAATTGCTGCAATATAGCCAGTTTTTAATGGCAATCCAGTATTAAGTTCACTCATTTAGTTTTCTTTCCCATAACAGAGTTAATAACAATATTTACAATATCATCAGTCATAGTCATAATCATCTCATGCTTGCGCATTAGACGCTCATCTTGAGTGATACGAATTGGTTCGTATTCTCTATCAATCTCACCCATGTCGATAATATCAAAATCCTTACAGTTAGGATACGTGATATTTATAGGGTCTGTTGGACCAGTAACAACAGTTGCTTTCTTACCAACAGCATATGCTAAGTGTTGACCAAGGCTGTCGCATCCTAAGAAATAATCTGCGTATTTGATAACAGCAGCCCACACGCGAACGCTTGGAATTTCAGGCATAGCAACATCGTCTTTAAGGTTCTCACCTTTAAGTTCAATACCAAACTCAGCCATCATAACAACAGCAAAATCTTTTTGCTGTAGCTTTTTAATAATAGACTTAACGTCTTTGAATTCAAAGCTACGATTAGTTGGGTCAACGAACGATCCGTCTTTCTGTGTAATTCCACGACCGAATGGTTGGAACACAATGACCTTTTCTTTCTTGATTTGCTTCTTGATGTTTGCGATTAATTCGCGAGCAGTTAACAGCTCTTCCTTAGACAAGCGAAGGGTAGGTTTAGGTAAATCTCTGATACCCTTTTGGTTGATCTCAATGTCGAACGCTTGAGATAGGTTACACTTTTGGTTATAGTATTCCCAAACTCTGTATGGTTCAGGTGACACAATATCCATGTGTTTTAATTTGTCTTGGAATAAACCCTTGTGCCAAATATCATAAGTGCGGGCATCTAGGGTTGGGTGACCCTTGAATACATCGGTGCCACCTTCACATACGATAATAAAATCTTTATCGCCAGATTCTTGCTCATATTTTTCGAACGCTGGAATTGAGCATAGTAATCTTCCAGCTCCACCATTCATAAAAAATGCTTTAGGTCTTTTCATAGTTTCCATATTTCTTCTCCACAATAACGAACTTCAGTTCAGTAGTAATATATAGGCGCAAATTAAAAAGCCCTCCGGAGAGGGCTTTGTTTAATATCGAGGGATATTAGTTGGGAACTTGATTTTCCAGTGTTCAACGTCGTGATACGTTTCTTCTAGGTTTTCCAACCATTCAGCATAATCTTCAAGAGTCTTACGCTCCTCGGCTGTATAGCTGTCATCTTCAACCTTCAAGGCTTCTCTGATGTTGCTTGCATTAAGTTTTGCAGCAGCCATTACGCTTTCACGAGAAAGAGCGTGTAGACGATATTGAGGTTTAATGAACACGCCACCCTCGTACTTCAAAGTAAACTGGTAAAACGCTTGGTTGATACCACCAGTGTAATCATCGTAGTGATAAGTCCACTCACCCAAACCACGTGGTAATACGAAAGTTGGGTCTTCGATTAAGTCGTGAGTGTAGTAGTCAGTTAGATACGCTGCTTCAAATGGGTTTACAGCTGCATCAACAGTAACGTAATTATAACCTTGTTCTTGTGGCATATTCTCAAACGCTGACAAATCATCAGATTCGCGAACAACACCTTCAACGATGTTAGTTGTTTGGTTAACTCTGCATAGAAGGTATCTTGGTCCTTCATACACTGCGTTGATTGTTTGATTCAACTCAGTCTTATCTGTGTATGGTTCGTCTGGTAGAATAAATGTAAAATTCTTTTTCATGGTTAATTCCTTTTATTAACTTGCAATAAACTTGATTCGTACAGCACCCCATCCGCCACGGAAACCGTGGTCACGAACGTCAGGGCACGGCTGTGGTGGAAGACCACCAACGCCAATAGGCAATAGAGCTTGACAACCTGTCATTTCATAACATCCGCAAACTTTATCAGAACGCCAGCAAGAATACTTGTGCGATCCACGCTTTGGGTTTCTAGATAGAGAACTCATAGCAGAGATGAAAGATGGATATTGGTTGCCAGACCAGTGCCCTGGACCATCGCCACCATCAGAGTCAGGTTCATAAATTACCCAGCTACCCTGTGTTGTAAATAAACCTGCAGGAACTGGAACGTGTTGGATATTATAGCAGTGGCAGTTTGGTAAACACTGACGTGTTTCAACACAGCTGAATAAACTGTTATAGTTTACGTCTCCGCCGTAAGCGCAGCCGATCCACATACCTGGGCAGTAGTTACAGATAACACCACATTGGTCTGGCAGGTTCTTTCTGTTACCACAGAAGCCGTTAGCAATAAAGCAGCAATAAAAAGAAGGTGTAGTTGAACAGATAGATACGCCACCTTTACCACCTTCTGCGCACATACATCCAGAAGCTCCACTGTTACCAAACCAGCAAAGTCCAGTTGCATCACCACATCCTTGGAAACATAAGCTAGATGAGCATGGTGGGTTGCCAGTTGTACCGCAAACATAACATCCTGGGGCTACTGTAATTGTTCTCTTAGAATAAGCGCCAGAGTTTCCTGGAAGTCCGAATCCGCAGCAGCACATGCGGGATCCTGGTCCACCAGCACCCCATGCTTCAATAACAGCTGTACCAGCTGCAGGTGCTCTCCAACAGAAACCTGACCACAGGTTAGCACTAGATGTGCCGCCAGTGTACATATACACTGTACCAGTTTCTAAGTTTTCTTCGATTCTAGACTCTTGTGGATGTCTATCTCGTAAAGCTGATCTTAATGAAATCGCCATATTTTATCCCGCAATAAATTTAATTCGTACAGCACCTTGACCACCACGATACCCAGCAGTTCTGTGATCTGGACAAGCGTTAGTACCAACACCACCAATACCAGTTGGAATAAAACCGATACATCCCATGGCTTCATAACATCCACAAGCTCTGTTACCTGTCCAGCAAGCAGAATATGGATGACCAGCTGTTGGGTTCTTAGAAGCCCCATCAAGAGCAGTAAAGAAACCACCCAAACCTGAACCTGTCCACGTTTCCCAAGTTCCAGAGTCTTCGTGATTAAATGTCAACCAAGCTCCGCCGCTAGAGATTAATCCTGGAGGGACATAGATGTGTTGTTGGAATTGGCAAACACAGTTAGGGTAGCAACCAAAGAAACTCTTGCAGTTAAATTGCCCGCAACAGTTAATATCACCGCCATATGCGCACGCAATATGTGGTCTAGCAGTACCAAAGTTACAAACAACACCGCAGTTTTCGTTCAGTGTTTTAGTAACACAAAAACCGTTACCACCGAAGCAGCAATACATTGAAGTGCCAGTAGAACAGAAAGATGAACCACCCATACCACCCTGAGCACACATACAACCGTTGCAAGAACCGTTTACAATCCAGCAAAGCATTGTTGGTTCAGAGCACCCACGGAAACAGATGTCCTGTGAGTTACCACACGACCAACCGTTACACCCTCTGATATAAGAACTACCATCTACGCAGATAGTTTTCTTTGAATATGCGCCAGAGTTTCCTGGAAGACCAGAACCGCAGCAACACATACGTGCAGCAGAACCACCTGCCCCCCATGCTTCAATAACAGCTTTACCAACTCCTGGAGATTTCCAGCACCAGCAGTTATAGAACTTTGTTCTAACAGTAGCTTCGTTATAAACCCAAATTCTACCAGTTTCTAAGTTCTGTTCGTTGTTAACAATAGTATCATACTTTGTTAATAAACTTTGTCTTAATGATGCCATATTTTATCCCGCAATAAATTTGATTCGTACAGCACCGCTGCCGCCAGTATGAGCGTGATCGCGAACACCAGCGCATGGATGCGGCGCAGTTCCTGGGACGCCAACTGGCATAGCTCGAGTACAACCGTCAGAGTCATAACAACCACACTGACCAGAGAAACCCCAGCAAGAAGACCAGTTATTAGACTGAGAAGGGAATCTTCCTAGTGCATTAATTGCAGATAAGGCTTGGCTGTGTCCTTGACCAGACCAGTTTGCAAATTCGTTGTTGTTTTCTACTGTGTGCGTGGCAACACCACCATCTTTAGCGTACAACCCTGGAGAAGTTGATAAATGATAGTGATATGTACACATACATTCAGGCGCACACAACATAAACGAAGCACAAGAGAAACCTCCTGGGCAGTTTACATCACCACCATATGCGTTAGGCATCCAAGCTCCTGGGCATGTATTACATACAACGCTGGCATACACACAACCATATGGATACAATGTAGTACAGAAACCTTGTAATCCAAAACAGCAAGTGGCAGAAGTTCCAGTGGAACACAGAGTGACGCCACCCTTACCACCTTGAGAACAGATATACCCTGAAGTATTACCTCTGCAGTCTTTACCTGTCCAACCAACCCAGCTTGGGGAAGAACATCCACGGAAACATAGATCGTTCGAATTTGCGCAGGCTTTACCCACATCACCACAAATCCAGTTTCCTGGCTCAACGTGAATTGTTTTCTTTGAGTAAGCTCCTGGATTTCCTGGAAGTCCGAATCCACAGCAGCACATTTTAGCGCTGGAACCAGAGGCTCCCCAAACTTCAATAGTTACGTGACCACATCCTGGCGCTTGCCAACAGAAGTTGTTCCAATAGCCTGTGAATTGAGCAGGAGCAGTGTACATCCAAATCTGACCCTGCTCAATGTTTTCTTCCGCTGAAGTGAATGTGCCTCTTTTTGATTCTAATAATTGTGATAATGAAGCCACGATTCTATCCTTATTATATTAAACAGCAGCGTAAACCCAACCGTATGTTGCGCCAGTAAAGATTAAAGATGTAACAGAACCGTTCAAGTCAATAGTCAAATCTTCGTTTAGACCTTGAATCTTGTTACCGTTTCTTGCTACTGTAATTTTGTTAGTTGCAGCAACGTTACCAACGTCAATGATTTGAACCATGTCATTTACCAACGGAACAGCTGGTAAAGTTAAAGTGATAGCACCACCTGAAGTGTTGGCTAAAATTCTATCGTTAGCGTTGATACTTTGAGATGTGGTAACGTTCTCTTTTAGAACAATACCTAAAGTACCTTGTGATGTTAAAAAGCGTCCCATATTTTATCCTATTATAGTGTTGATGTTTCTACACCGACAACTACAACGCTAACGTTCGGTGTGCTTGACCATACAATGATTCTTTGTCCAGCGCTCAATAGTACGCCAGTTCGTTCCAATACACCGCCACCAGCGATAGCAACGTTGTATTCAATCCACTCGTCGTCAGTTGGTGTTGTAGAAGCTGCTAAAGCGATTCTAATACCAGCGTCTGAGTTACCTCTGTTACAAACAGAAATTGAACACATAGTGAATGTGTTCACTGGTACGACGTATGGTGTAAAATATGTTGCAGCAGTAGTAATGTTAGCAGTGCCTAATCTTCCAGTTGCCATTTATTTCTCCAATTATACTTAGTTATTTAGTAGAATTAAGCATTTAAAAAAGCCATTAATAATGCTTGCTGATCCACGTATTGTTTGTTTGCGCCATCATAATTAACAGTTGGTTTTACGTTAATCTTAATACCGCTAGTGAAAGTTTGAACTCCGTTAAATGTGTGGGCAGCAGAAATTGTTCTGGAGTTAGAAATGTGCAAATATTGTAAGTGATCATCAGAATTATTACCAGTTAAACCTGCGTGGGTGAAACCATGCATAGTTGTTCGCTTAGTATTATCAGCTGGTCCAGAAACACGCTTAACAGAAGCGATAACAGATTTAGCAGCGTTGATTGTATACGCAGAACTTGTATTTAAAGTTACTTGGTACAACACCACAATCTCTTCAAACGGTAGATCATAACCGTCAATTGTTTCGCCGAATGCACTCATCAAGCTACCGTGGATTGCTCTACCCATCAACACCTTTACTGGGTATCTCATATCATTAGTTGCAATAATCCAGTAGTTTACGAAAGCACCTTCACCAGCCTCAACAAGAGAACCGTTACCGTTGACGATTCTGTTATATCTTGCAGTTGTTCCAGCCAACCATGGAGTAGAAGATGCAGCAACTTGTAGGTACGAAGTTCCGTTATAATATACTGTTGGTAGCAATGCGTTAGCGTTTAGAATCTGCTCATAGTAACCGTTTGGAACGAGAGCGTGATTGATATTGTGCTCAATATCCTCATCAGCGATTACCAGATTTGTGAATCCAAGAGTAACAGCTGATTGATTGTTTAGAGTGTAAGAGATATCTCCACCATCAACCCAAACAGCACCAACTTCAGTGTGCTTAGAATAATGCCACTGTGTGTCTCTTGAAGCAGAGTGTCTTTCGTCGCCGAAAATAATTGCAGTAGAACCGTCCCAATACACATAAGCCACTGTGATGTAATCTTTAACATCAATCATTGCGCCAGAATCTTCTAACTGAACAGTGTCAGGGTTTATGGTAATGTAACGACCACCGTTTGCAGTTGATAATTGAAGATTAAGAGTTGAAGAAATTGTAATCTTTCTACCTCTCCAATGTACGTCAAACTCAGAAGCAACAGGTGCTAGGGTAACAGTTCTATTACTATCATTAAAAGATATTGTGCTACTAGTTCTATCAACAAAACCAGTTAAGTCTTCAGTCAAGCGAATGGCATCGTTAATGCCAATAAAGTTAGCGTCGATTTCAGCGTTTGTTAATGGCGTACCTTTGACTGTTACGTCATTACCTGATGTGATACGTGATGTAATAATTGGCATTTACGTTCCTTACTCTTCCATTCCGATATGCTTTTTGATCATATCAAGCTGAAATTTTAATTCTTTAACAGCGCCAAATGATAGCGTTGCTAACTTTTCATAGTCTACTGCAAGAGTACCGTTCTCTCTTTTTCTTACTGCTTGTGGGAATACTTTTAAAACGTCTTGGGCAACAACGCCGAAATCAGACTTTGTAACAAAGTAACCATCTTCACCGCCATGCTCTTTGATGTATTCATCAGTCCAATCGAAAGTCTTGGAACCGATAGCGCATACAATATCAAGAGGGTTTTGTACATCTTGAATATTTTCTTTTAATGAAGCGTCAGAAGAATAAAAAGCAGTAATGTTATTTGTTGCTCTAACTTCACCAGCTGTGCCAGAAGCACCAATACCAACACCAACGCTAGTAAGGTGTGCGCCGCCAAAACGATTATCCGCTTGGCCAATATCACCAGAGGCATTAGTGCCACCCTTAGTGATAGCAGTTACTGTTGGGACTAGAGTCAAACCAATAGTAATGTCGCCGTCTTTACCAGTTTCGTTAGTAATTTCAATAGAGTTACCTTCAACAAACTTTCTAATAACAGAAGTATTTGTTGCAGTTCTAACAACCAAACCATCACCAACAGTTGCGCTGATACCACCAAGAATAGCAGCATAGGCTTGAATATCTTGACCGATAACCAAACCAAGGTTTGAACGAGCACCTTCTTTTGTAGAAGCACCAGTACCACCATCCGCGATTGCTAAGTCAGTAATACCAGTGATAGAACCACCAGTAATATCTACAGTGTTTTTATTCTGTGTAGAGATAGAACCAAGACCAAGGTTTGTTCGGGCAGCTGATGGTGTAGTTGCACCAGTACCACCGTGGTCCACTTGTACCACACCATCAACGTTTGTAGAATTACCGATAAGAGCGCCAGTAACAACACCTTGAACGTCGCCTAGAACGTCACCGATGTGCAAACCATAAAACTGGTTTGCGTAAATGTTACCAAGAGAATCTCTAAGAACTGAAGTGTCTGGTACAGCTTGAGTTGTTGGAGTTTTACCACGGACTAAATCCGCATCCAAACCAGACCCTAAACCTGCGTTACCATCTAAAACAGATAAGATGTTTTCAGCGTTGAATGATTCTGTATCTAGTTTAGTGCCAACCTCTCTGTTAATCGCGTCGAAGTTATTATCTACTTCTTCGATTGTTAGAGGTCTTTCCTTGTCTCGTCTAAGGTTAATAGCAGCCATTAGTTACCTTTTTCTATTAATTTAACCAATAAAGTTTTTATGTCAACTAAATCAGCCTTTAGTATATTTATTTCATCCTGCAGCATGGTTACAGATTCTTGAGTAGACTTTTGAGCTTGTGCGTTTCTAACAGCAATCATCTTTTGAGCTTTATGGGCTTCATATGATTTCTTGTCAACATTAACGACACCGCCAGTAGCGGTGTCCTTTCTCAAAGAATTAAAACCATCAACTTGTACTAGACTCATGACAACGCCAACAATCTAAAGTTCTTAATCTTAGGTACATATACAGGGTTTGTAGATTTCAATACAATCTTGATTTGGATATTATAGAAAGGTTCGATGTCAATAACATCAACGCTTCTTTCAATAAATTTACCATCAGCGTCTGTATTTATAGAAACGTAACCAGTGTCTGTATAAGGTACTTTTCTTAGATCAACGTTACCAGTCCATGTTCTGTAGAATACTTTGATAGCTGTATTGTTAACAATGTTTGCATCAAAGATAATCTTGAACGAATCAGCAGCTTCAGACAAAGACAATGTTCTAGTTACATAGTTTGCGTTATTAGAAGAACCGATTGGACCAATGTCGCTAACGTACTTATCATATACTGCAACTTCAAAGTCGTTATCAGTAGTCATGTTGAATGAAGATGTAGTACCAAAGGCTCTTTCTAGAACAACCTTTGTTAGATCTAGTTCTTCGTTACCAGCGTATGTTGTAGCGTCTTCCACTTCAACGATATTAGTGATTAGATATTCACCATCAATACCGCCTGCAACATTAGAGATAACTAGAGTCTTACCGATACCAGCAGAAGCCAATAGGTTATCAGAAGAGTCAATGTTAGTCTTAATAACACCAACGCCATTTTCGTTAACAAACGAGATAGTTGGAATTGACTGGATTACAAATTCACCGTTAGTGATTGTAGTTCCTGTGTAGTTAGCAGCTAGGGTAATTGTAGACCCGTTCACTGAACTCACAGTACCGATAACAGTGCCGTCAACTTTCTTGATGATGTTAGTTGCAACAACTTCAGTAGAGAAAGAAGTTCCAGTACCAGTGATTGTATCAGTATTCTGTGTGATAGAAATAGTACCAGTACCAGCTTTAGAGTAGTCGGCAGTAACCAAGTCACCACCAGCAACTAATACTCTCTTGTCGATTTCTAGTACGTTTACTGTTTCAGAAGCAGTATCGTTAATCAAGTTAGAGATAGCATAAGCGGATAGCTGTTGCAAATCAACCACTGGAGAAATATTCTCGTTTGAAGAATACAAGTTTGCGATAATCTGAACAGAAGACTGTTTGTTACCGTTGATATCAGTAAGTTGGTTCTCGAAAGAACGAATGTTCATTCTTGTTGGGAAGTTGTAATTACTATTTGCAACAAACGGTAAAGCGTTTGTCATAGCGCCACCAACTTCTTGAGCCTTAACTGTGTAGTTGATTTCAGTTCCTTGGAAGCTCAAATCAGAAGTCTTCAAGTACAACACATCCATGTTGATGCTAGAAGAGCAACGTACACCAGTTCCACCGTACTCACCTTTTACAAAGTTTGCAACAGTACCTTCAATGATAGCACCAGAGCCATCCTTGTAAGTCAAAGCGTTCTGACCATTAACTGTTGTAACTAGGTTGATAACGAAAGAATCTTTTTCTAGACCAGAAGAAGAAACAGTGTGAGAAGTATTCAATAGAACGCTTGGGATACCAGCGTCATTGTATTCTGTACCGTAGTATCCTTCAGATACACCTTGAATGTTAACAATCTGACCAGCCAACATACCGTGGTTTGGAGCATACACTCTGATCTTGTTAGTATCAGGAGTGATCTCAAACGGGTTCAATGGTAGGTTGATCATGTCTGGTGGAACAGACTTCAATGTCAACTCAGCAGTTGATGTGATATCAAACTTAGCCTTGTTCAAAGTAAACTTCATGTCTAGTAGAGGATGAATTTCCCACTCTCTAGCATTCTGAGAAGCGTATAGTGAACCAGTTAATGGTTGACCAGCGATAGTGTTATCAGTGATGATATCAGTACCACCCATCTCAGAAACCCATAGTTGAGTTCCTGGCTCGTCAGTCATAACAACGAAACAGTAAGTCTCAGTATCTTGTAAGTAAATTGGAGACTTGAATTTGAAAGTTGTTGCAACAGAACTGTCATCAGATACATTCAATTCGCTTGCTGGTTTAGTAACCTTAGAGAAAGGGATAATCTTAGAAGAAGGGACACCGTTATCAGTGTTTCTTAGTTCAACAGAAACTGGGCGAACACCCTTTGCAGCAAAGTACAAGTCAACAGAAGTCAAGAAACAACCACCTTCAGCGCTGACAGTGAATGTCTGTGCTAGAGGGTCGTATGTGTATTGATACAACTGACGTGTAGAAGTAGTTGTTCTTCTTACTGGTGGTAGAGACTGAGTGTCTTCATAAGTATCAGCTTGAACAAACTCAACGCTTCTGCTAGAAACGATAGTTCTTTCTTTGCTTAGTGTAACACCTTGAGAGTAATAAACAGCAGAACCAATAGAGTCAAACGACATGTTGCTATTAGACTTATTATCTGTAAGTTTAAATGTACGCTCGCCAGTGCGGAAGCTCAACTCTGCAGTCTCAGGGATAAAGAATACGCCAACTGCTGTGCCGTCTTCATCAGTGATCAATGCGTCGCTAGTATCCTTGTAAGTAGGAACAACTGTTGTGCTAGTTACACCGTTGATGGAGTTAATTGTAACTCCATTGTATGAAGAGCTGTTTCCAATGTTTACAGAACCAGAAAGAGTTTCACCGATAGCAAAACCATTCTTGATGTTAACTAGGTGAATAGTCTGAGTGATTGGACCAATATTGTCAGAAGATTCTACAATACCACCCCAAGCAACAACGCCTGAAGCCTTCAAACGCATTAGCTTACCAAATTTGTTTGTATCATAAGATTCTAGGTCGTATGAGCTGAAGGCTGGGATCAATGTGTCGTCTAGGTTAGCAAGAGTTAGTTTTGTACCAGAAACTGCTGTTACCTTGAACTTCTTAAGGTTCAATTCCTTAGAAGAATTATCATTAGTTAGAATACCATCGCTCTCGCCGATAATCTTAACACCGTTAGAAGATACTTGGTTTTCTTTTAGGTCAGAAAGGTTTAGATCGCTTGACTCGTTGTGGAAGTCCAAGTTGAACAATACAACGTGGTGACCAACTTTAATGTTTTGAGTAGAACCAACATATAAGTCAAAAGTTGCAGCTTCTTGAGTCAAGTGTACGATTTGAGTAATGTTAACTGGTTGGTGTGTAGAGTTTGTTAGAACGTCACCAACAACAAACGCTGGTTCAATTCTACCATTGTAAGCTCTACGATCGCTGTCTGCTAGGATGTTATCGTTCAAGTCGTTTTGGTCAAACGACATTAGAGATTGACCATCGCGTGTTACAGAGAACACATCAGCTGGTTTGAAGTAGCTTTCAACTGAAACGTTATCAAAGAATGGCCAGAAGCGAGTCTTTGACTTTAAGTTTTGAGCAATGATAGTTACTGGTCTAGATCTCATATATGGAATATATGAAACATCAACAACTCTATCGCCGTAGTCTTGAGCGTTAACTGAAGATGTTAGAGTAGTCTCAACACCGTTGCGGTAGTTATAACCAACATAATCAGTATATGTTGTTTCATAACCTGTAACGCGAATACCACCAACCCACTCTCTAGTCTCACCAGCAACAGATCGTGTGCTAATTGAAGTCCAGTTAGTTTGCCATTCATCCCACTTAGTGCCAGTGACACCAAGTTCTTCCGCCATGAATTTGATAGCGTCATAGTTGTTATCGTCTACAGCAACTAGGTCTGGACGACGATCAATAGACTTCCAGTTATCACCCTCAGGGATTAACTGAACTTGACCTTTGAATGCACCCATAGACAATGCGTGAATGTCCATGGCTTGAGTGGCGTGATTGTTAAAGATGAATGAATCTTCTTGGTAAGGTAATGTGATAACATCACCAGTCTTTTGGTATAGTTTAGAAGATCTATCTGTACCAGAAATTAGGTCTTCAACGATCTCTAGAGCACGAGCGTGGTGCATTGGACGTAGAACACGGTTTTGTGTATCCACAGAGATTCTGTAATCTTCGTTCTTAACATCACCGATACCGTGACCTGTAAATTGGTCAACGATAAAACCGTTCTTGAAACGATCAAGACCAGTAGTTTCATCAGTGATTTGTAGATCGGCTGTATCTTTTTCTAGAAGAGATAGTGTCACATAGTATTCTAGATTAGAAATTCTACGCTCTAGATTACCAATGTCGCGCATTGTATAACGTTTGTTATCACGTTGCTTGATTACAACCTCACCAATGTTTTGAGTATATGGTGGAACAATGATAGATGCAATCACCATACCGTCTTTAGGGTCGGCTGGCTCTTTTGGTTGTTGATCTGGTACACCGTTGATTACGTTGAATTTACCAACAGAATCTAAAACGATCTTATCAATTCTACCGATATAGAAAGCAGTTGGAGCAATCATATCAGAACCAAACTTTGGTAGTTCTGGTTTGAAAGTGTTTGCGTTCAAACCACCAATGTATGGTCTGAAGTCAATAACGTCTGCTAGGTTAACTTCAGAACGCTTACCAGTAGTTGGGTCAGTTACAAAGTGTGATGGAATCTCAGAGTAATCAACAACGTTCTTGTAAGAGTCAACTGAGAAATAGTTACCGCTGCCGTTCAAATCGGCGCTGAAGTAATCATACTTAACTTGGATCGCGCCAGATGGTGACTGGAAGCCAGACTTAAGAAGTAGCTTACCCTTACCATAGTAAGTGTCGCGTTGTCCGTTGTCTAGAGTATAACGATCTGTGATGTCAACTGCGTTGTCTGGGTCAAATGCGTCATAATCACCAGGAGTCATCAAAACAGACTTCAGTTTAAAGATGTCGCAGTACTCAAGCGCGATAGTTGAAGCAGAAACTGTATTCTTACCAACATACTCTTTTTCGTAGTTAGTAGTCAACACTTTCAATCTAGCAGCTGCAGAAACTTCTTCTTGGTTTACAGAAGCAATCAAACGATAGTTACCGTTTGGAACTTTGTCAAAGTAAACAGTTTGGCGAGCGCCAGTTGTGTTGAATGTTGTATTTGCTTCGTTGATATTAACTGGGCGGTTATTATCAATGTTGATCAACAGATAGTTAGACAAATCTGTATCAAATTCTAGAGTCTCATCTAAGTCAGTTACTCTGAATTCAACTTTGTTAGTTGTAGTGTTCTTTGTACCAAACAAACGACGAACAACTGTTGTGGAGCTATCAACTGTATCAGCTGTGTTGTTAGAGTTTCTAGCTTTTAGAGTCTTGATGAATGTTTGTCCAACTGGGAACAATAGAGACTCATAGTTAGGTTCGTAGATTGTGCTTGTAAACACGCTGATACGACCGCCTGTAACAGAAACCAGTGCGTTTGCTGTTAGAGTGATTGTAAAGTTATTAAAGCTCTGAACAGTACCAACTTTAGTATCGTTCAAGAAAACAATATCTCCAACTTTCAATACGCTGTCAAACGCAGTACCTGCTCCAGTGATTGTAGCAGAAGAAGTTGAAGAAGTACCTTGACCAATAACGCTTACAAGGGTTGGACTGATGTTACAGCTGAAATTATTTGAAGCTGCTGTACCAATAACTGATTTAACGTCTCTATCAAAAGAGTAGCCAGAGAACATGTTAACATCAAACAAACCAAGTTTATAAGCAGTAGTTGTAGATGTGAATTCACCAGAGTTCAACTCAATAGCTTTAACTCTAGCTGTACCAATGATATCAGAAGCTGTTGGAGCAAGACCTAAACCGATACCACCATCGTTAGCATAAACGAATGGAGCTTCTGTATAACCTGAACCACCGTCAACTAGAGTGATTGCAGTAATCTTACCATCAACAACAGTTGCAGTAGCCTCAGCGTCTTGACCAGTGTTAGATACTGCTTGGAATACGATAGTTGGAGCTGAACCGTACCCTTCACCACCATCAATGATAGTAATAGGGGATTGAACAACACCAGCAACAACAGTACAGCTTAAAGTAGCTGGACGGTTTTGTAATTTCTTAACAAGGTAGACTTTCTCAAAGTTTGAGATGTCTGGGTATTTGTAAAGGTTATTAACCTTAACATAGTGACCATAGTTGAAACCAATATTCTGAAGACCAAGACGTTTAACGTGTCCAAACTCTTCAGCGCCGATTTCACGGGCTTTATTAAATTCTAGGAATTGAGATGCAGTAGACTCAACTTCATAACCGTTGATGTACGCTTTGCCTGGATCAACCACAACAACAAACTTGTTTTGATCGCCATATACTACACCGCTTTCAGCAACGCCAACAAGTGGAGGATATACACCTTGGTTCTTGCCGTCGTTTAAGTGTTCTCTAGAAGAAACTTTAAACTTGTTTACTTCATAGTTACCAGACTCGTCGAATGTACGACGAGCTAGAGTTTTCTCCAATTCAGCGTAAGAAGAACGCTCAATCTTATATTGAATACGACCATCAACAACACGAACCAATTCAATAAACTTGAATGTGTCTGTTCCAGTCAATGGCAATTTAACTAGAGAAAGAGAGATTTTGTAACGGTGAGCGCCAGGAGCAGCGAAGTTATAAGAACCAGTGGCGTTGTCTAGGATAGACTCGTCATCTTCTGGTGTAATGTATTCTTCTGTTACTTTGAAACCAACGCGATATGATGGTCTGTTTGTAAAACGACCAACGTATAACTTCAAATCATCGTTACGAACGAAAATACCGTCAACATAATAGATACCAGTTTTAACTTCAACGCTGTATGCATAACCTAGAACGTTAGAAGACTCTGGGTTTGGAAATTCAGAAGTTGGTGCTGTTAGATACACTGAAGGCTCTTCGCCAGCAGAACCAGTGGCTTTAACGATAACTGGAATGTCAGTTAACTGATCTTCAGCAAGTCGATAGTTAGTTGAAAGTTGGTTGTCTGCAGTTAGAGCAACCAAGTTCTCACCTGGGATAAGTCTATTTGTTACATTGTCGTCGGCAGTACCAATAACCTTACAATACAATGTAGGTTCGTCTAGATTATCAACGATAGTGCCACCACCAGAAGTGTCGACAACAACCATCTTAACACCAGATGTTTCACCAGTAACAACTTTATTCTTTAGAGTTTCAATGTAAGTTGTAACGTCTAGAGTACCAGTAAACTGTTCAAGTTTAATAAAATGAACTTTGTTGTCTACGTTAACAGAACCTGGGATAACTTGAGATCCGTTCTTAAATACGTGATCACCGAACCTAGAAACCTGATTTTGTAGGATAGTTTGTAATTGAGTTAGTTCACGGGCTTGAACTGCGTAGCTTGGACGAAACAAGACGCGATAGAAATCCTTCGCTGAGTTATAATCGTCAAAATACGGTTCGGTATTAAAATCTAGTGCCATTCGTTTTCTCTTTAGTGAAAGTTAAACTATATCTTTATTTAGGTCAAAATTGGATAATAGTTCTTAATGTAATTGTTTCATCACCAGAAGGTGTAAATCCTTGCTTATTGTCGATGTACATAAGCTGTCCAGAGTATTTATCAAAGTTTGGAATACCTACTGAAACAGCAGTAAAGTTATCTGTAATGTTTACTGAGTTAACAAATACATCGTTTGCGCCTGGGATGTCGTTATCCAAAGACTGAACCAACGCAGTTGAAGAAGTCACAGAAACGATACGATAACGCTTCTTAGACTTAGTAGTACCAACATAAGAAACAACAGCAAAACCGTTTTGTTCAGAACCAGATGTTGTAGTTGGAGGTGTAGAACCGCCGATACCAGAAACAACAACAGTATAAATTCTATCCTCATACCAGATGAATTCACCGATAGTCATATCTAAAGAAGGTTCCCACTCAATCTCTGGTCGGTTAACTCGTTCAATAAACAACTCGTTGTCCTTAGAGAACTTTGATGTATTGATAGGCGATTGGATAATATAACACGCTGAACCAAGTACACCTTGGTAACGCTCAAAACCATCAAACACGCGAGGGTTCTTAACAATACCAACTTGACGATAGTCGTTACCAACCACAACACCTTGGTTCAAGTCAGTTGAAATGTTAGAGTAGAACATCAAAGATCTTGCAAAAAACTCTTCTGGAGAATTTTTACCATGTCCACCATATGGTGAAATGATAGCTCTCAATTCAGCACCTTGTCCGTTACCAACGACTTTTACGATAGCGTAAGAATAACCTTCACCACGGTTTGTGATATTGATCTTGATAAGAGAGTTAGTAACTGGATCAATTACAGCTTCAGCAGCTGCGCCAGTACCATCACCCTCGATCGAGATGTTAGCAACACCATAAGAGTAACCGCCAGATACAATAGCGATAGCGTCAATTGTACCAGATGGTGTTAGAATTTCGTTGTTTGCTTGTTGTGAAGAAATAGCACCCAAGCTAAGGTCTGGAATCAAAGAAGCACCTTCACCACCGCCAGATACTGTTAGCGACGCTTTAGTATAACCGATGCCTGGATCTTCAATAACAAGATAAACGATTTGTCCATTTTCTGTGATGGCTGAGATCTTTGCTTCAGACTTAGAAGTAAAGAAGTTAATCTCAGCGCCAGTACCAGTTGGGTCAACAATAGAAACAGAAGGTGTTACAGAGTAACCCGCACCGTAACGCAAAACAGCGTAACCAGTAGCAACCTCACCATCGCGACGAAGAGAAGCTGGTACACCAAGGTATTCTAGCTCAGCAGTTCCGTTCAACTCAATACCAGTAGTGTGCGTTGGAGCAGTGCCAGAAGAAAGACCAGCAACAATAACTTTATACAATCTATTAGAAGCGTATACAGTTTCGTTATATTCTAATTCAGTGTTTGGTTGCCACTCAATACTAGTAACCAATGTCCCGCTTGTGTGAGTTGGAGCTAGAGAACCGAAAACGCCAGCCTGTACGACTGTGTACAAGTTGTTACCATAAGAATATTGTTGGTTTGTATATACTTCCAACTCTTGTTCATATGACTTACCAAAAGTCACAGAAGGCACTTCAAGGTAATCTTGACCAGAGTTAACAATGTAAGTTGAAATAACTTTGTCGGCAAATAGTTTAGACTTAACTAGTGCATAGCTACCAGAAACAAGATGAGAAACAGCATTACCACCAGAACCATCACCGTTGATAACAACAGTTGGAGCTTGAGTATAACCAGAACCTCTGTTTGTAATAGAAATAGAAGTAATAGCACCGCCAGAAACAGTAGCTTCTGCAGTTGCACCAGTACCACCACCACCTTGTAGAATGATAGTTGGAGCAACAGTATATCCTGAACCACCATCAATTAACTCAACTGTATCGACAGCTGTACCGATAACTACTTCTGGTGGCTCTAAGTAACCAGAACCAGAGTTAAGGATAACAACGTCGCGGATAGCACCATACAATGTGATGTCATCAATGACACCAGTTTCAACTACTGCAGCGGCAGTAGCTGCTGCACCACCGCCACCAGTAATTGCAACTGATGGGTTAGTATATCCAGCACCACCGTTAGTTAAACGGATTTCAGAAATTGCTGCACCTTGAAGAACTGCTGTAATCACAGCACCAGAACCTTGCGGGTCTGAAATTACAATAGAAGGCGCACTTGTATAACCAGTTCCTGGGCTCAATACTTTAGCTTCAGTAATTGTACCGTTGGAATCCCACTGTGTAATAAACACTAGAGCACCAGTACCACCACCGCCAACAACTTCAGCTGTTGGAGTTACATATCCTGCGCCACCTGATACGATGTTGACGCCGTCTGTACCACCGTTGGTAATCTTCAAACCTAATGTTGGGATCACTGCAACAGCAGAAGCATTGATACCAGTTGGGTCAGTAATTGTTACAGTCGGCGCTGAAGTGTAACCAGTTCCTGGGTTTGTTAAGTCGATTCTAACTAGGTTCTTGTCGTTTCTAGTTGTAATGTCGCCTTTTAGTTTAGTACCAACATACTTCAATGCGGCATTACCGTTTTGGATTGTACCAAATCTATGAGTTGGTTCAACGCTGCTCATTGCGCCAGGAGTTACAACTTGGTAATAGTCAAACACCGAGTTAAAAATAACTTGACCCAAGTTAACGCTACCACCAGAAATATATGAAGAAGCAGCTGGGAAAGGTGGGCTGAATTCAACTACTGGGTTTGTATATCCAGAACCTTCAGCTACAACTCTTGCGCTGTTAATATAAATTGGGTCAGACTCTCTGTATCCGTCACCAGTTACAGAAACCACAGCTGATGTATAGTTCTTACCTTTGTTTGCAATAAAGATATTATCAACTGTACCGTTAGAATAGAATGAGTTTGTTAAAGCAGAAACAACAGGAATGTATTCGTCAGTGTAGAACTTGTTGCGAAGGTTAATTGGAATGTTGTACATAAACTTCCAAACATAACCATCCAACAATTTAATTGGTTCTAACTGTGTACCAGTTGGCTTGTATGTAGATCTTCCGTTGTTGTTATTATCCAAACACTTATAAACGTTGTAGTCGTCAGTAACAACATAGTAGTTTGCGTCTTCTAGCTTTTGAGCGCCAGAAGGAGCAATACCCATAGACGCTTTCAATACAGCGCCATTACCTGAAGCAGAAGTAACAGTAATTGTTGGTTCTGATGTATAACCAGATCCTGGGTTTGTCAAAATAACTTTAGAGATACCACCTCTAAAGGCTTCAACCGCAACAGCAGTTGCTCCAGAACCGTTACCACCAGAAATTGTAATGGAAATATCATCAACGTTAATATAACCAGAACCACCAGAGATAATATTGATACCAATAATCTCGTCAGAGTAGCGATCGTCGTACATATCATACACAACGTCGGAGATCCAGTTCTTTCGTGGAATAACGAAAGCAACGTCAGAAGGTTTAATCTCTTTGATTGTGATGATCTCGTTACGAGTTTCTCTCTCATATTTGTAACTATCAACAGGAGCTGGTGGTTCATTATCGTCTTCCCACGAAAGAGTCTTTCCTAGGAAATAATAATAAGAAGATGTGCGTGTTACGACGTCTCTATAAACACCTTCTGCTAATGATTTATAAAGAATATTTTTAATTAGTGCGCTCATTTATTTGAATCCGTATCCTGTTGATAGAAACATAACAAAAAAGAAATTAGATTAGCTTACAGTAACTTTCCAAGTAACAGCGATAGTATCACCAGCTTGCTTAGTAACAACTGGGAACACTGTACGGCAAAGCATAGTACCACCAGTAGAAGCGTTGAAAATACCAGCTTCAGTAATAGCACCAGTACCAGTACCTGCTGGGAATGTAGCAGTGTAAGTGATAGAGTTATTTTCTTGTAGAGAACCGCTCAATAGTACACGACCAGTTTGAGTACCCAAACCAGTGTCTTCTGCAACTGGAGAAGCAGTACCAGTACCAATACCCATGTGCGACATAGCAACTGGAACGTTAGAGTCGGTAGCGATCATCTTACCAGCAATGTAAATCTTGCCAGATGTAACCACTAAGTTTGGAACCTCAAATTCTTGAGTGATTTGTCCAAACTCGTTTGTTTTTGTTACTTTAACCATACCTTTTACAGATGTTAAAGATTCGTATTTTTGTTCAGTCATAGAGAACTCCTTTATGTTGAAAACGTAGCGTTTCGTTCGTTTGAATAATGCTCGGCTTGGTAAGAACCTTCGTCGTATGGGTTTAATACAACATAACCCGATTCTGTGTCCCAATTAAAAATTCCATCATCAATGGTATTTAGGGTGTAGAGCAATTGGTGGTAATCACTTACAGTCTGGAAATCTTGGCTAGTCTTAAAGAAATATTTTCTCAAATATGTTTCTTGTAGAGAAGTAGTATGCTCTAGAGTCTTAGAGAAAACTCTAGTGATACCACTAGCAGGATCTACCATGAAAACGGTTTCAGCCTGACCAGTAAAACCAATCGCTTTAGTGAACGTCTTGTAGAACTGAACTTCGTTCAATTGTACAAATTCTTCAGAAGCACCCTTAACGAAGAATTTAGACGTAATAGCGTCTTGAATATCTTCGTATGTTGTAGATAAGTCTTTAGAGAATGAGTAGTACATCCCTGTAACGACATTACCTTGAGCGTCTGTCTTGTATGTATCATTAACATCAACAATATCGAACAACGAAATACCAAGAGATTTGACCAACGAAGTGATAGCAACGTTAAGATTAATCTTGTTGTTAATACTGTACTCACCGAACATAGCCATACCCGATGGGTGAAGCATAGTACGGACAACAGAAGCATAAGATTCTAGCTGTTCGTCAATCTTTAGAACATAAGCGAACGCTTGATAATAGTATGAGTCTTGGATGAACATTGAGTCGTCCAAGAAACCATCGTTTGTTTTGTAATATCCTGGGTATCTTGCAACAGCTCCAAGAGTAACGTTGATCAAAGCAGCGTCAGCAGAAATTGTATCCTTAGCGTCAATAAAGAATTGACGGTCAACAGTACCAACGTAAGCACCATCAGAGTAACCACCTGCACCTTGGATTCTATATGATGGGAAGTGGATATATCCCTCGCCACCATACTTTAGAGAATCAACTTGAGCAGTTGCTTGTACACCAGAGTATCTAAATTTAACTTGACCATTTAGAACAACTGTTGTTGTAGCTGTACCAGTCCCTGAACCTGCACCAACTGCAATGATCTGATCACCAACTTCATACTCTACATCCTCAGTACCAGCTACTTGGTTCCAATCAGTTGTACCAAGAGTAGCAATTGTGTATGGGAAGTTTGTTAGAAAGAAACCAGCATTAACAGTATTGACTGTATGTGTTGGTGCTGTTTCTCCAGTGATACCATCGTTAAGTGCAGTATATACTTTACCATCATTAAAGAACTGGTCGTCTGTTAATATTAATGTTGAAGCAGTGAACTCATCACCAATCACAATTTCTGGTAAATCTTGATACGAGTTACCACTGTTTACAAGAGTTATACCTGTAACAACACCGTTTGTAATTTGTGCAATACCTTTAGCACCCTTACCAGAATTGTCACCATCAGCTGTTTTAAAGTATGCTATTGGATTTTTGTTATATCCAGAACCGCCAGTTAAAACGCTTGTTTGATCAACAGAACCTAGCAAAGTAACGTCAGAAATTTGACCGTTTGCAATAGACAACTTAGCCTTGGCTGATGTGCTTCCAGTTGGGATACCGTCGCCATCCGTTGGAACGTCTAGGTCTAAAACAGGTAAATTGTAATTGTAATTTGCACCACCATTTGCAACTACAATATCATCAATGCCGTATGTTGGAGAAATCTTAGCGCCAGTACCTGTTCCACCAGTTACAAAAACACCGTTCTCATTATACTCTGTAATTGTAGTAAACGTTGGTGTTGATGATACTTGTAAAGAAGTAATACCACCAAACCCGTTGACTGACATAACTTCATATGTGATACCATAGATTGATACAACATCACCAACAACGTAGCCTGCGCCACGTGTTTTAATAATTGGAGTTGTGGCAAAAAGAGTAATAGTTAGTAAACCACCATTACCTCTAGATGTTAAGTCCCAATAGTCGCCAGCGCTCAAGTAACCGTTTTCTGTGAAACCGTTAGTTTGGTCAGAGTAAGAATAGTTGTAGATAGAACCAAGAACGATCTCACCTTCAGCTCCAGATCCTGGGTCACCATCTTGTGGTACAATAACAACAGATGGGTTCTCATAACCTTCACCTGGTGTGTCAATGATAATCTGTGTAACAACACCATCAGTTAAAACAGCGTGAGCAGTGGCACCACTACCAAGTGCGCCGCCGATGATAACATCAGGCACTTCTATATAACCAGAACCACCTGATAGTAGGTTAACACCAGCGATCGTGTTATTCTTTACAGAATATGTAATAGCTACTGATGTTTGAGATACTTTCTTCTGAGTTGATACAGCAGAAGAAGGTAGAATAGTCAAAGAGAAATCTGTACTATATCCAAGACCAAACTTGATCAAGTCAATAGTTTTTAAACCACCGTCAACTTTTTCTCCGTTTGGTTTTGTATATGGTTCAGTTGTTAGAACCTTGAACCAGATAGGGGAACCGTCGCCAGAGGCAACTTGGAATACCATGCCTGGTTTGAAACCTTTACCTTTGTTAGCGATCTTAAGTTTAGAAGCGCATGGTAAAATTTGACCTTGGAAGTCAGAACCATATTTAACAACGTCACCAGCAATGATTTCACCGTAGAAGTTTCTGTTTAAGAATAACTCATAAACGTTGCCAGATACTTGTAAAACGTTTTCAATGTTGGCTGTTAATTTTGTGATTGATCCGCTGAACTCATATCCTTCAACTGGAGTAGATCTATAGATCTTTCTAGAAGTCTGAATGTCAACGATCTTACCAATCAACTCGAATGGGTCACCAACGTCAACTCTAACGAACAAAGAAATATCTTGTTGCCAACGACCATCCGAAACACGAAGCATCTGTTTACCAGGATAGTCCATGTAAACGTCTTTACTGAATAGCAATCTAAACAGCAGCTTATATGACGCTTCAGAACCTTTAGCAAGGTATTGATCGCGAACGTGCTTTAATAGGTATCTTTCAGTTTCGTAGCTTGAGCTTACTGGATAGTTCTGAGCAAGTTCTGCTTTAAAGTATTTGATAAACTCATCAAGTGTTGTATCGATGTCTCTAATTTGTGTTAGGTCAACACTGTTGTTTCCTAACCACTCATAGTACGCTTCAACGAACGAAACAAATGTTGGATATTGTGCGCGAATAAACTCTGGGAGCTGACTCGCTACAATATCCTTTAACTGAACTCTTGTATTATTTGTATACATTATACTGTTCTGATTGAAGTGAAGATATAGTTCTTACCAGCTTGGTTAGAACCAGCCGCAGTAGCATCGTTAATTACATTAACACTTAAATATTGACGGTCAACTTGAACGATCTGGTTGTAAGCTGTAACAACGTCATATGATTCAGGTTTTAACACTAATTCAAACTTACTAGAAGCAAGAGAAGTAATGACCAAGTTTCTTACAATCAAAGTACCTCTTTCGTAATTGACTTCACCGATTCTTGGGTTTACAATAAATTTATTTTGGTTGGCGTCAAAGTAGAACAAACGTAGATTGCCAGCACCATCATCGTCAATGTAGTGAACGTTCGCTGAGTCTGGAATATAAAAACCAGTAGAAAGAACTGATTCAGCTGGGATAGTTGAACGATAGATAGGGTTGATCATGTTCAGCTTATATTCTGAACTGATGTTATAACGTGGTACGAATTCTCTGCGAACTAGAACCTTAGTCGTGTTGTTAACAATAGACTGGTCAGCATTATCAATCAAAGAAACTAGTTGAGAATAGCGCAGAACACCGTCAAACTTTTTAAGGTTTGTATCGTCGTACGCATAAATCTCTTCACGAATAATTGTTTCTAACTGCGCTGGAGTTTTATCTGAAATCTTAGCATTATAGTATGCAGTAATATCAATCTGAACGTTGAAATATTCAGGGTCAACGAACTCAGGTGTAATAGAAACGATAGACTTTGGACCAATGATGTTGTTCTTAATAAAGTCTTTTTGCGATTCAGTCAACTTGTTAGTATCGGTTGGTTTGATACAAATAAAAGTCTTACCGTAGATAGGAGGGTCGTTATCTTCACCACCCCAAACAACGATAGATTGCGCTTGTGGATAATTCTTGTAGATAAGAGATTTGTAATCTTCAGTTGTAACTGCACGGTTTTGAGCAGCAAATAATTTTGGTGCGTTGTATTTGATAGAATCAATAGACTCTGGAGATGCGCCACCTTGCGCTGGTCCAGTTGCAATAACTGTTAAACCAGAACCTAGAATCGCTGTACCCGCATACGAGAAAGTGTTTGAACCGTTAGGTGCTTCCAAAGAAGAAACATAGTATTCAAACGTGATATAATTACCTTCTTGCGGTTTATAACCGATAACACCATCACCGAAGTAAACTTCATACAAACCATCATCAAGTTCTTTAATAAAGTATGCTTTGGTGTTTGCGTCCAGAGAAGTAAGAGAATCAGCTGGAGCATAAACTAGGAATGAGTCGTCTGTTGCTGTTTCTCTGATTTTTACTTTCAGGGTTGTCAAATCAACGTTGGCGTTTGGAATAATATATCTTTGTCCTGATCTAACATAATAGTTATAAACTAAAGGGACGCCTTCAATCAATTCAACGTTTGTAAATGTGTAGAAACCACCAGCCGCAACTGTTGTAACGTCAGAAGTATTATAGAATGTATATGATACACCATCAATAGAAGTCAAGAACGGTTGACCCGCTGCCAAAGTGGCAACGTCTGGGTTATATGTTGGAGCAGTAATTGTAGCGTTGACGTAAACTTTTGAGCAAGCTGCAGAGTTCGGCACATAACCCAACATCTTAGCCAAAGAAACTACTGACGATCTCTTAGAAGCCGAGTCCAAGAACATCTCATTAACAGCAAGGTTTGTATACAATGCATTGTAGTGAGTGTTGTATGCTAGGACGTCTAGTAAGATAGAGAATGACGAACCGTCAAAGTCATAGTCTTGAAATTGTTCCTGTCCACGTAGAAACTCTTTAAAGTTATCTTTGATTGTGTCAAAGTCTAGGTCGTTGACTTTAATTCTATTATTTTTTGCCATTATCGTGTTCTCTCTAATACTAGTTCAAGAGTAAGCGGACGCTCAGTGTTTACTATCTTGAAAATTATTTCGCAATACAATCCGTTGTTTTCTTCTGAAGCAATTACATCAACGTTGATCAACTCTACTCTTGGTTCAAAGTTTGAAATCAAATCAATAATAGACCTTCTAACCATCAACGTTGTTAATGGTGTCATAGGTTCAAATAACAGAGACATAACTTGAGATCCCAATTCACTATGGAAAGGTCTCTCGAAGTGTTTAGTCATAATAAGGTTTTTAATAGATTGCTTTATTGAGTTCTCATCCAACTTACGTGTGACGTCGCCCGTCACAGGGTGAGGGCTAAAGTTTAGATCTAAGTCTGAGAATATTCTTGTATTGCGCATTTTATTATTTATTATAACTCTACAAAACTGTTATTGGAACCTTGAAAATAGTGACTCACTATCACTTACCTCTAGGTGCTGGAATTGGGTTAATTAAGAAGAACCCTTCTGGGATACCCTTTGTGTTTCTCTTGTAAACATCGTGGTTAACCATGGTGAAAGCCATCTTTCGGTTGTTGTCTTTTCTATAACCAATATGAATCCACGGAGTTTTACCATATGCATACTCAAGGATAATCTGGTCGTATGGAATCAACTTTTCAATGTTTTGAGCATACTTAAATGTCTCATTAAAGATATCTGGGTGACGGATACCGATGTCGATACAGTGACCCTTACAGTGGTCAGAAGTTGGGGACTCGTTTGACACAACACCCTTCAATCTATAACCAGAGTTAATACCCCATTGTTTGTTATAACCACCGATACCACCTGGCAAAATATCCATCAGTGGTTCAAGCACGTTATTTGCTGTTTCTGCCAAGTTACCAACAATCTCTTGAACGGTGTATAGACGCTCAGGGCTGTCTTTAGAAGCCTTCAACATCTGAGGTGTTAGACGGTGTTTACCACCAACGCCACCGTCAATCATCATACCAAGAGTTATGTTCTTAGATAGTCTGTAATCGTTGGTAAAATCTCTAGTCGTGTAAATCAAAGACTTATCAACAGTAGCGATATTCTTTGAACCGCCAGTTGGAGGTGCACCTTCTTCAGCAGCGACAATAGCACCAACAGCAATTGCATCAGCGACGCCATCAGTCTTTTCAACGCTATTGCGCTGAGATCTACCTTCTGGTGTTTCCCAATCTTCTGGAGTCTCAATAACACCTCTTGTTTCAAACTCTCTTGGAGGTGGAACGCTATAATTGATGTTAGAGTTCAAAGGATCTCCAGCTGGAGGAGGTGTTAATGGAACAGCTTTAGAACCTTGTGCGTCAGATGCTGCTTGAGCAGATCCCGTACCAAGGTTATATGTTCCATAGTCAACATTGACAGCACCAGAGCCTTTTACGTTCACAGTTGCGCCAGATGCTTTAATAGCAGAACCAGCTTTTAAGTTCAGGTCACTATCTGATTGTTGATTGATTGTTGCAGACTTTACGTTAACTTGTTCAGTAGACTCAACGTTATATACTGTGTTAGACTTTTGATATACACTTTGAGCTTCAATGCTCATCTCGCCAGCGACTTTAACTTTAAAATCTCCACCGATGGCAAAGTATGTGTCGTTGGCAACTCCAACATCTAAATTGTTACCAACCTTCAACGAAGCGTTTTGAGCAACCTCGATATTAGCATCAGTTCTTGCAAAGATATTAGTATTACCATCAACAGTAATATTACATTCACCAGCAACGTGAATACAACCGTTTTGTTCCATCAAAACGAAGTTATCACCAACAATATAATTTACCTGAGTACCGTTTGCGTCAACTTCAGTAAATGTACCAGAGCGATGATATGTGTGAATACGTTCTTGTCCTGGAGTGTCATCAAACTCTTGGATGTGACCACCTTCAGTTTCAAAAACTTTATTGAACGGATACTTAGCGCCGAATGGAGCAGGTGGTTGATCCCACGATCCACCAACGATACCTTTTGGAATACCAAAAACACGTTTGGAGTCTTTTACACCAACAACAGTGCCGTCAATCACACCACGTGCTAAACGGTTTACGTCTGACTCGCCGATATATTCTTTTAGAGGATACTTGTTATTTGGGTCTCGGAAACCAATACCGAAAGAACCAGTGATGATAGATTTCTCAGATGGTCCTGGTTTAGTTTCACCAGTAGTTGATGTTTCAGGAGCTGCTACACCTGCGTCTTTAATTACACCACCAGAAACCTTAACACCATAGAAGTGTTCGTAGTAACTTAATTTTCTGGCTGCAATATCTGGAGAGTTTATACCAACAGCTTTCTTGGCTGCAAAGAAATAATCAGGGTGTGCGTTTTGATTAACTTTAGCAGGCACTCTATCTTTAATGTATAAAGCAGCGACCAAGGCGGAAACGTTGATATCATCATCCAATGAGTCTGGGTTATTAACAATATCAATTGCCATACCCATCTTGTTAGCAAGGTCGTTGTACTTCTTGTAGTTAGAATATCCAGTCAACTGGATAAAACCACGACCATAGTATTTACCACCCATCTCATCGGTTGTATGGCCAAAGAAACCTTTACCACGCTTAGTTGGACCATAACACCAAGAGAAAAATTCTTGTCGTGTTAGACCCTTCTTAACAGCGTTTGAATACTTTTCAACATCTTCATCAGTCGCGAAAGAGAAGATCTGTTTCAAACGTGCAGGTGAATAGTTGTATGATTCTTTCTGCGGAATCCATCCAGACTCACCACCAGCAATACCCAACAATGCGCATTTCTGTTCTTTGGTTTTCAAACCTACTTTATCGCAAGCAGCGATCAATGCCTTAATACCTTCCGACGCTTTAATCTGAGTACCTTTAAACTCAGGTAGTGGCGGCAATGTTGGAATTTCAGTGTTCACTGGAGTTTGAGGTACAGGCTCTGCTTTCTCCGAAACAACAGCAGCAGTAATGTTAGTCTTAGATTCAACTACTGTTTTAGCGTTAGCTAGAGGTGGTTCAAACGTGATAATGTTTTCTTCAAGGTCTCGTACGACAGTTGAAATAGTAATATCTGTACCACTATCAATCGAAACGATAGTTGTACCAGCAGGTATACCAAAACCAGAAACTCTCATGTTTGCTTGCAGAGAATTCGTCAAGTCAGATCTATTAGAGTTTGGATCAAAGAACTTTAATTTGTTACCTGTCGTTGGTCCTGCAACTGATCTAAGTTGGACAGCTGTTGTGGCAACTTCTTGTTTAGAAATTGGTCCAGAGTCATCATAGTCAATAGGCACTGGTTCGGTCGCAATACCACCAACAGCGCCAAGAATAATACCTTGTTGCAAAGTATCATCAACGAATGTTATAAGTACAGAACTTCCTTCAACTGGTCCAATTGGTGTATAACCAATACCATTCATAGCAGCAGAAATACTTGGCTGCATAGTTGCACACCAAGGTAGATCCGATGTTGGAAGTAAGTTCTTATCGTGTGTATGTAGGCCAACGACTCGCACTTGGCATCTACCAAGTTCAAGCGGATCGCTTCTGTTTTCTACAATACCAAAATATAATTGCATAATTTAACCTTACATTAATGAATCTTTTGTCAATTCCATACGGCACTCATGACCTTCTGGAGATATAATATGATTTATAGCGGCAATAAGATATTTACCAGATAAGATCTTATCTGTAATTTCGTCTTGCGTGTCTCGTTTGTTTATTGGTTTTGTCTGTTGCAAGTATAAATTACAAGTCATACCGACCGTGTAGTCGCATCTTCCTGGGACAGAAATAACAACCTTTTGGGACTCAGCCATTTTTAAAAATGAGTTTCTTTCTTGAATGATACGTGCGTTAGTTGTATCACCGAAACTAGTAAATGTTTCAAACGCTCTTGGGTATAGAATGATCTTAGAGTTTGATCGAATTGGCGCATCATTGGTGAACAATGGATTCTTGTTCAAATGCCCCTGCGATTCAAAACGGTTTGCTGCGATATAGTTTTTAACAGTGTACGTTTTCTTAGTGGAGTCATAAGAAATCAACTTAGACGCCAACATACCAGATCTCAGTCTATCCATATAGTCATACATTGCTGGTACTTCTATATCTGTAATTCGCTTATAATCTTCTAGAATGTTAAGAGCGTTACCACCAACAGGATAGTTGTCACGGGTGTAGCGGTCGTTTACAAACTCAATGATTGGTTCACCCTTGTATAACTTTTCCAGAGATCTAAAATTAAATCCATCTCTGTTTTCAAAGAATAAGAATGAAGGTGATTGTGATTCTGAAATGGCGTTATCTGCCAAGAACGTTAGGTTCTTAACGGGTGACCAGAAGTTTGAAATATACTTGATAGTGTTTCTTGTATTTTCTACAATAAATTGCTTACCGCTCTCAAGACCATCAATCTTATCCAACACAAACGAACCAACAATGTCTGAGATCTTTCCAGAATAAACTTTGCTGATCTTTTTATTTGCGTCAGCTAGAGACTCAATTGAAATAAAGTTCAATTCGTAAGCAACAGTTCTATCACCAAGTTTAGTTCTGTCGCTCATCTTGTATACGTGGAATGTGCCTTCAATATATCCACGTTCCATAGTTGGAGTTGATATTCTAAGTTGTAAGTATTCTTCACCACGTAATGGAAATAAGTTAGTAAAGTCTAATGCGTCTTTTATAACTATGCTGCCTGTGATGTATGGCGAAAAGATATCTTCAAATATTTGCACTTGTGTAACTTGCGCAGTGATATTCTGGAAGACGCCATTGCTTCCAGTCAACACACATTTGTCGATATTTACATCACCAGCAAAACGTAAATACTTACCAGAAATAAAACTCATCTTAGAAGCTCTTCATAATTCTTGATCAGCGTTTCTAACAATCCTGGAGAAATAATTTTAATTCTTCGTTTGTTATCATTTTCTAATCGGTGGACTTCAGCACCAGTAACAGGTTCAGCACCCTCAACGTTTGGGTTAACAATATTACCTTTAGTGTCTACAAAATAGATAGGATTGTTTTCTCTACCGTCAGTTTCGATGTAGATCCTTGTTTTACCAACACCATAATTCAATGTACCTTCGCCAAAGTTTGTAATTGGTCCAAACTCTGCTTGTTCTTCATAACGGAATACGAAATATTGCGAAGCTGCATCCAGATCGATATAATCGTTAGGGAAATCAATAATCTTGACATATGTTTTTGTTTCATCATATAGTTTGATTTTAACTGGTGCGCGAAGATAGTCTATATCAAACGGTTGGGTTGAACCATATGTAATCTTCAAGTGAACGTATGTTAAACCATCATCATGAACATCCCAATACCAATCATCAGAATAAAGCAATGGATTGTATGATGTTTTGATATGTCTTTGTAAGATTGACTCCCTTAGTGGGTAATCCGTAGTCCAATCATACTTCTCATTAGCAATCATAACAACCCAGTGATATTCAGGAGAGCCATAGAACTTCTCCGCAATAATCTCTGGCGTTTCTCCATCAATGATATCATACTCGTCAAACAAGGAAATGTTTGCTAGGATATCTTTCTTGATTCGCACGTTTCTTGTTATGTCTCTAACAACGGTGGTTTTAGATTTACCATCACCGTAATTAAAATCATAAAGAAACTGAGGGAAGTCTTTGAAGTACATATATTATAAACCTCCAGCAACAGTTTCTTTCGATAGAACTTGAAGTTCTTTGAAACCAAGGGAAACGTTAATTTGTGTTGGCATACCATTAGCAAATACTGAGAAGTTGCCATTTGGCGTATAGTTTACACTCATTTCTTCCAACACACAAGAAGTGTGGCGGTGTAGGTGTAAGTTCTCAGCGCCACCGCTGTAATAGATAATATCAAACTCAGAAGGGTAAATCCAAACATAGTTTAATTGGCTTTTAAACTCTGGGTGCATATGTAGTTTAAACTGTTCAATAATGTTCATAACGTTCTGAGCTTCAGTTTCATCTCTAGGGTAGAACTGATAGTCAAATGTAAACTTACGAAAATCAACACCCTTGAAGGTTTGTTCTTTCTTAGGGTTAGCCGCAATACCAAGCGCAGCTGAAACTGCTCCTGGGTTTTGAACCTTATTTAAAGCAATAGCAGCAGCACCTTCTCTGGCAACTTGAGGTAGTGTGCTCATCTTCCCGTTTGTACCTTTGCGGTTTAGACCAGCAAGAATAGCATCAGCTGCGCCTTGTAGTAATGCAGTGTCTTCTTCAGACCATTGCATACCATAACGAACAGAAAGTTGGTTGGGAATGTGTAGAGCAATTGCGGTTTTCAAACGTCTTTGTGAACGAGATGCGTCTGGTGCCATAGTACCAGCAACTGCTACACCAAGCGCAGCACCACCAGAGTTTATAGCAGTTTCTTTGCCACCGCTTAATTGACTAGTTCTGCTCTTATCGCCAGTAAACCCTTGTTTAGCTGTACTTGCGATACCACCACCAATACCACCTAGAATCTGAGTACCTGCATTAGCAGCTGCTAGAGTAGCAACGTCTAACTTTTGTCCAACCAAAGAACCACGCTGACGTTGTTCAGTTTTTGGGTCTAATTCTACTGTGTTACTCTTAACGTTCAATCTAGAATCTTCAGACACGTTAATATAAAACACTGCGTAATTACCACCATAAACTGGACTCATTAAGTCTGAAGGATATGAGTGTTGATCAACCTTATATTTGTCTGAGAGAAACTTTACTGCATTCTTGTCACCCCAAGTAGACTTGGGTGGCATTGTTGCTTTGTTGATTCTTTCTGGAGCACTGGTTACAGCAGATTTTGCTTTGTTGTAATACGCTCTTACGTTTTCTGAACTGAAATTTTCTATCATGTTTGACCTAAATAGGGTTTTGTACGCACATATTATTTATGTTCCATAAATCACGTTTTGTCCCTTTGAACCCGCAAAAATACTCGGGTGACGTATCAAATATAATTATGAGATCTTCTTGGGAGAGGAAGTTCGCTTTGTGGTGCGATAGAAACCCATCAATAGTTAGATGGAGTTCCGAAGAGACTGTCATACCTTACGTCTGCCCAACTGATAACAAATTACATCGTTATTTTATTGATTTTAAGATCAGAGTTCAACAAAAAGATGGTTCTACTCGAACTTACCTGATAGAAATTAAACCCTTAAAACAAACAGTCCCACCAGAGTTTCCTGGCAGGCAGACTAAAAGATATTTAGCTGAATCGTACGGATTCATCAAAAACCAAGCCAAATGGAAAGCAGCCACGGAATACGCTAAAGACCGTGGCTGGGAGTTCAAGATTATTACGGAAAAGGAATTAGGAGTTTGACCTAAATAGTCAATATGCCTACTCCGATTAAACAAAGCCGTACAGCTGCCCAGATCGCTGCTCTCGATATCTTCGAGAAGAACAAATACGACCTCAAAACAGCTTTTCGTAAATCTAAGGCTTGGTATGAACAGCAAATGATTTTGCTGATGAAACAGATTAACAGCCCGTGGACAGTTCTAAAAGGAAACCCCGCTCAATTAACTACTAAATTGATGCCTGGGAAGATGTATATGTACATCTATGACCCTTTGTATAAATCGTCAATCCCATACTTTGACCGTTTCCCGTGCACATTGTTGTATAAACGTTCAATCACTGGGTTTAGTGGAATCAATTTCCACTATCTACCATATCAAATGAGAATGCAGTTATTGTACTATTTGATGCAGTACAAGACAAACGCCAAGATGGACGAAAACACTCGTATCAAATACAGTTGGGCAGCCATTAAAGGTGTTCAGAAATTCGCTGCTGCAGTTCCAGCATTTCACAATTATAACTTCGGTGGTCTTCGTTCAACGTTTCGTGAGATAAGATCATATGATTGGGCTACTGCCGTTCTATTACCAGTTGAACAATTTGTTAAAGCACCTGATGATAGAATTTGGGATAAATCTCGCCAGTACGTTAACCAGATGAAGAGAAAGAAGAAGAAATGAGTTCTAATAGACAAAAAGATTTTATTGCAGAAATTAAAACGCTGGGGCTTTCTAGAACCAATAGATTTTTGGTTTACCTAACTCCACCAAGCGCTGAACCTGCCAATGTTAGAAAGACTCTTCTTTTCTGCGAGAAGGCTTCATTGCCAGGTATTAATTATGCAACAACTCAGAATAGATCTTTCGGTGAATCACGCGAGGTTCCATATGATAAGTTGTTTGACCCCGTCACTCTAACTTTCCACGTTGATCGTGAAATGAAAGTTAAGAAGATGTTCGACGACTGGATCAACTACATTCAGAATCCTGGGAACAGAAGTTTTCAGTGGTATAGAAATTATATTTCTGATCTAGTTATCCAAGTGCAAGACCTTCAAGATAAAACCACATACGAAGTTTCTATGTTTGAAGCGTACCCTAAGTCAATGGGTTCTGTTCAACTTGATGCCGAATCAAAAGACACTATGCGTTTGGATGTTACATTCCAATACAAATACTGGATGTCCAGCACAATTAGCGAACAAGCAAACGGTCAATTATTAACAGCAGATGGCGTTAATAAGTATACAAGCGACTTTACTGGTTTCCAAGAGAGATTTAGAAAAGGTCTAGGTGAAGGTGGTAACTTCTTGACTGGTGCCGTTGGTCAAATTGCTCAACGTTCTTTCTCTCAAGTTACATCCAGAATACCATCTATTAAATTTTAAGGTGATTTGAAACTATGAATACTGATGACTCTTTGTCAAAAATTTTTGATATAGAACCAATGGATGAAAAAGTAGTAGAAGTTGAAACAAAGGTTGTTAGCGTTGAGTCTAACAATCATATTCAAGACGACTATGATCATTCAAGAAACAATATACATGAACTGTTAGTTAAAGGTAAAGAAGCACTTGAGACTGCTTTAACAGTGGCTAAACAATCTGAGCACCCACGTGCGTTCGAGGTTGTTGGTAACTTGATGAAACAGTTAGCTGATATGAACCAACAGCTTTTAGATATACATCAACAAAAGAAAAAGATTGATGAACCTTCTAAAGCTGTACAGAGTAACAACACAACAAACAATGCAATTTTCGTGGGTAGTACTGCTGAATTGAATAAGATGATTAGTAATATGACTAAAGGAGAATAATTATGGCTTTACCAAAAAATTCCATGCCATCGTTTAACATGGTAATCCCTTCAACCAACAAACAAGTTCGCTTTAGACCGTTCGTTGTTAAAGAAGAAAAAGCTCTGTTGATTGCACAGCAATCTGAAGATACCACTATTATGATCGACACTCTAAAGGGTGTTTTAAGTAACGTTCTTTTAGATGATATTGATGTAGATAAACTTGCTATTTTTGATTTGGAATACATGTTCCTACAGATTCGTGGTAAGTCCGTTGGCGAAACAGTTGACTTGTTGTTCCAGTGTGATGAGGATCACGGTGAACAAAATGAAAAGGCTAAAGCCAAAGTAATCATTAACTTGGGCGATTTGAAGGTTGTTAAACCAGAAGGGCACACAAATAAGATCCCATTGTTTAACAACGTTGGCGTTATCATGAAGTACCCAACTTTAGACGCAACTGACTTCTTAAAGGATGCTGATAACATCGAAGAAGTGTTCAACTTAGTTGCTGAATTGATAGACGTTATCTATGACGGTGAAGAAGTATATCATGCTAAAGAAACCAGAAAAGAAGAATTGCTAGAGTTCTTGAATAACCTAACTTCTGAACAGTTTGCTAAGATTCAGCACTTCTTTGAAACTATGCCAAAACTATCCACAAAGATAGAATATAAGTGCCCAGTTTGCGGTAAAGAACATCATAAGGTATTAGAAGGTCTACAGAATTTTTTTTAGTAGCTCTCGCTCATGAGTCTCTTCACAACTACTATCGAATGAACTTTGCATTGATGCAATATCATAAATATTCGTTAACAGAGTTGGAAGATATGCTTCCTTTTGAACGAGAGCTTTATGTGCATATGTTAGTCCAATACCTAGAAGAAGAAAAACAACGTATTGAATCCAAGAAGAGGATGTAATAATGCCACGCAATAATAAGAGACCAATGAGAAAAGTCGCGCAGGGTTTAGGTCGCGCGAATAATGCTCTGGGTCAAATAACAGCAGTTTTAGACCAACAGTCTCAAGCTCTTCAACAGATTCAATCTGGATCTCAGGAAATAAAAGACAGCAACCAAAGTGATGCTAAAGTCTTAATGTCCATTAAGATCCAACAAGCTCAATTAGAACTTCAAAAAGACCAAGCTGCTTTCTTAAAGAAAATCAGCGATGGTCAACAAAAGCAAATTGAAGCCTTACAAAAAGGCAACAAGGACTGGAAGACAGTCGGCGATAAGTTCAAAGATCTAAAGAGAAACTTGTCTGATGCGCTAGATCCAAACACTATTAAGAAAGCAATGCTTGGACCATTCTCAATGTTCAAGGGTGTGCGTAATAAGGTAGACGATTTAGACTATATGAAGCGCATGCGTGCTCAAGGGGATACACGTTCTGACAAAGAATTAAAAGCAGCTGCTAAACAAAAACGTGCGGATGAACGAACTGCCCTAAAAGCTCAAGATGAAATCGATCGTCTTAAGAAGATGGGTGTTAGTGAAGATGATATTAGAAAGAACAAACCAGCTCTTTATAATACACGCGATAAAGCCCTTAAAGACTTGAAGAACGCAGGGATAGTAAACCCAGCTCCAAAAGGTAAATTTACTGGCGACCAACCTTCTGCTGCTCTTCCAAAGACTCCTTCTGATAAAGGTCAAGTTGCGCAATCCACAACAGACGTTGCCGCAGACAATCAATTAAAGAAAGAGCAAGACCTAGAAAACCTACGTTTGATGGGTGCACAGGCTGATCTGTTACAACAGATCGCAAATAATACTGCGGCGATGGCTGGTAAGAAATCTTCCGCTGCAGGTGGTGGTGAAGACGCATCAGCTTCTGCGTCTGGTTTAGGTCTAAGCGACTTTTCTAAATCAATGAAGGGTATTGGTTCAGCTCTTGGCGGTTTAGGTAAAGGTGTTGGTCTAGCAGTTGGTGGAGCAATTGGTGGTATCTTCCAAGGTATCATGGAAGGTCTAGCTCTTGGTATCAAATCATTCGCTAATATTAAAACTGTTGCTGGCGTTGCTGTATTAGGTTTATTGACTGCTGTTATTTGGGGGTTGAGTAAAGCCCTAGACAACTTTGCATCATTAGAATGGGAAACTCTAACCAAAGCTGGTTTAGCGTTAGCTGGCTTGATTGCCGCTGGTGCTGCTGCAGGTGCAATGGCTCCGTTGCTTGGTGTGGGCGCATTGGCTCTTACAGGGCTGGGTGCTGCAGTTTGGGTAATTGGTGGCGCTATGGAGATGATGGGATCTGGTCTAGAAAGACTAGTATCTGGTCTTGAGCGTCTACAAGATATTGATGGTGATAAGCTGATGAATGTTGGCGAAGGTCTAAAGAACCTTGGTGCTGCGTTTGCTGCTTTTGGTGCAGGACAGGCAGCAGCTGGTCTTGGTACTCTTATTGGAAACCTTTTAACTATCGGTCAAGATTCTCCAGTTGAGCAACTTATTAAAATTGGCGCTGCTGGAGATGGCGTACAAAAAGCTGGAGCAGGTCTAACAACTCTTTCTACTGCAATGAAGGAGTTCGCAAAAGTAGATCCAAACGCTATGAAGGGTGCCAAAGAATTCCCATGGGAACAGGCAACTAAGTTCGTAGCTGCTGGTGGTGCTATGTCTGTTCAAGGCACTAAAGTGTATGCTGCTTCTAAGGGTAATGCAGACGAACAAGCTAAAGTTGATGGTCAATCTGGTTCAGCACCAGTCAATCAAGTTACTAGTCAGATCAATAGTAACTCTACAACAAATAACATTGTTAAACCCCAAGTTAGAAACCAAGAATCTAGTTATTCTAGATATGCGATGTCTAGGTTCTAATGAAAAAAGGGAGCTTAACGCTCCCTTTTTATTTGCCTAAGACTTATCAGTCTTCAGCTGCGATCTTCTCAAAGTAAGACATAACGTCTTCATCGTCATCCATCGCTGGTTTAGCCGATGCCTTTGGAGTAAACGCTGGAGCAGCTTTCGCTGGCTCAGGTGTTTCCATAGAAGCTGGTTCATCTTTAGCCAATTCTGCAGCAGACTTAGCATTGAAACCATCACCAGAAAGAACCTCGTCCAACTTCTTCTTCAAGTCAGCGTAAGACTTGAAGTTCTTACGATCCAAGAATTCAGACAACTTATGTTGAGCTTGGGCAACTTCAACAATCTTGTCGTCGTCACCTAGAGCAGAAGGCTCTTGGAATGCAGACTCATCATAGTTAGTGAAGCCATCCTTCTTACGCATACGCAGTTTAAAGTTAGCACCTTCCCAGAAGTCAAACACGTTGACTGGCTTTTCGTCTTCAAAAGTTGGGCGAGCCTTATCCATGATTTTATCAAAGATCTTCTTACCAAACTTGAAGAGCATAACCTTACCCTCGTTCTCTGGATGCTTCGGATCAGAAACAATCAGAACGTTGGCGATATAAGACAGACGACGCTTTTGGTTTTGCGCAATCTTCTTGTTAGCTTCAACGCCAGAGTTCCAGAGTTGAGTGTTTAGTTCGCTAACAGGGTCTTGTTCGCCGAGAGTAGTTAGGGAGTTTTCGATGTACCACTTACCAGTTGGTCCTTGGAAACCATGGCTGAAGACACGAACCCATGGGAGTTCATCACCTTCTACACGTGGGAGGAATCGAATAGTAGCAGTGCCGTTGCCTGCTTTGTCACCTTCTAGTTTCCAGAAGCGGTCATCTGCATAACCTTTGGAATCAGTAGAAGGGTTTGCGATCTTCTCAAAAGCATTAGAAATGCTACCGAAGTCGTTAGAACGCATTTTGCGAAGTGTTTGAATATCCATTTGTATTTTCCTTTGTATGTAATTGTATTACGGTTTATCGTTTTGTATGTGCCGAATCTGAATCTCATCCTCAACTCCAAAGTCATCATCAAAGATGTCTTCATCGTCAAAGTTAATATCTTCTTCAACATAGCTATTTAGCGTTCTCATTCCACCACTTTTACGATTATTTGAGTGTTTAGAATTTTTCCCCGAACGGCTAGAGGGTTCATCGTCATAACGACTAGATTGTTTATGGTAGGTCTTACCCATGATATTACAGAGATAGCTCTTCTTTAAAATGATTAAAAACTTTGGTGGCTTTTTCTTTATCGTACTTTACAAAACCTTTGAGTTTTTCAGCACGAAGAAGTTTGTCACCCAATACGATCTTTATCATAGGATCGTTTTCCCAAGTATTGATGAAGGGTTCAATATCATCAATAATCCTCAAGGTCTCAATAGTTATTTTACCTGAAAGAAACATGGAAGTCAATACTGGTAAATCACCATCTACTGCTTTGAAAATTCCATCCACATTAAATTTGTGAACGTCGCACATATTCATAATGTTGGTAAGGTCGTCTACAAATATCTTACTAATAGACTGTTTGCGACGTTTCCATTCCGAGTATAGTTCTTCAGCTTCGCTGTTTCCGTAAATCGCAGTGTCGTTACTATAAGCAAAGTTGGAAACAAAGAATTGAATAATCTCTTTATCATCATTATATTTCTGCGCTAATTTCTCAAAGATATATCTGTCATTGCGTGCGTTAAACGCATCGCGAGTACCTTTTACATGTCCACGTGTCTCAAACACATTATACTTCTTGGATGTGAAGTGTAACTTTACAGCCATGTAATATTTGTATGCTTTAAAACCGTCCATTCTGCGCTCTCAATACTCTACAACGTTCTTTAGCTTCAATGGGGAAGTCTGGGGATATCTCAGAAAGTTCGCAATTATAAACCACAACAGATTGTTTAGGTTGACTCATAATCCAGTATAGACCAAACCCAAACCAAGCAATTGCAAAGATACCCAGTGAAATATTAGAGATCAAGCTGCGCAGTTTTGGGGAGCATGTTGGCATCGCGAAAATCCATTTCAATTTTGTCCTTCAAGGACTTATTAATCATAGAAGCAATATCTTCTGGTTCTAAGAAGTTTTCTTTGCAATATTCTAATACAGCATCCATATGAGTGATACGTCTTTCACTAGCTTGCTTTTCAATATACAAAGAAAATTGGTTGGAAGTTTTAAACATCATTTAGAGATCCAATAATCTAAGTTTTTAATAGACTGTGAAACCTTACCATACTCTGTTAATTTGGATCTGTATAGTGTCCACACCTTGGTGTTCGGTGATTTGGGATCCATTTCATCACCGAACTTTTCCAAGAAAAGAGAAAAGAATTTATCCATTTTCATTTTCTCAATGTGAAGATTAGCACGTTCTTTTATGAGTTCACTTTTTGTTTTCATACTATAATTATACCCTAAAATTGGTTGTAAGTAAAGTTATTTCTTATTGGCAGCGTAGACGATACACACAGAGTCTGCTTTACCATATGCACACTTCACAGCAACAGGGTCAATACCTTTAACAATTGCAGACTCAATGTTTGACTTCATTGATTCATCACGTTTGATGTTGTAATATGTCAAACCAGTTACAATAACTGTAATAGAGACTGTCACAGCTACAAGACTAGCAATATATTCTGCTTTCATTTTAGATCCTTAACATCATCACATAAACCTAGTTTCTTGGCTTCAATGGGGGATAGCCAAACGTCTTGTGGAGGTAATAGAACTTCGCGAATCTTTTTATCCGCAAGACCAGTACAACGCTTGTAGTGGTCGATAACCTTTTTGGTAGTCAGGTCAAACTCTTTAATTTGAGCAAACAATTCGTGCTCTTTACCAATAGCACCCCAAGAGTATTGGTGAGAAAGAATTGAAGTATTAGGTGTAAGGATGCGTTGTCCCTTTTCACCAGCAATAAAAATCATAAGACCAGCAGAAGCGATTTGGCCAAGACCAATCGTACGAACTGGAATAGCTGAACCACGCATAACGTCAATCAATGCGAATGCTGCGTTTAAATCGCCACCTGGAGAAGTGATAATCAAATTAAGCATCTCTGGTCGTTCTTCTGTAAAGTTAGCTTCAAGAATCCACTCGACGGCAGACTTACAAGTAGCTAAACTGATTTCTTCCATCATTAGGAAAAACGAGTGTTTAGAATCTCCACCGTCGGTAAGTTGTAGGTTTAATTTATTCATCATGATTTCAGTTTTTCCTTATAAAAAATGTGACGACCAATGACGGTTGTCTTTTCGACATTTCGCCAACGAGGGTTGACGTAGTCCGCATGATAGTAAAGAGCGCCATGTGTGACGTCTTTCAACTTCTCATAGTTTGCATAAACAAATAGGGCAACTTGCATAGATTCCCTAAATGCATCAGAATCTCTTTTCAATTTAACAGGCATACAGAACCAACTGAACTGACATGTACCTTGAGTCTTTTGTTTTACGACTTCGCATATCTGTGAAGGAAAACGTTCATCTTGTGTTCTATTAAGCGTTACCAAAGCAACAGCTTGTTTACCTTTTTCTGGTTCAAACCCAGCTTCGTGGTAAATATTTTCAGCCAAGCAGTCTACCTGCTTTCTGGCTTCTTTAGTTAGATCGCTATATGCGATATCCATTAGTTTGTTTTGTTCCATTGTGTGACCAAGACCAATTAAGGTACAAAGTGTAATAACAGAACCAAGTAGTATTAATTTTGCTTTACGCATAATTATCTCCTTTGTAAGTTAAAGGGTGTGCGAATGCGACACCCCAATCCCTATCAGGTGGACTTTTTGCTTGCCTTTTCTAATGTAGCTTGTGGGATTTGTGAGACGAAGCCGTTTAATTGAGTTGCCTTTGCGACAACATCAGCTTCAGTCGGATAGTTTGGCAACGTTGGGTGCTCAGGTGGAGCAGAGCCATTGTGTCGGGCATTTTCTACCTTAACTTGCCAATCTTGGACAACTTGTTCTTTCTTACCGTAGTATTCTTCAACAAGCATATCTTTCGCCATTTTTAATAGTTCAAGGCGAATCTCGAACGGTGTCATGTTTGACATATAAACTCCTGTGTGTAAAAACGGTTAAAGTGTGTGCCAGCAACCGTCAGCTGGTATATTATTTAGGCATTCTCATAGCCACGAAATGCACATCAGGGTTATTCAGGTGCATCTCATTCCAAACTCTACGCCAATTACGAACAAACCTTGTATCACCTTGAGTGCTTTGCTGGATTAATTTTCCAGTTGTAGATGAAACAGTATTCTCAAAAATAGAGTCGCAACCCCATAACTCTATCTGTTCACACTCAGTGTTTTGTATCAAATATTCTGCAGCATAGTGCGCTGCATTGTACCAGTCTTTAGGTTTGAAAACGTCTAAGATTATAAACTGGTCTTCAATCTTAAACTCTTTTAATTTTTCAAACACCTTAGTAGATATTATAACTGGAACTTGAATTAAAGTCAAGTCATTCTTAACAATCCACGCAATTTCTTCATCGCAAATAACAGTCGCATCTACACTGAATTGTTCATTGGGAATATTACATCCAAGGACAATATCACCTTTTCTATCATAGAACTCGCGACTTGGACCATTACCTAATACAACACCGATCATAATATCTCCGAATTAGTGATGGGTTATTCTGTTACGAGGAAACCCATCGAAACCCTAGTCAGCGTTTAGGCTGCCAATGCGAAAACTTCATCGTTTGCATTTAGTTTGATTTGCTTTTAACGTCTACTCCTGACGTGCTGCCGTCGCTACTATCTACCCCTGTCGAAACCATGGCATCCCCATCAAAAACATACTTCGCATTGCCATATTATGCTACTCTTACTCAGGAATGGAATCGAACCAGTATCTAAGTATGTTTTTGGTGGAGATGGGGGGAGTCGAACCCCCGTCCAGAAGTCCTTCGCTTTGAAGGAATTACAGCAATAACCTATATTATACCTGATTATTTATTGAAAGTCAAGCCTTTTTTGTGACGTATCTTTTCTTCAACGCATCAAAGAATTCCTTATCGTCTTCAGTCAATTCAACAGATTCAACTTGTTCTCTTGTACCACGTACAAAGTTTTCTAGCTCTTCAAAATTACCTTCATATTTAAAATTTTGAGTAATCTTTTTGGTGTCATAAACATCCATTATAATATGGTAACGATCTTCATCTGAATCATTACGAATTTGATGCCACAAGTTAGTCCATAGGATGTATGCAGAACCATTAGCTTTCATGTGTAAGTTATCACCCTCGCAAATATGAACGCATTTCTCATTCGTCCAAAGAGGAATATGCAAACGTGCCATATACTCAGTTGTGTCAGCATCTTTATGTACGAGAGATTTACATCCAGCTTTTAAACAAGTAATTCTTGCTCTGCGTGGAGTCAATCCCATATCTTTTAGAGTATCAATAACTTCTTTAATGTAACCAACATATGCTTGAGTTGGTTTATCATGTTCAAGGCTATGGGCAATACCAAAGTGCTTGTGAGCTTTTAAAATTAACTCTTGAGTTGGTAACATTTGCTCGAGGGATGTACCAGTTTCAGTTTGAATAGCTTCCCAACCATCTCTCCAATCAGCAGTTCTACTTAATAAAGTCCAACCACCAAACCCATGATACTGAGGGGTTTCATATTCTTCACCTTGAATAACTTGATCTCCCAAGGTGAACACGTGCTCGCGAACATCTTTTCTTAATCGTTCAATATCAAATTGAACATCTAATCTTTCATACCACATTATCAGTTTCCTTTAACATATTATACACTTCAGTGTAGTTGTATTTCTTGGTTCTCAACGAAAGGGCTTTTCTTTCATTCCCGTGAATATTATGAACAGTGTGTATCACAGAAACGTCCAATAACCATGCTTCATTATTCTTTGCCACGAAAGAACCTATCTCAGTAAGAGTGCTTTCGTCATATACACCGCTTGAATAATCAACATCACCATTAATATTAGCTAGTTCACCATCCGAGAAAAACAAAGTTTTATATTCACCACCAGTTTCCAGATAGAAATTGATAGTTGAGATATAATCTCTATCAATATGAGGGTATATCGCTGAATTTATAGTCATCAACGTAAAATCAAAATCATCCCAATATCTTTTAGGAATAACTGAATAAAACTGTTCAGCATCGGGCGACCAAACCTTTTTATGACCAACACCTTTACCATCTATTCCAGCAAATGATGTCAACCCGTCAATGGTAGTGAATAATGGTTTTTCAAAACTGTTTTTGAGTTTTACAAACATCCAGTTTCCTTAATCATTTCAACAACAGCTTCATAGTTATGAATAAATGTGCCAATTGTAACAGCTTTTCTAACTCCAGTTACATTTCCTTCAACGCTGTGTATTTTCTTTACATCCAAAACCCAACACTCCATTGGTTTAGCTCTAAACCTACCAACTTCAACTAAATCTTCTTTTTCAAAAATATAACCATCAATTTGATTCTCAATCTGAAACTTTTTAGGGTTATCTACTTTTGATTCAAAGAATATTGTATCAATATTATCACCACCAGCATCTAGATAGTAATTAATCGTGGTAATAATATCTGTGTCGGTGTGCGCAGGTATATCTCGGTTGATAGTCATAACAGTTAAGTGAAAATCACCCCAATATCTTTTTGGGATTATGCTCATTAACTTTTCCACATCAGGTGACCAGATTTTCTTATAATCAATACCACGCCCTTCATGACCAGTGAATCGTTTTAAACCTTCTGTAACAACATATAAGGGTTTTTCAAATTGATAATTAACTTTACAGAACATTATTCAGGCTTCCATTCTTTAATCTTAGACATACGACCTGCCCATGTTTTAAGAATAACTGTATTTGAAGCATTGGGGTCAACGACTTTGCGAATATCTGTTGTTAGCGAGATACGAAGGTCATCAGACAAATTAGGGTCAACGCCATGAAGAATATAATTGGGGAAGAATATTAATCGCCCCTCAACTGGTTTAAATCTACGTGCACGAACGTATGGAGAACCACTCAAACGATTATTTTCAAAATCAATAGCACCTGCAGTGTCGAAAAGAACAATATCGCCGCAGCCTTCTTTTGCTTTAACATAATATGTCGCAGCGATGGCTGATTCAGTATGCCCATGAACTTCTAATGACTCTCCTGGTTCGCGAACATTAATCCAACCCATAAAATGTTCACACCCTTTGATATTCAGCATGCGAATCTCGGGGATTTCTTTAGTAATGGTCATAGTGACCACATCAATAATCTTTTGTTTTATTTCTTTTAGATGAGGATATTTGTCAGCATAATCCCAGATACTATTACTTGGAGTTTTGTCAACACCTAATGTGATATTACGACCAATGTCGTAGATTTCTTCAAGTAACGCTTCATTCCACTCAGTGTCATAACCAAGGTCAACTTCCCAGATTGGACTTTTCCAAAACATATTCTGGACATTTTGATACCAATGATATTGTTTACGATCTTCTTCAGTTTTCGGATTATTCATAATATACCTCTCTAAATGTTTAAGGGATCCTAAGACCCCTTTTTATTTAGAAATATTTTATTTCTTCTTTTTACTTTTTGGTTGTTTTTCTTGCCAAGCATAGAACTCATCAAGCAACTTTTTAGGTTTTTCATAATCAATCTGAGCGCCTGATTTGTTAGCATGCTTTTCTAAATCATCGAAAGGTTTACCCAATGCAGCTTTCCAAATAATATGGTTATCATCGCCAACAATCTTCATAAGGATATCTGCATAATCAGTGATCATCTGGAAATAACGATCTTTGTCTTCTGCGGATAAGTTTAAAGTTCTAGACATTACAATGTTATCCATCCAGTGCATAACATGTTCGTGTTTGTATACTAACTCTTGATCATCAACAAACTTAATGGTTCCAATTGGAAACGGGTTTTGTTGAAATGTATCTAAAGCAGGAACAATCCCAATATTAAGATCTAGTAGTTCTTGTTCTGTTGGTTGCTTATCCATTTTGTTTAGTCCATAGTTCTACTGATAATAGTGATTGAACTTTATCAATAGCAGTTGCTGCGTAATACAATGAAGGGCAGATCATCCAAAGGGTAACAGCGCCAAATAATCCAAACTTATAGTTCTTTGGCAATTTAGCCGCAAGTCTAGAAAGTGGGCGTCCCATCTTCATGATCAAACGTCCAACGTTGTTATCTTCTGGGATAACACCCATCAAGTAAGCCATATGTTCAGACCATGGTTTAGCCACTTTCTGTGCCCACTTAATAGTTGCTTGTTTCTCAACTTCTTTTCTGTCAGTTTTGTTAACCCACAACATAAAGTCAGGGGCTGTACCTTCCATACCAGAAACAATAACAGAAGCCCAACGAACATACCCCTCGTAAACTTCTGGATCAGTTTTCTTTAACTGTTCACCAAACGCTTGGTCAGCTACAAAAATATCATTAGGCATCAAACCTAGTTCATGCAACTTAGTGCAAATGATCTTAGAGCAGTTACAGTTGTATGAGTAGCAGTTGGCGTTAGAAACGCAGTTGTATGTACAAGCGCAGTTACAATTTGATTGAAGGAATTGTGCTGTGTCGCAGTTTACACAGTTAATGTTTGTACAGTTAGCTGATGCGCTACACTGAATGTTACCGCAGTTACAGTTGCAGTTTGATGCGGAAGCATTGTTACAATTACCGTCAATATTTCTAGTAAAGTAAGCCAATCCATAGAAAGACTGCATATTAGGTTGCGTAGGTCTTTCCACGGGTTTGATATATCCGTTCAGCCACTGTAAGTCTGCCCCTGATGTCGCAGAGTTGGTTGTTACACCAACTTCTGTCGTTACATTGGAAACAGAGATAGAATTAGGAGATACTGGAAGAGTCATTATGTTTGCCCATTTCTAACTATTTATACTGACTCGATTCTAGACTTACCATAAACTGTAACATCGTCGATTTTACCAACCTGTTCAGCCACGATTTTGATCGGGATAATCTTCTTTTTAGGCTCTTCCTTATGTTCAAAGATAGAACCCCAGATATCCTGACGGTCTAGAGGTAAAGTATCGCTCTTAATCAGGGTTGGGATATATCCATTAGTCAACTTAACAAAAGTCAAGGCGAAAAGAGCAACGTTGTCGGAATATGAGTTAGCGCAGCTGATATCCCAGAACTTTTCATCTAAGAACATGCAAGCACCTTTACATAGGTGTAGCACTGGGCACTCTGGACACTCTTTACGATTAGACCAGTGAGTAGAAGACGTAAATTGAACATCATCATAGTTGTCTAAGTTACCACCAAGGTGTGACTCACCATTCTTGGAAACTTCAGCGGCAGAAACGTTTTGGCAAGTGATAACATTACCACGCAAATCAACTGCGATAGTACGCTCATCATCCATACCACACTTTTGACCAAGGTAAATTGATTCTTCATGAGTCAAGACTCGTTGGCCAAAGTCAGCCATCTTCATAATGATGCTCTTAAAACCAATTTGACCGTTGGTTGAAAAAATCTCACCAAAGGCTTGGCGACGGAATTCAAAATGTTGTTGCTTAGTTGTAAGAGAATTTACAATACCATCTTCTTCATACGCATCAACGATAGAACCTTCTCCAAGTGATACATCTGGATCACCTGTCAAGTTTACGAACCAATCGTAAATAGCTTTTCTTGAAGTATTCTTATTGTTCAACATTGCGTTGAAACTGAATGGCTTCTTCAAACGTGTCATCATACGATAGAAACCAAGAATTCGTTCTTTAACTTCTGGGTCATCGAATGGGTCTGGACCACGCACAGATTGTCCTGGACCATCGTGTGAAATACTAACTTGGAAGTTCATCATCATCAACCAGTCAATCATCTCATCAGTTAAGATAGAACCGTTTGTAATGATAGAGAAGTATGGCTTCTTTTCCCAGTCTTTGAATCTATCCTTGATAGTCTCAGCGAGTGGTCGTAGAGTCTTCCAATAAACTAAAGGTTCACCACCCCAAAATTCAACATGAAGACCGTCTTGTTCGTTGAACTCAAGGTTTTCCAACTTAGCCATGAAAGCGTCAATATCTTTCTTAGAAGTTTCTGGTGCACGCTCAACGAAACGTTGTGAACAATAGTCGCAAGAATAGTTGCAAGAAAGACCAAGCTGAATCTTCAGGTGGTTGATTGCCTTTGACTTCTTTAAAGGGATATCCTTACTGAAGTTAGTAAACTCTTTTCTATTCGGATTCGGTTGAATGTTAGCATACTCAATGACAACTCCAGCAGAATCTTTAAGAATGTTCTTCATGTTGTCATAATAAAAAACCTTCTTATCATTAGGGTCAGTTTGCAGTTGTGCGTGAATTTCAAAAATCATGAATCTTCCTCAATTATATTATACACCATATTTATGACGGTAATCCATTCTGGATTTTCTGAACCCAGCGATCCAACCATCACGTTTTTCGATAAACACTCGTGGAGCATCATCATCAATAACCATCAAGATAACCAAACGTCCGATTGGAATACCTGTACGTTCTTCAAACATGACAGCATAAGCTGCGGTCTGTTCAAAGTAGTTGTGGATGTCATCTCGTTCTTTAACTCTAGATGAAGTCTTGAAGTCGATGACGGATAACTTACCTTCATATTCAGCAATACAGTCAACTGTACCAGCTGCTTGTAGAAAGTCAGAATATAGTGGTGTTTCAAGGCAGTGGATATTGTCGATCTTATTCAAGAGAGGTAGCATTGTGCTCCACATATCTTGATCGAACATATCAATCTTTACTTCATTACCAAGTAAGAAGTTTTCACAGAACGAGTGAATGCGAGTACCACGGTCAAGTGCTCGCTGAGTAATCCTATTTGCTTCATCCACACCAACACGTTGAATCCAAGCACTCTTGTTGAATGTGCTATTAACTCCAGTGATGGATGTGACTGAAGGATACAGCTTACCTTCTGGCGTCTTATAAACTCGACGACCGTCAGCAGCTGTATCCCTTTCTAACTTCGCAAAATCATGATGTATAAATGTCTTCATTATTTCTCTACATAATCCTCATATCTTAGTTTGGCGAGGATATAATCTTTCACTAGTGATGAACGAACAATGTCATCGGGTGTAAACTCAATTCTAGTGAAAGCTCTCATATGTTGAGCGATCTCAAAGAACTTAAGAATACCAGACATGTCATTCTTTTTCTTATTCAAGTCGGTTTGGCGATAATCACCGCACCAGATAATCTTCGAACGATAACCAACACGAGTCATAACTGTGTCGATCTCTTCATAGGTTAGGTTTTGCATTTCGTCAACGATGATAATTGCATCATCGAATGACATACCCCTGATGAACGATGTAGAAATAAATTCAATGTGGTGTTGCTCTTCCAACCGTTGGTAGGCATCAGGTCTTCCAAAGAGAGTGGTACAGATTTGCTGGTATGGTTGTCTGTAGATTTCTGTCTTTTCATTTAAATCTCCTGGCAAGTGACCAACTTCGCGAGAAGGTACTGCAGAACGAACGATAATAATCTTATTGAACGGATTGCTCTTATCAAGAACTTCTTCAAGTGCTTTATACAGTGCAATAAATGTTTTGCCTGTACCTGCTACACCGTGTAGTGCAATAAAATAATCTTGTCGCTTATAAGCGTCGTAAAAGTCTTTCTGATGTGCAGTTAATGGATCAAAAGTTTTTAAATCATCGATCCTAATTTTCAAAGAGTTATTTACTTTAACATCTTTTGGTTTTTCACTTAAATCATTATCTAGAAGTTTTGCTGTGCGCTTTGTCGCCATGCATACCCCTTATTATAGTTGAGAAGATCCGCTTTGTTTCATGCCTCCTGGCACTCGTTCGTTAATTTTCTGTAACACCTCCTTAAAACCTGAATCCTTTTTAATGATGATGTGATCACCAGTAAACGCTGGTGCGCTTACTATTGCTTGTTCGATGTGGGGGTTGTCAATTAGATATTGCTCTTTCTCAGCAATTTTCATAATTTTCTCAAACACTTCGCCAGTGTCTTTATTTCTAAAATCATATGTTGGCATTATAACTCCTTAAACCTATTTAGCGAACCCAGTCAGGTGTTGGGCGATTTTTCCACTTTAACATTGAAGTTTTTGCGCCGAGATAATATGCACGATATGACTTAACAGTGTAGTCAGGTTCAGTGCGATCAACTTTGTATTCATCTGGCATTGCACGCCATGGAGCGGAGAAACCTTCTTCTTTGGAAATATTAGTTGGTGCGTTCTTGAGATGTTTAGCAAGGCGCATTGACGCATGAATCTTACCATAGCGATAGTGATACTCGCGCATCAATTCAATCCACAGCGTGAACAAGTGTTTGTAATTCTCAAGGGAATGACGACACCACTTAGCAGAAGGGTGATTGATGTGCGATGCTTTGTAAAGAACTTCGTCACGTTCATCAGGGAGTTGCCAACGTTTGGCTTTGCGACCAGAATTAGAAAGACCTTGAACTTCTGTACCGTCAAGAAACCTATGAGCGGTGGACAGAAGTTGAGCGTATTCAAGAATCATTTTGACCACGTGTTTGTCAACGTGCTGCTGAGCGCAGATGACAGGATCGGGGTGTACATAAAAGATATTCATACTATAATTATACCCTAATCCTGAATTAAAGTCAAGGGATTATTGACCCATTTTTATCAATTTTAATACGTGGTACATCGTGCCAATAGGTTTTTACAGTACCTGAACCATATTCATCATGTTCCCAAATTTGCATTTGTAATTTAACCTTTTCAACTTTACCGTCATCATCAACAAATTCAGCAACACGAAACTCATATGATACTGGTTTAACGAATGGTGCAGTTGCGGCAGGTACTTGTACTGCTGGTAAAGTAATATATTTTTGGGTTAATTGACTCATAATACCATTCTGAATAAACCAATCAAATCAATTGTAGTTAGCAAGACATAGTTCGCAAGCATACCAAATGATCTGCGAGTAAAGGCAGCCCAAGCGTACATAGCACAACCGCTAATCCAAACAGGATACAAGTAAATAAGAGGCGGATTAGGGACGGTGATCGCCATAGTGAGACTGCACCCAATACTAAGAATCCAAGCAAGAAGCTCGACAATAAAACGGAAAGGGTTGGAAGTAAAGTCATCGCGAATCCAATCGAAGGTTGGTTTAAAAAGATCTAGCATCTAAAGACCTTAATTGAAGAAGGGTTGAATCAAGAATCCGAATAGTATCAGAAGCATTAACATGGAGAATACCATGACCACCAGCCTCAATAAAGGGAGAAATACAACCAACAGAATCATCAATAAGAATAGATCGAGGAGTAGCAAATCTGGCTTTCTCTTGTTTGTTGTGAACGAAATTAGCTTTGTAAGGGATGTTCTTAGCATCCAGCCACTTCATCTTTTGCATTTGAGCCATGTTAGCTTGAATCGGCTCATGTGTACCCATGGAAGTCAAGATCTGAACATTAACTCCATTGAGTCTAGATACATGATTCAACAATTCTTGAGCGTCTGGCATGAAATCCAGCTTCTCGAAGATATGGTGCTCAATAACAGACTCGCGGAAACGCTTACGGTCGGACTTCTCGGGGTCAAATTTTGTGTACTCTTTATTGAAGTCGGCGAGTACACCATCCATGTCTAGGTATAAGGTAATCATTTTACAAATTGCTCAAAGTTAGGTGGTTTCCAGCCTTCTGGCTTCAAGATCTTACCATCTTCGCGACGGCGAACCAAACCAGTTTCTGGATCAATCTTGGAAAGGTTAGAGTCAGCACCTTCTTCCCATGCAAGGTCAAAATCCCAACCACGTGAACGGGCATATCCAACGATAACCCAAATCATATCAAAGCAAGCATCCAAACGCTCAACGTCATCGTTAGCTTCATCAGCTTCCCAGAACTCTTTGATTTCCTCTCGGATCAACTCTTTATACAAGAGCGATTGAGGGTTTTCGTTAGTAACAAACGGAGGTGGGTTTTGCCCAACAGCGTTCAGGAATTTCTCTACATCGTTAAATGGATTCATCGGTTTCTTTCAGTATCGTAATAATGTTCGGAGTGAGGTTCTTCAATGGTTAATACACCATCAAAGTGATAACCTGCTCCACGGAGGAATTGTTCAATGTTTAAAAGAACATCAGGTAAATACGCAGAATTAAATGTGTGTGTAACAACGTGCGTATCTAGATCACTAGAATGATCACACACAAGGGTAAATTTAGTCATGTTCTTCCATGCTCCATATTAGACGAGCAAGACGCTCTTTAAGTTCTTTATTTTCAGTTTCAAGCTGAGAACACTTTTTCATATAAAACTCCAAAGCGTCCTCTTGCTCTTTTTCCAAATTTTCGTTGGGGTTGTACTTCATATTACTCATACTTCTACAACCTTCAACTCAAAATCAACAGAAATCTGCTCATGACCAACGTAACCACGTGGGTTACACACAATACGAGTGTCTCCGATCATGTAGTCGTAGCGTTCATGAGTGTGACCATGAGTCCACAAAGCGATTTTCGGGTGATCCATGATGTAATCTTCGTAACTGTTATGGTAGCCACCGTTCATGATTTGATCATCTTTGTAGCGAGGGTGGCAAGATTGATGAGAAGGGGTGTGGTGACCCACAACAATCACTTTCTCGTGTTCTTTAGCCTCGGAAACCACAAATTTGATGAACTCAAAACACTTCTTGTTTTCTTCAACAGCGTCTTCAGGGGTGAACCGTGCAGGTTCTTCCTTTTTCTTCATACCGATCTGGATTTGTTGACCAGCTTCGTTACGAGCAACGTTGCCAAGACTATCATATTCATAGATTGGAACGTTTCTAACCACCATGTTATTGGAGTTTTTGATGATTCTAAAGTCGTTCATGTAATCCTTCATGTGATACATGGTCAACGGGTCTTCGTTGTTCATGTTAGTCCATAAAGTCGAACCAACGAATGTGTAATCACCTAGCTTGAACACCTCTTTATCAAGAACATGAACGTTCTCAAGGTAAGCCAGCTTGCGCTTTAACTCATTAGTGGTATGAGCGAAATCCCCATGATAAGATTCATGGTTACCAGCAACATAAAGTACGTGGGGAAATGCCTTTGAACACTCTTGAAAGAATGTATGGAACATTTCTGAGCGATAACGCATGAAACCAAGTTCAACCTGACGACGATCGTACATGTCTAGGTCACGCTCAACTAAAATATCACCAGACAAGATGAGGACTTCTACATCTCCTGGGTTTTCCAACGTCAGTGGACCAAATTCCAAATGGACATCACTGCACACTGCTATTTTCATTTTGTTTTTCCTTGTAATACCTATACAGTTTCACCTGATTAGCGAACTGTCTAGGATAATGTTCAAAATTAACTAGCTTGTCACCATAGTGCTCAACCAGCTCTTTATAAAATTGTTCTACTTCGCTATCAGTCATAACACTATTATACTATAAAAGTTCTTGCAAGGCAAGCGGAATTACTCTGTTGCCTCTGTCTCTGGGGAACCCGAAATTTTTATCTCATACCAATAAGAATAAGAATCAGGCTCGTCCTCAAAGTCGTTCTGCATTCTAGCATGCTTATCACAATAAGGATGGTCACCCGCAAACTGCGTGGAACGCATCCAAGTAGCTGGCTCATCACACTCTAAACATCGTTCAATCATTTTACAAACCTCTTCTCAATTAGTTCTGCACACCAATCCGATGCTCCTCTAGCCACTCTCGCTTTCGCAGGGGTAAAGGAAAATTCATAAGTTCTACCGTTTTCACGGCAAACCTCTGCGCATTGTTTAGCAACAATTTCAGCCATACACTCAAGGACTAATTCCTGCGTAAAATAACCACCGTGTCGTTCACGAACTAGGTTATATGCTTGCTCCATTAGAACTCTCATTCCCAAACCTTTGCTGACCAATACAATGGCCAAAAGATAGCTGCAAGAAACGCACCAGTCGATTTAATACCAACTCCGTTATGCACAGTATAAGTCTCGCCAGCGAATTCCCTCTGCTCAATCGGAGGAATCTGGTGATAAGCGTGCCCAAACGTTAAAATAAATGCAAGGAAATATCCAAGGATAATCCCGCCAATAGTAGATTCTTTCATGAGTCCGCCAATAAACAAAGGAAGCCAACTAAAAATACCCATAAGGGTGCGTCATAGGCAATTGCCATAAAGAAACCAAATAATGCTGTCATTTCTTCTTCCCATAAAACCAACCCCGACTCCATTTGCTATGGTGACCTTCGTTACGAATCACACCGTGCCAAAGAATCTTCCAAGTAAGCTCAAACTGTTCTTTAAACATGTTCCAATAGTAATTACGATAACTCATGCTGCTTTTCCTAGAATCGCAAAGATCGTTCCAGCTGAAACTAGAATCATGGCTGAGATAAACCTTAAAAACGGAACATCATGAAGCATGGCTCCAGCTGCAAGAAACATCAATAAACCAATCCAATACAAATAATTCATTCTTCAACTCCGAAATGTTGTTTAATATTGTCTATACAATGGATTCCGCCTTGTAAAAAAGTATCAACTGATTCAGGAACAGGATCACTAATAACTTGTTCACAGCATCCGATACATTCCCGAACAATCAACTCGGCGAACTTTTCAATGTCTGATATTTGGCAATCAACAGTGTCAGTTCCAGGAAACAAAATGTTAGATTTTGTTTCGATAAGTTCTTTAATACGTGTCATTTTACACTTCCCACAACTACAATCATATTAAACACAGAAGCCAATAGGTTACAAATCACCATGGCATACCTGTACCAAACAATAGGGTAATTATCTAACCTATCAATATCAATTGAACACTTCAAAGCTCCTGCCATATAGGCACAGAGTATACAAATAAACATATTGAGTAGAATCATATTAACCACCAAATCCGAAAATTTCTTCAAACAAATCCAAGAGTTCTTCGTTGGATAAGTTGTTTAATTCCTCGGGGGAAATATCCAATTCGTCTTGAAGATCGGGTGCCGCTAATAGCACTTCAGTAATACGGGAAATAACCAAGTTACGCATGATGAACCTTTTACGTGAAATTTTTCTGCGGGAATTTTTTTAAAGAAAACACTTTGAAAAGTGCCAAGTATTTTTGAGATTGTGCTGAGAGAATAATATGATGGGGGAGTTTAGGTCGTGTTTGGGTATCGAAAAAGGGGACCCTGAAATCTATTTTTACCGATGCGCATACCGCCACGGGCATACCGAGACGCCCCCAATTATACTCCACTTTTGGGACTTCCC
>JACCDT010664861.1_pt1 | contig 103328 bp, 91 predicted proteins | sample 7446291 | NCBI WGS metagenome assembly JACCDT01 (sample SAMN15323446, study PRJNA562643) | freshwater metagenome | isolation source: river surface water | place: USA:Blue River Watershed | collected 2017-08-17 | reverse complement strand
TAAGTTAGAAAAAGAACGAGACGAGGCCAAACTACGCAGCCCATGGATTGGTTATGCTAACACTGCATATCAGTTAGCAATCGTTTTACTGTCTGCTTCTATCCTAGCAGTTAGTATGCCCTTATTCTGGGGAAGTTTCTTAGTTGCGGGTGTAGGTATATTTTTAAGCAGTCAAGGACTATTCTTGTTTCTTTAAACTATACCAAACTGTTGTTTAATTAAATTAACAGGAACATTTTTATCTCTAGGTTCACCTAACTCTACCCTACGGGGTACGATGTACTTAAGAGCTAATTCGGTTCCTGTTATCTTCTCAAAGCCGTCATACTTCAATCTACGCGGCATATCCGGCCAATACTTATGATACACAGTTGCTTTCTCTGGACTAGTTGTAGGCCACACTGAAACAAAATATGCAGGGTCACTAAGTAAAAACTTAATCAGTCCTTGATTAAAGTATGCTGCCATAATTTCAGAATTCTGCCAGAAGAAATACGGAAAGTGCTTTTGGTTATTATTCTTTAACCAATCTAGACACATAAACTCGTCTATTTTAAAATTCAAACAGATGTCGCCATTTTTAGTAAAGAAGGGCGAAGGTCCTCCCCCTAGTACAGCAGTATAGCCCATAGATTCTGCAAGTTCAAAAAGAAATAGTTGTTGAAATCTAAATGTTCGCCAAGTGCGATATCCCTGTTCTATATACTTTGGAATTTTGTTAATAACGAAATCTTCAAAGTCAAAATCGAAACTGATATGGTTTACATTTCTTTCATTGCAAAATTTTGTAGCCCAGTCAACATCATGTGCGTTTGTACCTTTAGTATGGCGCAGGCTAAGTGCAGTAAATTCTATGTTATTTTCTAAAAATGCACGGGCAACAATCTCACTGTCAACTCCGCCGCTCATGCACAGTAACAACGGCTTATCAGTTAACGAACGAATACGTTTTGCGGTTTCGTAGACTTCCTGTTTCCAGTCTAATAATTCTCGAGTAACAGGTTTGAATTTAATATCAAAAGACCCGTCGTCTGTGTACGAATAATCAAAGTTTACTATATCTTTCATGTTAAATTCCTAATTGTTTTCTAATTATAGAAACCGGTATATATTGTAGTACCGGGTCGCCGATCTCTTTCTTTCTATTTTCAATTTGTTCAAACACATCTGCATCCTCACTAATTTTTTCAAACCCGTTAAACTTCTTTCGTCTTTTCATTTTAGGCCAGTTACGATGATATACAAACATCTTGTCATAACTGGCATCGTTCTCCCAGGTATTAATAAAATATGAAGGATCACTATGCATAAACTTTATCAACTTGTCCTCAAGATACGATGCAAAAAGTTCAGGGTTTTGCATATGAAAAAACGGAAAATGAAACTTATTATTGTTCTTTAACCATTCTAAACACATAAAAAAGTCACTTTTAAAACTTAGACAGATTTCGTTGTCTATAGTCCTGTAGACTTGTTCGCCGCCGCCTAATATAGCAGTGCCGCCTAGTGATTCTACAAGCTCGAACAGATATATTTGTTGATACCTAAATGTACGCCAAGTACAATATCCCTGTTCTATATACTTCGGAATTTTATTGGTAACAAAATCTGCTAGATCGAAGTCAACAATTTTATGAGGGACATTGTAGAACTCGCAGAATTTCATAGAATAAGACACATCGTGTTCGTTGGTGCCAGCAGTGTGTCTAAGAGTTAATGCGGTAAATTCTATACCTTCTTGCAAAAATGTTCTAGCAACAACTTCTCCGTCTATGCCGCCACTTAAACATATGAATATAGGTTTATCTGTAAGATTTCTAATATTCTTTGCTGTTAGGGCTAACTCAGTTTTCCAGTCTTGCAAAGGTCTACGGATAGGATTAAAACTCATCTCGAACGTGTGGTCTGAGTTAAGTGTATAAGTAAAGTTTACATTATCCATAGGCAGGAATATTTATGATGAATTTAATGGTCAAATCAAAAATACACAGGGCTACAGTAACTGACGGTAACCTTGCATACAAAGGAAGTATAACAGTAGACAGGAAACTAATGAAGGCAGCGAACTTACGCCCTTTTGAGTTCGTACATGTTAATAATCTTAGCAACGCAGTTCATTGGGAAACTTACGTTATACCGGGCAACGACGGGCAAATTGTACTTAACGGACCGCCCGCAAGATTGTTCCAAAAGGGAGATAAAGTTGTTATTTTAGGATTCAGTTACTTAACTAACGAAGAAATGTCTACATTTGAGCACGTAGATGTTATGGTTACAGATACTAACGAAATAACAGACGTAATCGTTTCAAAAAGCGATTTTGAATAAATAAAATTAACACTACACTGAATTGGAGCAACTATGTCAGAAGAAGTTAAAAGCGAGAGCGAAAAGAAAAAAGAAGATTGGATGAACGCTAAGTGGCGTCCAATGATGGGCTGGATGTATATGCTAGTCTGTACTATGGATATGGTAGTATTTCCTATCCTGTGGAGTTTATTACAGACCTTTGCAAAAGTACCTCTTACACAATGGAACCCGTTAACTTTACAAGGTGCTGGACTATTCCACATCGCAATGGGTGCTGTTCTAGGTATCGCAGCATTTGGCCGTACACAAGAAAAATTAAATGGAGCAAATAATGGCGGAGCACAATTACCATCGAGCGGGCCAGCAGCACCTAGCATTCCTGCGTCAAGCAGTTTCAACGCACCAGTTGCGTCAAGCGGATTCGGTGCAACAGGCTCCGCAGGCGGCTTTGGCGGAGGTGGCTTTGGAAGCGTACCTAGTGCGCCAACAGACACCGGCTTCGGTCAAGTTGCAACAGGCTTCGGTGGAAAGCCTGCACCAATCCAACCCCCACAACCATTAATTTAAGGAATACCAAAATGAAAAAGATTATTTTTGTTGCAGGACTAGCACTAGCATTAGCATTACCAACATTTGCTGCCGACGAGGGTCCAGGTAAAGGCGAAATGAAAACTGTATGCCATCCAAAACTAGACAAGGCTGGTAAAGAGGTGAAAGACAAAAACGGCAAGGTCGTTGAAGAATGCAAACAAATTAAAGTTCGCAAGAAACTAGAAGGAACTGAAATTCCTCCAGCAAAGAAATAAGTCACTTGACAAATCCAAAGAAGGTATAGTATAATTTACTATACCTTTTTCTATTATGGCTGACCATTATCAAACTCTCGGTGTTGAACGAAATGCTTCACAAGAAGATATCAAAAAAGCATTTCGCAAACTTGCCGCACAGCATCATCCTGACCGAGGAGGTGATACCGCCAAGTTCCAAGAAATACAAGGGGCCTATGCTGTTCTAAGCGACCCAGAGAAGCGAGCAGAGTACGACAATCCCCAACCGCAGTTTTCCGGATTTAGACAATACGGAGGAATGCCACCGGGCTTTGAAGATATTATGAGTCAAATGTTTGGAGGCGGGCATCCTTTTAACGACATATTCGGAAGAGCACAACCACAACAACCTCGCAACCGAACACTGAACATCCAAACTACCATTACCTTAGAAGAAGCGTTCTTTGGTAAAGAAATGGTCGCTAATATTACCTTACCAAGCGGTCGTGATCAGATCCTACAAATTAAAATCCCTGCAGGAATTCAAGAAGGTACTACACTACGACTTGCAGGCATGGGCGACGACAGTGTTAGCAATGTTCCAAGAGGGGACATACACTTAACCGTAAACATTCATCCTCACAAAGTTTTTCAAAGAACAAACGACGATTTAAACTGTACACTAAATCTTAACTGTATAGATGCCATGACTGGTAAAACTATTCAGATTCAGACCCTTGACAACAAGACATTAGAAATTAATATCAAAGCAGGTACACAGCACGGACAGATCATGTCCGCCGCAGGGTACGGCATGCCTAAGATGTCCGACAATAGATACAAGGGCAGACTATTAGTTCACATCAATCTTGTTGTTCCTGACAACCTAACAGACGCACAAAAGCAAATTCTCAAAGAACATTTTCAGTAAATACCTTTATGAAACAAGTTTTAAAATTTCCAAACGATTCTCTTCGCACAAGAGCAGAAGAATGGGACTTTGGTAATCCACCAGTTGACCCAGCAACATTAGAAAAAGAATTAATTGAAACTATGCTAGCCAACGACGGTATTGGTCTAGCGGCTACTCAGGTCGGTCTACCCTATCGTGTTTTTGTCATGGGCTGGCGTGGTGCACCTGAAGAAGCAAGAGCATTTTTTAACCCTATGGTTGTCGCAACCGTAGATGAATTAGAAGATCTGGAAGAAGGATGCTTGAGTTTTCCCGGAATATACGTTAGTATTAAACGTCCTAAGAAAATTCTTGCAAGATGGCAAAACTCTAAAGGAGAATGGGAAGAATCTGAATTTGAAGGATATAACTGCAAATGTTTTCTACATGAGTTAGATCATCTAGAAGGAATCGTTTTTCAAGACCGAGTAAGCCCACTTAAATGGGCGCTGGGCGTTAAAAAATCTAAAAAAAGGAAATAAAACCAAATGTTGGAACCGGATAAAGACCTAGAGAAAATTTTTGAACATGCTGTTCAACTGGCCAGTATGAACAAACATGAGTTTGTTACGCTAGAACATTTTCTTTTTAGTATGCTGAGTAACGAACCATTCGTTAAATTGCTAGAAGCATTTGGAACAGATGTAAAGACTTTCAGAGACGATATTGAAAATTATATCTCAAATGATTTGAAAGACATTGTTGGAGAGAATGTATCTCGTCCTAAGAAAACAGTAAGCGTAGATCGCATGTTGAATCGTGCATTTACACAGGTGCTGTTTAGTGGGCGCCAAATCATTAGCCCCGTTGATTGCTTTATTAGTTTGTTTGGCGAAAAGAAAAGTCATGCAAACTACTTCATGAGAAAAGCAAACATCGACAAAGACAATTTTGTTAACTTCATTAAGAAAGAAGTTTCAAAAGATGAAGAACAGGAAGAAACTACAGGACAAAAAAATCAACTAGAGAGAATGTTGTTGCAGTTCTGTACTAACCTTAGCGCAAAGGCTAAGAATAAAAAGATTGATCCTGTTATCGGACGTGATAAAGAGATTGAAGAGATTCAACTTGTACTAGCTCGTAGAACTAAATCAAACGCTATCTTGATCGGTGATCCTGGTGTAGGTAAAACTGCTATTGCAGAAGGTCTAGCACGTAAGATCTTTGAAGGTAATGTACCTAAGTTTATTCAAGAACACACTGTTTATAGTTTAGACATCAGTGGTATGCTTGCCGGTAGTAAGTATCGCGGCGACTTTGAAGAACGTTTAAAGACTGTTATTCAGGCCCTTGAGAAAAAAGGTAAATGTATTCTGTTCATCGACGAAGCACATATGATGAATGGTGCTGGTGCTGCCGGTAACAGTAGCAACGACATGGCCAATATGCTTAAGAGCACATTAGGCAAAGGTACTATTAAGGTTATTGCTTCTACTACATGGGACGAATATCGCAAACACTTCGAAAAAGACCGTGCTCTAATGCGCCGCTTCCAGCGTGTTGTTATCGACGAACCCGATGAAGTAACTGCTATCAAGATTATTAAAGGTCTTAAGAAGTATTACGAAAAACATCACGGTGTTAAGATTACTAATCAGGCAGTTATTGACAGCGTTAAGTATAGTGTCAAATATCTTAGCGATAAGAAACTGCCAGATAAGGCAATTGACCTGATTGATTGTGCAAGTGCTCGCTTCAAACTTCGCGATGAGGAGAGTGGTATTGTTGATCATGACGAAATTCTATTTGAAGTAAGTCGTATTGCAAATATTCCTATCGAGACTATCAGCAATAAAGAGTCTAGCAACTTGCCTAACCTCGAAAAGAACATGAAATCTAAGGTGTTCGGTCAAGAAGAAGCAATTGATAACCTGTTGGACAAAGTCTTTATTGCACAGGCAGGATTGAAGAATCCTAACCGACCAATCGGTAACTTCCTGTTTGTCGGTCCAACTGGCGTAGGTAAGACTGAAGCCGCAAAACAACTGTCACAAAACTTAGGTATCAAACTAGTTAGATTTGATATGAGTGAATATCAAGAACAGCATAGTGTGGCCAAGTTTATCGGTGCTCCTCCCGGCTATGTAGGCTACGAAGACAACGCAGGTCTGTTGATCACAAGTCTACAAGAAACGCCTAACTGTGTTCTATTGTTAGACGAAGTTGAAAAAGCACATCCAAGTGTACTAACTGTTCTGCTACAACTAATGGACAACGGATTCATTACAGGCAGTAACGGCAAGAAAGCAGACGGTCGTAATGCTATTATCATCATGACCAGTAACCTAGGTGCCGCTGATGCTGAAAAGAACAGTGTAGGTTTTGGTAGTTTAGAACGCGACAGTGATCCTAAAGACGCAGTTAACAGATTCTTTGCACCTGAGTTCCGCAACCGTTTAGATGGAATTATTAAATTTGGCAAACTTGATCAACAAACAATGGTTAAGGTTGTTAAGAAATTCATTGACGAACTTAATGCTCAGATCAAAGACAAGAACATTCATGTTAAGCCAACTGTTGAAGCCGTTGAATTCCTTATTGAGAAAGGCTTCAATAGCAAAATGGGTGCTCGTCCGTTACAACGCTGTATCGATGAAATGATTAAGCGTCCGTTAAGTAAAGAAATCCTATTTGGAAAACTTACAAACGGTGGAGTTGTTGAGATTACTGTAGTTGACAAAGAGCTAAAACTTAACGTTATTGACGTTATGCCTATCGAAAAGTCAAAAGATGAGCTACAAGAAACAGACAACGCATAAGTTGTACTATCGTAAATGGTCATATAAGATCAAATGCTATTGCAAAGGGTCTTATATGATTAAACGAATGGGAATACCTTATACCATTAATGAATGTTGGAAAAAGCAAGGAGGAAGAATTCTGTTAAGCAGAGACTTTGATCCTGAAAAACTTCTAGCATTCATACAAGATGTAGAAGTATTCCTGGACAAGGATATACACGTTCGTACAGAAGGCAGTATATTCAGTATCTACTGCAACGATAGCCAGTTATTCGATAAGATGTGCAAACGACTGGCCTTCTGGATTCATGAAACTTTTGAGCCCGCCAACGATTTAGAGTATCAATTTATGCTCGATAACGGGCATAAAAAAGTCATTTGCAATCACTTGCCCTTTCAAAAGTATCAATATAGGGTATTTGTTAAGGAACGAATGCCCTTAGAGTTTAGAGAACGCTTCTGGACCTGGATGTCTAAGTACGACGGAAAAATGCACTCCCCGCTTCGTGTAGGTTTCTGGTTAATGGGCAAGAAACAATGGGTTACAAACCCTAGTATATACGTACAAGACGGGCCTACTCTAAGTATGGCTCTGCTATTTTTAGGCGATAAGGTATCTAAAGTCGAGGAATTTGTTCCTAGATCTATGATAAATACCTTATCAGAGGAACAGCCATGCCAAGTTTAGCCCAGGGATTAGAATTTATAACTTACACAAATACAGCCAGCGTACAGGTTGTTTATCCGCTATTCACTAGCACAGAAGAAACTCTGGTTTATAAGAGTATCCCTGCAAAAGGCGATGGTTATTTCGGCAATAGTGATGGCTTGCATACTGTAATGTACACCTATGATAGCAACTTTGTAGGTACGATTACTATGCAGGCTAGCCTTGCATCTAATCCTGTAGAAGCAGATTGGTTCGATGTTGTAGGCACAACTGAAGAACAGACTGAAACTTCTCCGTTCTATAATACTGTTGATGTAACAGTTCAGTCAAAATACTATAACTTTACTGGCAACTTTGTATGGGTACGCGGTGTGGTCTCAATAGAGTCAGGTCAAGTAGATAGTATCTACTACAATCACTAATTTTCCAAAAGAAAAAAATATAATAAATACTCTATACTTAGAGTATCTGTGTATACTTTTGGAACAAATATGCTACTAAATGAATTCTTCGGAAAAAACATAGATCCTATCAAGAATATGAACAAGGGTCGCGACGAAAAGAACATCGGCGATGACCTGTTCAACTATATTATTGATCACGATAAACTACACAAAGATTACTTCTTCCCTATTGCTACAAAAATTGCCAAGAAAAAGGGCGATGTTAGCAAAGAGGAAACGTGCAAGGAGTTTCTTCCTATGGTCTTAAAAGGCTGTAAGGAATACTACGAGCATAAGAAAATGAAGGGCAAACTTGGCAAAGTGTTTTCTAAAGAATTAAGATCCGACATGTGCGAACGTTTACTAGATCATTACAAAGATGACATCGTCAACGGCAAATACAAGGTAGGTGCATAATATGATTCTAAGAGAATTTTTCAAACGCACCCTGTTAGAAGGCGGGAACTTAGAGATTGACGGTGCCCAGGCACAACAGATCGAACTTAAAGTTCACAATCGTGCATACATTGTTCCTATCTTAGATAGATTACTAAATGCTATCAATGCAGAATTCCAACAAAGCCAAGGCGGTCCCCTATGGAGTGCAAAGGTTCTTAAAACCAAAAAGTACCTAAGTGGTTCTAGCCTGCATTTCTTTAACACAGATATTCCCGACGACGAATTTGAGCGTGTCAAACCCAAGGTTGGAGATATTGACACACAGGTTAATAAAGATGTAGAACCACAACTAGCACAATGGCTCAACAGTGTAAAGGGGCAGGTTGTAGGTAATGCTAAGTTTGTAGGATATAGTCGAGGAAACGAACAATATAGTAGCCTATGGGAACTAACTGATCCTCCTATTAAGGTTCAAATTGACTTTGAATTTGTAGACTATACTGAAAAAGATGAACCTACTGACTGGGCTGGCTTTAGTCACAGTAGCAGTTGGGATGATTTAAGCCAAGGTATTAAAGGTGTATTCCACAAATACCTCATCCAGGCATTTACAAAATTAACAACAACAGAATTCTTACTACGCAAGATGGTAGGTAGGGGTAAGGCCCGTGTTGAACAGGACGTTCCAACAACTGATAATATGTTCTCCTTTGCTGTTAGCAGTAAAGAAGGAGGCGGCCTACGTGCAAAATACGAGCCAGTAGTTGATGAAAAGGGTCGCCCTTTAGTAATTGACAACCTTCCTGTAATGCGAGCACTACCTGCAAGTGGTTACGAAAAGGATATTGGTGCAATATTTCAAAGTATTTTTGGTAAGCGTGTAGATAGTGGCACACTAAAGAAGATACTTCCAAAGACTTGGAGTTTCACTGGCTTACTAGAGATCATGAATCTAGTGTTGGAGCCAGCAGAAAAAGAACAGATTCTAGATGCTTTTGTAGACAAACTGTTTGCACCAGGAGCACAGGGCCTATACAAAGGTGATCCGCAACGAGACATGACCGAAAAGAACTCTGCGGTTAACTATGCTCTTAAAGTTTTACAAGTAACTCCTCCAAAGAATCTTGAACAGATGCGTCAAGAGTACGTTAAGAACTATAAGGTCACATCAGAAGGTCCTATAGGACTAGATCGTCCTATAGAAGAAGCAGGCGAACAACCTAAAGTACAGGCACAACTACGCAAAGGTATGCCGCACCTTAGAGATCTAAAGCCTGCAGACTTCTTAGACCTTGTTGACGAACTACGTAGTGAAGGCGGACGTTTTAAACTACAAAATATTCCCCTAAATGTTAAGATTGACGGATTTGGTGGACGCTTTGGTAAGAACTCTGAAGGCAAACCTTTCATGGGTACTAGCAGAACAGAGCCTCGTTATACTGCGGGCTTTGTAGACTACCATAGACAAAAGGGCACAACTGATCCCGAGGTGCTAGGTCGTGCTGCAAACTTCGATAAGTTGTTTGACGAAATGATGACTGCTATCAAAATGGTTGATAGCAAACTAGGCCCAGACTTCTTAGTTGACAAACAGGTAACCTGTGAAGTATTATTCTTACCATTTGCTACTCAAACCGAAGAAGGTAAGTTGAAGTTCGTAGGTATCGAATACGATCAACTACCACAGGGTGTTAACCTTGTGCTAGTACCTTTCCGTGTTGTCGAAGCAAGCACGGGTCAAGATGTGCCTAACGAAGATAAGATCGTTCAAGAGCTTGCAGACCTAGGACAGAACGGCAGTGTTATGTTTATGAGCAACCGTCTAGTACAAAAAGAAGGACTAGACGTAACCAAGATTATCAGCCCGTTAGACAACCTAGACGAACTAAAACAGATTGTCAGTGACACAGCAGGCAAGCGTGATCGTGCTAGCCTAGAACTACGTAGAGAAGTTGAGGCAAAACTAAAACCTGTTCAGATTGCCTTAGAAAAAGCCATTGACGAAGATCCTAATATCGTTGGCAAAGATAATCTAGGACAGGACTACGAAGGTATTGTTATCAACAGCCGACTAGGTCCTATTAAGGTTACAAGTCAAAGACAAAAAGATATTATTGCACAGAAGAACGCTGCCAAGGCCGCTGCTCGTACAGATCAAGGTAGAGACAATGCTTCTAAGACTGCGGTAGTTGCTGTTGGCAGTTTCGTCGGTCATAAGGGCCACGAAGAACTTTGGAAGTTTACACAAGATAAGGCCGCTGAAGTTGGTGGCGATCCATACTTATTCATTGGTAATGCTGTAGGTAAGGATGATCCTATTCCACCAGATGTTAAGGTACAGACTTGGCATAAGATGTATCCTAAGTGGGCTAAGAACATTAGTACTGTTCAAGCAGGCGGAAGCCTTATGCAAAAGATTAAGCATGAGTTGATTAATCCGTTGCCTGGAAAGCCACCTCGTTACGATAACATTATCATTATGGTCGGTGAAGATCAACAAAACATGCCGATTGCTGGCGCACTAATGAAGGCAGTTAATAAGTTCCAAGGCTATGAACATGTTAAGGTAAGTTTAGAACCAACGCCTCGCGGTACTGGTATGAGCTTTACCAAACTACGCAACGTCTTAAAAGATCCTAACGCTACTCCAGAACAGCAGTATGCTCTATGGAGTCAAGGGTTTGACGAAGCAAAATTAGGCAAGGACTGGATCTTACACCTAATGGACATTACGAGAAAAGGCATGGGTATTACACAACAACCAAAACATCCTGCACCTGCACCAGTACCTGTTGCAGAAAGACTATCAAATGCGTTGATTAGACCTCGCAAGCCTATTGCAGAGTTGTCCAGTGAAAAATTAGGCCAGTATAAAAAGGCTGCTGGAGCACAGGCCAGTGCCGCTGATAAGGCAGGCGATACTAAAAAGGCCGACAAACGTTTTAGCGGCATTATCAAAGCAACTAAAAAGCAATTTGATAACGATGCTAAAGGTGTAGGAGAAGATCACAGCACTATGGGCGGTTGGGGTAAGGGAGCCTACGACACTTATTCTGGTACACGTCATGGTAGAGGTGTGGCAGAGAAGATGCTACCGAAGAGTGCATTTGCAGGTAGCGATAAGAACAAGTTAGGACCTGCCGGACAGTGGAAGAACACTGGTCCTAAAAAGAACAAGCCAGCAAAGGCAGGTGACTTAGTAGGCGGGGCTGAAGAAAGTATTGAGCGCGAAGAAAAGCAACGTCTAGATCCTAAGTGCTGGAAGGGCTACCGCAAAGCCGGCACTAAGATGAAGGGTGGGGTTAGAGTTAATAACTGTGTGCCTGTAAGCGAAGATGTTGAAAACATTCTTGCAACATTGATTGATAAGATCATTGTAAATGAAGCAATACAAAATAACAAGCGCGGATCTTAATCCTAAAGAAGATAACGATTGTTATCTAGCACCCGATGATCCTATACACGACCTTATGCCTGCTAGTATGATGGGTGGATTAGGATCAATGGAGGCTCTTGCACAATATAAAACTACCTTAAGACAACCTGTCATAGGCAGTAACAAAGGTCAAATACAACGCGAGCAGGGTATTAAACCAGGAACAGATGCTTGGTTTAAACTTTGGTTTGGCAAAAATAATAAATAACATATCATGGATCAGTTACAGCAATTAGCCAAAATAGCATTCGCAAGCACATATAGTTTTGCGCTCAAGTCACAGAACTTTCACTGGAACGTAGAAGGTAGTGATTTCTTTGAATATCACGCTCTTTTTGAGAAGATTTACGAAGAAGTTTACGGAGTTGTTGACGATTTTGCAGAAAATATTCGCAAATTAAAAACATACACACCCGCTAGCCTAAGTCGGTTCAACATGCTAACGCAGGTTAAAGACGAAACAGAAATTATTCCTTTGGAAGCAATGGTTCAAGAATTGCTACAGGATAACGAACGTATGATCCTAATCCTAAAGAAAACATATGATGCTGCCGAAGCCGCAGGCAAACACGGATTCAGCAACTTCCTAGCAGAGCGCATGGATGCACACGAAAAGCACGGTTGGATGCTACGTGCTAGTAGTAAGGGCGGACCACAATGAGAGCCAGTGAATTTATAACCGAATCAGGTATGAAAAAAATTAATAAGATGCACAAAGCATCTATTAAGAGTGCTACTACATTCCCAGGCCTAAACATGAATTCAGGTAGCATGTACACTAATTACAGATTCGGTCTTGCTCTAGCAGGGGCTCCGGATTATCCTACAAAAGCAGACAATTACATTGCCGGTGATCCTTTACTATCTCCTTACACAGAAGAAGAAATGGAAATGATCAACATGGCGGCTGCTCAAGTAGGTGCAGGTGAAAAACAAGTGTGGAGTAGTAAGCGCAGTGAAGAACTGCCAGGCGTCAATGTAGTAAGCCCCGTAAGTAATTGGATGACCAAGAAATGAAAAACGAATTCAAAGTAAAAAAATATAAAGACGCAACTGTTTACACTTTAGAAAGTGCAACTAGCGGTGGTACCAGTGCTGGCTCTATTGCAAGCGTAAGTAACGCAATGGGCGGAGTTCGTAGACGTGGTGATAATTTAATCGCACAAGAAGAAAAGAAAGAAGCACCGAAGCCCCGTAACTTTGTTGCTAAGAATGCCAAAATGGGCGGTGCTGGTCAGCACAAGGACAAAAAGAAGGCGCAGAAGCAAGGACAAGAAAAACATAAAAAGCCATATGCAGAAGATCTAAAGCAACGGCTTGATATACTTAAACAAAAGATCAATGAGAATAGTGACCTGGCTGCACAATTAATGGCCACGGCTAGATCATTAGGAATGAATCCTCGCCTACGTGGCACACCCGATCAAGAACGCGAGCGCACTCAACAAATGATGGCTCAACGTGCTAAGGAGCGCGATGCTGCTAGTGCTCAGGCTGCTAGCGATGATGCAAAGAACTTACCTCAACTAAAAGCAGAATACGAGGAAATGAAAAAGAAATACGAAGCATTAGGTGGAAGCAACTGGCAGTACGCCGATCGTGAACAGAATCTTTCCAGTGCTGAACGAGAAGCACGTAGTATGGAACCTGCACTTCGTAACCTAAGTGCTAAAATTGCCAGAGCAGAGAAAGCAGGGGTGGCGGAAGGCTTGCCACAAACTCTACGCAAGGTTGTTCCTGGATATGCCAAGCGTGAAATTGATAAGAAGATGGACGCTGGCAAGTTTGGTAAAACTGATGCTGACAAAGATGCTAACTTCCAACGCTATAAAAAGATTCAAGACAAGATCAAAGAGCAAGGTGTGGCGGAAATGGACTCGCAAGGTTATACAGGCTCAAGAGATCGTAAGAGAACCAGCAAGTATGGCAGCAGAGATGACTACGAATTAGGTGGTCCAGAAAGCACAGGCCGCCCACTGACAGCAAAACAAATGATGGATAGAGCGCACAAAGCCATGCTGAAGTCAATGAGCAATGACGAAAAGGTTGATAAAGGTTGGCGTAATCCTAATATCGATGAAGGCTCTGATTACTTCGAACATTTAGATAACCTTTTAGAAGATTGGCAGAAGGTTAATAAAAAAGATAAAACTGACGGAATGAGCCGCAAGGCTGTTAAAGCATATCGACGTGAAAATCCGGGCAGCAAACTAAAGACTGCGGTTACTACAAAGCCTAGCAAATTAAAGAAAGGCGGTAAGGCTGCAAAGCGCCGTAAGAGTTTCTGTGCTCGTATGAAGGGCATGAAGAAGGCTCACGCTGGTGCTAAGACCAAGCGTAATCCAGATAGTCCAATCAACAAGGCACTACGCCGATGGAACTGCGAAGAAGATGCTTACATGAATAGCCTAAACGCACAAGTGTTAGAAAAATTAAATCCTCAAGCACCTGTAGATACTTGGGTTCAGGATTTTCAAAAAGCAGATCCAAACAAGTACAAACAATTCAAAAATAAAACTCCTCAAAAGAAAGCACAGATGGCAGCGGCCGCACATTATGCTGCCAACGAACCAAGCAAGAAAAAATGAGATTCAATGAGTTCAAAGAAAGCGATTATGAAATTCATGATCGCGCCAAGTTGGATAAAATCCTACTAGAACTCTGCCACCACATGATTGAAGGACAGCGTATTGATTCAGACAAATACGGGATGGTTGCGGCCTGTGTCTTAGACCCCGAAAACCGCAGAGTCTACGGTGTTAACGAGGCGGCCGGAGACAATAAAAGACGCCACGCTGAAAGAGTTGCTATCGATCGCTATGTAGAAAACTACGGCGAAGTTCCAAAAGGTAGCATTATTATTACCACACTAAGTCCTTGCAACGAGGATCATACCGAAATGGCGGATGGTAGATACGGAGAAAGTTGTACCGACTTGGTAAATTCTTCTAATTGCCGTAAAGTGTACTGCGGATACATTGATCCAACACAGCACAACGATCACGCCAAGTATACCCTAGAAGAAACTTCAACCGGTAAAATCAAAGAACTCTGCAAGAAGTTTGCAGACACATTTCTGACTACAAAATAATTTGACACCAGCAACTTTGTACTATATACTATAGGACAAGGAGATTACTATGGGCAAAGCATTTGGCGCACCAGAACAAGCAAAAATTAAACAGATTGTCGCAGAAGGCTGCACAGTCATGCAAGAGATTCAAGACCTTACAGAAGGATTGAATGAAACTATCAAGGCAGTTGCAGAAGAACTCGAAGTTAAACCGAGTATTATTAAAAAAGCAATTCGAATTGCAATGAAAGACCAATGGGATCAAGTATTCCGCGAGTTCGATGACCTTGAAACAATCGTTGACATTAGCGGTCACGCTAACCGTCGAGAAGACTAATGAACGATATATTTCATGGAATCTTCTCTTGGATTCGAGATGACTTTAGGAGTCATCCTTTTAGGTTTATTGTTGAGTTGGTTGCTTGGGCGATATCTATTGGTTGCTCAATCACTATGGCAGTCACAGTTCCTACACCGCCGCTTCTTGTTTTATATCCTATTTGGATTACAGGTTGTGCTATGTACGCTTGGGCTGCTTACACTCGTCGTTCCTTTGGAATGCTCGCTAATTATCTTTTACTCACCACAATCGATACAGTGGGTCTGATTCGAATGTTGGCGTAAATAAAATATATGAGAAAGGTTAGATCAGCCATAAGTGATCGCATTGGTATGTGTCAGCCGCAAATGACATTGGAGAAAATTAATGAGTTATGTAGATGCCATATGGGATCGCGAAAAAGACATCATTCATGCTGTCGAACGAGATCCTAAAAAGGGTAGGTTGTATCAAACATTCCCTGCCCGTTATCTTTTTTACTACCCCGATGCAAAGGGCAAGTACAAATCAATTCACGGCGATAGCCTGTCAAAAGTTACTGCAAAAAGTTGGAAAGAGTTCATCAAAGAACAAAAGATCCACAGCGGTTACAAACTATACGAAAGCGATATCAACCCCGTATTCCGTTGTCTAGAAGAAAACTATCTAGGTAAGGAAGCACCCAAGCTCAACATTGCATTCTGGGATATTGAGGTGGACTTTGATCCAGAGCGCGGGTATGCATCCCCAGATGATGCGTTTATGCCCATTACTGCGATTGCTGTTCACCTACAGTGGTTAGATACCTTAGTGTGCTTGGCTATTCCTCCAAAGACTCTTACTATGGAGCAGGCTAAAGAACAGGTTAAAGATTTCCCTAATACATTCTTATTCGAAACTGAATATGAGATGTTAGACACATTCTTGAACCTAATCGAAGACGCAGATGTATTGAGCGGTTGGAACAGCGAAGGTTTCGATATGCCCTATACTGTCAATCGAATTATCAAGGTCCTAAGCAAAGAAGATACTCGTAGACTTTGCCTATGGGGCCAGATGCCTAAGAAAAGAGAGTACGAAAAATATGGAAGGCAAGCCGTTACTTATGATCTGGTTGGTCGTGTTCATTTGGACAGTCTCGAGCTGTACAGAAAATATACGTATGAAGAACGACATACCTACCGACTGGACGCAATCGGGGAGATGGAGGTAGGCGAAAGTAAAACTGTTTATGAAGGTACTCTTGATCAACTATACAACAATGACTTCCGCAAGTTTATTGAATACAATAGACAAGACTGTGCTTTGTTGAATAAACTAGATAAGAAACTAAAGTTTATCGACCTAGCAAATACCATTGCACATGAAAATACTGTGTTGCTACAAACTACAATGGGTGCTGTTGCAGTTACTGAACAGGCTATTGTAAATGAAGCGCATCATCGAGGAATGATTGTGCCTAGTCGACCAAGGCGTGACGATACTATTAACAGTCAGGCCGCAGGTGCTTATGTTGCTTATCCTAAGAAAGGCTTACATGACTGGATTGGTTCAATGGACATTAACAGTCTGTATCCTTCCGTTATTCGTGCGCTTAACATGGGCCCGGAGACTATCGTAGGCCAACTACGCCCGGATTATACAAAAGAAGAAATTGCAATTAAGCAAGGTAAAGGCGACAGTTTTGCCGCAAGTTGGGAAGGCAAGTTTGGTTCTAATGAATATGAATTTGTTATGAACCAAGATAAGTCTCACGATATTATTATTGACTGGGAGAATGGCAGCACTGATGTTATGAGTGGTGCAGAGATATACAAACTTATCTTCGAAAGCAATAAGCCTTGGATGCTTAGTGCTAACGGAACTATCTTTACACACGAACACGAAGGTGTTATTCCTGGTCTTCTTAAGCGTTGGTATGCTGAACGTAAGGAGATGCAGGCTAAACTTAAAGAAGCAATCAAAGCAGAAAATAAGATCGAAGAAGAATACTGGGACAAGCGTCAGTTAGTTAAAAAGATTAACTTGAACAGTTTATACGGTGCTATTCTTAACGTAGGCTGTAGATTCTTTGATGATCGAATTGGTCAGTCAACTACTTTAACAGGTCGTCAGATTGCCAAGCACATGGCCGCTAAGATCAACGAGGTAGTAACTGGCGAATACAATCACATAGGTAAGGCTATTATCTACGGTGATACTGACTCTGCATACTTCAGTGCTTACAGTAGTTTGAAGAACGAAATTGCCAAAGGACAAATTCCTTGGGACAAAGATACTGTTGTTCAACTATACGATAATGTAGCCGCAGAAGTTAACTCAACTTTCCCGCAGTTTATGTTGGATAGTTTTCACTGCCCCAAGAGTCGAGGTGAAGTTATCAAAGCAGGTCGAGAAATCGTGGGCGTCAAAGGACTATTCATTACTAAGAAACGTTATGCGGTTCTTGTCTATGACAAAGAAGGCAAGCGTAAAGATGTAAATGGCAAGCCTGGAGAAATTAAGGCTATGGGCTTAGACCTTAAGCGTAGTGACACGCCAGAATTCATGCAAAAGTTCCTAGAAGAAATTCTTACTAAGGTATTGAATGGCAGCGAAGAACGAGAAATTCTAGATAGGATCATTGAGTTTAGAACAGAGTTCAAGGCCCGACCTGGTTGGGAGAAAGGTAGTCCAAAACGTGCTAACAACATTACAGACTACGCAGAGAAAGAAAAGAAAGCAGGCAAAGCAAACATGCCCGGACACGTTCGTGCTAGTATCAACTGGAATACACTTAAACGCATGAACGGAGACAAATACTCAATGGGTATTGTTGACGGTATGAAAGTTATTGTTTGCAAACTTAAACCAAACCCCATTGGATTCAATAGTGTTGCATATCCAGTCGACGAACTTCGTTTACCTAAGTGGTTTATGGAATTGCCGTTCGATCACGCAGAAATGGAAACTGTTATTATCAACAACAAGGTAGAAAACCTAATCGGTGTTCTAGAATGGGATCTTAACAGTACAACCGAAACAAACACATTTGGTAGTTTATTTGATTTTGAATAAAAAATCTATTGACTTTTTACTACCGCCTAAATAAAATTAACAAAAGGATTTTAATCATGAAAGCAATCTTACAAGACATCGTTGCCCACACTAACAAGTTGGGTTTTTTAAATATCGTTAAGGTAACTGGTACAAAAGATAAGACACTTATCGACAGCATGGCTGACGATCGTAGTGTTATTATGTACGCCGAGACAAAGGACCCCCAAACTTCTATGCAAGGAGTATTTGGTATGCCTCAACTCGAAAAACTTCGTTACCTTGTTGATGGTAAAGAATATCAAGACGATGCAAAGATCGAAGTCGTTACAGCAGACAGAAACGGTGAAACTATTCCAGTAGGTTTACACTTCGAAAACAAAGACGGTGACTTCAAGAACGACTATCGCTTCATGAACACCGAAATTATCAACGAGAAACTTAAGACTGTTAAGTTCCGCGGTGTTAATTGGCACGTTGAAGTTGAACCGACCGTTAGTGCTATTCAGCGTTTCCAATTCCAAGCAGGCGCTAACACAGAGCATACAACATTCCTTGCTAAGACAGACGGCGACAAATTAGTCTTTGTCTTCGGTGATCAAAGTACACACGGCGGCGAATTTACTTTTGCTTCAGGTGTTACTGGCAAAATCACAAAAGCATGGACATGGCCCGTTACCAGTGTGTTAAGCATTCTTAAAATTGCAGACGGCAACAATACTAAAATGAGCTTTAGTAATGATGGCGCTATGCAAATCGAATTAGATAGCGGTATTGCTACCTATAAGTATATCATTCCTGCACAAGCATGATTAACAACATAGCAGGCATGGGAAATGTAGTCGTCGTCGGCGGCTCATCTTTCATGCCGTATGTGAATATGAACAACCCAAGTGCCGGTATGGTTCGCTATAACGGCACTACCCAAAGCATGGAAGTATACGACGGTATGTCTTGGTTGACTATGAATAATAATCATGTTAGCATAGACTTAACAGGTGCGGCTAACGCTGCCATCACTTGGGCTATGAGAAAAATGGCAGAAGAAGCAGAACTAGAGCGATTAGCAGATAGTCATCCCGCTGTCAAGGCAGCATATGAAAATATGAAACGTGCCGCAGAACAATTAAAAGCAACAATAATATTGAGTAAAGATGAGCAATCCACCACGTAACCTAACCCCATTGCAGAAAGACTATGCTGTATATCTTCCTGCTATCAGCAGTTTCTACAGCACTTATGTTGCCAAGCAACGTCTAGAAGAATTTGTTCCTAAGGATCGTATTCCCAAAGGTTTCGATCGCGGCATCGAAGGCATGAACTTTCTTAACCCTGAAGAAGGTTACTTTACTTACAAGTATGCTCTTTATTCTGCAGGTCACGCACAGTTAGACATTGTCAAGGCACAGACACAAGAGTCTATGATCCAAAAACGTGATCGTGGAAACAGTCTTATTTTAGGTGACTCCGGCGGATACCAGATCGGTAAGGGTGTTCTTAAGTTTGACTGGCTTAACTTCGAAGGCAAAGAAGCAAACAAGACTCGTCAGAGTATCTTAGAATGGCTAGAAGCAACTGCTGACTGGTCAATGATGCTAGACGTTCCTACTTGGGCCTGTGACCATATTCATAGTCCTAAGACAGGACTAAAGACATTTGAAGACTGTCTAGACAAGACAAAGTTTAATAACGATTACTTCTTAAAGAATCGCCTAGGTGCTACTAAGTGGCTTAACGTTCTGCAAGGTAGTGATTGGGATACAGCCGAGAAATGGTACAACGGCGTTAAAGAATTCAGCGATCCTAAAGGTCCTTATGCTGGAAAAGAAGCAGAAGGTTGGGCCTTTGGTGGTGCTAATATGTGTAAAATGGATATTACTCTTAAGCGTCTAATGACACTTAGAGAAGATGGTTTGCTGAAAGGCAAAAACTGGATCCACTTCCTGGGTACAGCACAGTTAGATTGGTCATGCTATCTAACACAAATTCAACGTCAAATTAGGAAACACATCAATGAAGAAATTACCATATCTTTTGACTGCGCCAGCCCGTTCATCGCAACAGCACACGGACTTGTCTACACAAACGCACAACACTCTCCCAAAAGGTGGAGTGTTATTATGGACAAAGCCCCAGATAACAAAGCACTTTCAGGAAGCGACATCCCGTTCCCGTTCGAAAGCGAATTCGGCCGCAGACTAACTATTGGTGATATCTGTCACTATGCTCCGGGTATACTAAACAAGATTGGCAAAGAAGGTAAGACTTCTTGGGATAGTTTTGCTTACGCACTAATGATGGGTCATAATGTTGAATGCCACATTATTGCTGTTCAACGTGCTCAACAGTTAATGGACATCGAAGTTGCTAAGACTAAGGGTAAAATTAACTGGCGTCATTGGAAGAAAGTTAAGAGTGGAGACATGAGCGATGAATATAGCGATTGGGTCCCTCGTAACATTCTTTACTTCAGTAATTTCATTGAAGATCTGTTCAACACTACAACAAAAGCAGAAGCATTTGAAATGATTGATCAGGCTATGCCATTCTTGAAGACCTTAGAAGGTGCTCGACTACAAGGCGGGCCTGCTCAGAATACATTCGGTAATCTGTTTGAAGTTGAAACAATTACTAATCAAGATGAGATTGATCTTGCTAACCCAGATGACGACGAACTAAGAGTGCTTGAAGAAAACATCACAGGAGAATAACATGGCTGTTTGGAAGATTCAAAACTATCATAAAAAGAACGCAGTTGAACGACAGTTCTGGACCAAGGATGGTATTACTGTAACTAAAGACGAAGGATTTCGTTGGGGTACATGGACCTGCGAAAGCGATGAGAAGCCCGACATTGACTTAGATAACTCCGAAGGCTATGAAGTTCTCTTCGGAGATTATGATTGGGAAATGGAAGATATGAACGACGGCTGTTGGGTCGAATGGACATTCCCCGATGACATGCCCGAAGAAGAACGCGAACGTATTCAAGAACTTTGGGATGAAGATTGGTTCGACGGCATGGAAAGCGACGGATGGACTAACGACGATACCGAGCATTGGATCTATGGACCTATTCAATTAACTAATGTTGATACAGGCGAAGAATTTGTAGGAGAAGAATAATGCCACGCAAAAAGAAAACTGAAGAACAGATTATCAAAGAAGTATCTAAACTAATTGCAGAAGAAACACTTCAGGCAACAGATGTTCCGAAAAAGAAAAAAGTCAAAGAAGTTTGGCCTAAAGTAGTTAAAGGAAGCCACCTAACTGTTATTACACATGAAAATGGTAAAACTGAATTAGAATGGGACGATGATGCTTTAACCAAAGATGTCCAAAAGGCATTGACAGACTACGAAAACTCTGTTAAAGTTAATACTGTTAAAACAACTAAACGCAAAAAGAAAAATGAAGCGTGATTATTTGGACGGTGTAAAAGACGACGTTGTCTTCTTTGTAGGTAAAGAAGTAGAACATACGCCTGCATACGATATGGTAACACTATTTGTTACGGGTGTGCAACACGTTGAAGAAATTGAACATCACCTACAGTTTAATCCTGACGGTATTGAGCATATTTTCTTTGGCGCTAATCACAGTTTCAAACCGCAAAATGCATTAGATTGGCAACGTTGGGAAGGTATGATTCAATACTTTCTAGACAAGGGCTATCTATGCAGTCTAGATATTCCTATGAGCGCTGTTGAAGAATTTCACGACGGTGGCCTTTGCGAATATGATAATTTTATTCCGCAGATTCGTGTTCCTATTCCATATGTTCGTCTTTGGAATTACAACACTATGATTAAAATAGACGACAAAGATTTCAAAGCAACAAATCCCGGTGTGTGGTCTCATAGCCTACACAGTCTAATGAGCCGGGATAATTTTACACCATGGAACAAATATAAGGGAGACAAAGTAGTATGATTAATTCAAAAATTACAAAAGGACCTCAAAAAGAAGATCCTCAAGAAAAACTTTTTAAGTTACTCGAAAGCATTGACTGGAAGTTGTGGGAAATGTATAATATGATGAAAGACAATCTTCCCGCTAAGACAGAAACTAAAGCAAAAAAGAAAGCAGAGAATGAGTGAACGTAACATGATCTGGGTTACCTTCCGTAAAGAAGGTATTCATATGTACCCAGCAGCCGCAACAGATCCCGCACTTAAAACAGGTGACGAATATGACGTTAGTTTCCTCGGTACTCCGCATCGTCACATCTTCCATTTTAAAGTCTATATTCAAGTATTTCACGATGATCGTGATATTGAGTTTATTCAGTTTAAGCGTTGGCTAGAGAAGTGCTACAATGATGGCACGCTCGAACTCAACCACAAATCCTGCGAGATGATTGCACGAGAACTTCATGCAACCATTAAGGCAAGATATCCAGGTCGCAAGATTTGGATCGACGTAAGTGAAGGCGGCGAGAATGGCTGCTTCATTAAATTTCCATCAACCCTTTAATTAGGATAACAACATGGCACAACCTGCCTATATTCAAAAAACCCTTCGTATGAAGCCCGAAGTCGAAAAGATCTTTGATGATCTCGACGCTTGGTTGGATCACTGCCGATTCAATCTTCTTCCTTTCAACCCTGCAGACTTGTACAAGTCTAGGGAATATAAGGACTTTGCCCGTCCAGCATGGACTGGTGAACGTCGCCCATACAAGGGCAAGAACCCAAGGTATTGATATGGCGAACGTCTTTCTAGTCGACCTGGAAAGCGTAGAAACAAGGTACACGGGTCAATGGAAGGCCCATGTACCTTCTCTCTTACGAAAGGCAGGACACAATGTACGCATTATTGCAGGACCTACTGATATTCCTGCGGCAACTACCCCGGGCGCTTTTCTCAACTTTGGCGGCACTAATATCTATAAGGCTTCCCAGGTTGAGCAGATCGGTAGGTTATTTTGCGACGGAGCCATTCGCGCAGGTGATCACTTTATCTTTACTGATGCTTGGCATCCTGGTATCATCAATCTCAAATACATGGCCGGGCTTCTCGGCATTCCTGTAACCATTCACGCACTTTGGCATGCCGGCAGTTACGATCCTCAAGACTTCTTAGGTCGTCTTATCGGAGATGCTCCGTGGGTTAGACACGCTGAAAAGAGTTTCTTTCACGCTATCGATCATAACTATTTTGCTACAGAATTTCATATTGAAATGTTTGCTAATAACTTATTAAGTTTAGATAAAGCAACTGTAGAATTAGGATACAAACAATCAGGAAAAATCATAAGGTCTGGTTGGCCTATGGAGTATATGGAAGATACATTAACTCCATATAAAGGTATGCAAAAACGAGATCTAATTCTCTTTCCGCATCGATTGGCTCCAGAAAAGCAAGTTGAGATTTTTAGAGATCTCAAAGAACATTTGCCACAATATGAGTTTGTTATTTGTCAAGAACAAGAACTGACAAAGAACGAATATCATAACATGCTAGGCGAAGCAAAACTGGTGTTTAGTGCAAACTTGCAAGAGACACTTGGCATTAGTTGGTATGAGGGTGCTATTGTAGATGCTATACCTTTGGTTCCAGATCGTTTAAGTTACAGTGAAATGGCTTATGCCACATTCAAGTATCCTAATGAATGGACCGAGAATTTTGATACATATCAAGCATACCGTCCACTGTTATGCGACAAGATTATTCAGTACATGAACAATTACGAAAAGTTCTTGCCAACGCTCCGTAAGCAAACACAGGACTTAACTGATAATTTCTTCAGTGCAAATAAACTGTTGGAGATGATTAAATGAAATGGTTCCTTAAAACACTAGACCGCCTAGGTCGTAAACGTATTGTAATGGACAGGATTAACAATGAACCTTACCTCGAACGCTACTACTTGTTTCTTAAAGATAGAAAGCATTTCCCCTTTAATGTGTTTCTTCACCGTTTCCTTAAGTCAGATCCCGATGATGTGCATGATCATCCATGGGGTTACGCTACACTTATCTTAAAGGGCGGTTACTACGAATGGGTAGGTAAGTTTAACTCCGCAGGTCAAAAGATCGGTGAAGAAAGAGTTTGGCGCGGCCCTGGTCACTTCCGTGTATGTCGTGCTACTTCTTATCATCGCATCGAACTATGCGAAGGGATAGACTGTTGGACTTTATTCATGCCAGGGCCTCAGCGTAGAGAATGGGGCTTCTGGTATAAGGGCGCTTGGATGCACAACGACACGTATCTTAAAGGTCGGTCAGAGGGAACTTTGTAATCTTTTGATCTGAGTCGTCGATACAAGATTTCATTCCACACTTTTGAGGCCCCTGGGGAGGCGTCCAACCTGGACTCCAAATATTACCCAGGGGTATATTATTACAGTTGCTTCCACTCACCCAACCTTGGGCTCCTATTACTAACTTCTCTACTCCTGCGTTACACAGTTGTCCTACATAACTAGGATGCTTACTGTAAGTTTCTTCGTAACGTTCCTGCCAGGTTGTTTCCTGAAAATATATTTTTTCTTCCACTAGCGGACTAGGTTGTATTACCAGAGGAGGCGGAGGTGGAGGAGGTGGTTGAATAACTATAGGAGGTGCTTCTGCTAATCTTCTACGCAGTTCTTCTTCTCTGCGTTTCTGTTCCTCTAGCATCCTTGCCCGTTCTTCAAGGACTTGTGCTCTACGTTCTTTAGTAAGGTTGAAGAAATCTATTTTTTGAAGATCCTCAAAGGAATACTTTAACATTCCCGCACTAGGATCTGCGTTAAAGTATAACTGTGTCTTTGTTACTACGTGGCCTAAGTCTTCTTCTAACGCAAGAACACGATCAATATCTTCAGTAACATTAGATGGACGTATAGGTGCTGTAATTGATATTTTCTTTTCTTTGGCTTTAAATGTATCCGAGATATATTTTATCAATGCTGGATTCTGCCAATGATGGAAGGTTAAAATTAAGTTATCTATGTGTGGTTCTACTGCCCACCAATCGATCCATAATCTGCCCCCGTTAGTATGTAAGGTTATGTTATCTCCAGTTTCTTTACATAACTTAAGGAGTTGAGGCATATAATCTAAATCAAGTGGTTCACCACCGTTGAATATCCATTCAATAGTCCTGCCTTGCTTGGTCCTATAAGAATCTATTAACAACCCTGCAATTCTAAGGTATTCGTTTATGTCTGGAGGTTCTGATCCACCTCGGGCAGAAGTTGGACAGTACTCGCATTGAGCTTTACAATAATCGTTAAGCGTCCAGGAGATAATAGTTTTTAAATTATCCATAGCATGGTTGACAGGTCTAAATACAATCTGTATAATGTACTTATCTTATCAAGGTACAAAATGGATCTAGACCCAAAAATAGAAGAAGTACTGGACATTACACAAGAGGAATGTGCAGAAGTAGTAGTTGCAATTAGCAAAATCAGTCGGTTTGGTATTGATAACTACAAGCCAGGAAAACCTAAAACTAATAGGGAACACCTAGAAGAAGAACTTGGCGACCTGTTAGCAATGATTGACATTCTACTTGAAAAGAAAGTAGTATCAATGGACAATTTAGAAATTGCTAAACGAGCCAAAATTGAAAAATTAAAGAAATGGTCAACCATATATGAGCAAAATTAAAATCGCAGAATTATTTTACAGTATCCAAGGTGAAGGAAGGTATATGGGTGTGCCTTCTGTTTTCTTACGAACATTTGGATGTAACTTTAAGTGCCAAGGATTTGGCATGCCAAGAGGAGAACTTAGCAATGAAGCAGAAAATATTGACCCGTCTAAGTACACCGAGTACAAATCGCTTCCTTTGGTTAGTACAGGTTGTGACAGTTACGCTAGTTGGGATCCTCGCTTTAAGCATCTTTCTCCCCTTCTGGATACTGGTGCGATTGCCGACGCTATTGTGGATACGCTACCTCACAAGGAGTGGAAAGACGAACACTTGGTAATCACAGGCGGCGAGCCTTTGCTAGGTTGGCAGAAGCAATATCCCGATTTGCTCGATCATCCCAAGATGGATAAACTTAAAGAAATTACTTTTGAAACAAACGGCACTATGCGTTTAACTAAGGATTTCAAAGAGTATCTTAAAAACTGGAAGTGGAAGCACGAAGGATTTATCGATCGTGAAATTACGTTCAGCGTCAGTGCTAAACTTCCAGTTAGTGGTGAGCCATGGAAGGACGCTATCAAGCCTACTGTAGTTGCCGAATATCAAGACTACGGCTATGTCTATCTGAAATTTGTAATCACAAACGAACAAGACTTAGCAGATGCAGAACGAGCAGTAGAAGAATATCAAGCCGCCGGGTTCGAAGGACCTGTGTACCTTATGCCCGTAGGTGGTGTTGAAAGTGTTTACAGCCTCAACAATCGAAAGGTAGCAGAACTTGCTATGAAGAAAGGGTGGAGATATTCTGATAGACTACAAGTACCGTTGTTTAAAAACGAGTGGGGTACTTAATGGAAACTAAAAAACGAACCATTGCGAGAATGATTAGTTATAGAATCACAGCATGGTTGTTTACAATCCTATGGACATATATGTTTACCGGAGACATTGGTAATGCTACTGGATTTGCTACAGCATTACATATTTTACTCAGCATTGACTATTATATCCACGAAAGGATTTGGTTAAGAATCAAATGGGGACGGACTAATGAATAAACTTTTTGAAAAAATATTTGGCTTAGATAAAATTAAAGCAGAAACAGAAGCAAGCATGAAGGCTGCTGAAGAAGCCAAACGCCTTGCTGAAGAAGCCACAGCGGCCGCTGAACGTGCTAAGGAAGCAGAACGGTTGGCTAAACTAAGTCCAAAAGAACTTGCAACAGAAAGGAAAGAACCTTGGATTGCAGTTTTGGAAACTCACGTCAATAAAGAGAATGTTCGAAATGGTTTTTTCGAGCTTGACTGGAATGAATACTTTGTGTTACAATTACGTAGTGCTGGATATACTGGTGCAACTGACGAAGAAATTGTAGACCAATGGTTCAACGAACTTTGTCGTAATGTTGGCTCCGAAGAAGGAGTTGATATGAGCCGACGTGGTGCAGGCTATGTAAATCGCGCCCTTCGTGATGATGGACGAACTGAGGTCAGTTAATGAATAAAACATACATTCTTGTTGATACTGCAAATACATTTTTTAGGGCACGACATGTGATTCGTGGTAGCCTAGAAGATAAGGTTGGTATGAGCATTCACACCACACTAGGTAGTATTCGCAAGGCATGGCGAGACTTTAATGGTGACCATATTGTATTCTGCTTAGAAGGCAGGTCATGGCGTAAGGATCACTACGCACCTTACAAGCGGAACCGCACCGACGCTCGGGCCGCGCAGAGCCCTCGCGAGGCTGAAGAAGATCGAGTGTTTTGGGAAACATTTGATCAGTTTAAAACATTTATCACTGAACGTACAAACTGTACAGTTCTACAACATCCGCAATTAGAAGCAGATGATCTTATTGCAGGCTTTATCCAAAGTCATCCTAACGATAACCACGTTATCATTTCAACCGATGGCGACTTCGCCCAACTTATTGCACCCAATGTAAAACAATACAACGGTGTCATGGAAGTGACTACTACACATGAAGGATACTTCGATGCAAAAGGTAAGCCTGTCATTGATAAGAAAACTGGAGAAGCAAAAGGCGCACCCGATCCGCAATGGCTGCTCTTTGAGAAGTGTATGCGTGGCGACACCTCCGACAATATCTTTAGTGCTTATCCGGGTGTACGTGAAAAAGGCACAAAGAATAAAGTTGGTCTCCGTGAGGCGTTTGCCGATAGAGACAGCAAGGGGTGGGCATGGAACAATCTAATGCTACAACGTTGGGTCGATCACGAAGGTGTAGAACATCGCGTGTTGGATGATTACTTCCGCAATGTCAAACTCTGCGACCTTACTGCACAGCCAGATGACATCCGTACACTTATCGACGAAACAATTAACACTGCTACAACAGCAGACAAGAATGTTCCGCAAGTTGGAATTAGACTTATGAAATTCTGTGCGGAATATGATCTGCAGAAGATTAGCGAACAAGTACAAAGTTATGCAGAACCACTTAATGCAAGATATACGGCATAAGGCATGCCCGTACGAATTGTCATGCCAACATAAAACAGACAGGTGCAGGGTAGATCAAATGAATACAGCAAAAGTTCTTATTCCAAATAAAGAATGGGTAGTAACAGAGAATCATAAAAAGATTGGTGCTATTACTAAGGACAAAAAAGGCTACCAGTTTATCCACAAAGGAAAAACTGTGGGTTTTAAAAACTTAGCAGATCTTAAATCGCAGTTAGGTATCGAACTGTTTGAAGAAAGCATTAAGAAAAAAGCCGCAGATGTAGATAATAAAAATTATGTTATCTATGAATATCCATGTAGCTCAAAACCTTACGAATCTGTTTACAGTGTAAAAGAAAAACTTCCTCTGTTTGCTAAGAGTGCAAAGAGTAAAAGCAGATATTGTGCAGGCTACTATGTAATTAAATTCCGCAAGGGGTGGGTTAAGAGTTTTTGTCCTAAGTTAATTACTCTGCAACGATACCCTTACTACGGCCCATTTAAAACAGAAGCCGAAATGAAAATTACTCTAAATAGTGTAAATAGATCAGTATGAGCGACCTTAATACATTTCCCATTGAAGACTTTCTAAATAAGGCTAGATTGGCTATCAAGACCAATCAAAAATCACTTACCCTTAGCATTAAAGAAGCAACAGATCTTCAAAATAGTCTTAGCGTAGTAATGACTAGGCTTGCGGGAGAAGCGCAAGCCAAGCAAGAAGACATCACAGTTAAACTCAACGGCGGAACTTTTTAAATAATTTTGGTAAATATATACGCACTTATCGGAGCAAGCGTATATTATGAGCAGACCAAAACCGACCGTTTTATTAGAGATAACTAATAAAAAGACATATAAAACAGAACAAGTTTTAGATGCCGAGGCCATTTGGGCTGTGTTTTACAAAGACAAGCCCATTAATTTAAAAACTAATAGTATTGTCGCTCAACAAGTTGGGCCAAAATACAAAAAGGTTAGTTTTTCAAATAGCGGACATGCATTTAATCTAGCCGAAAAATTGAACAAAATGTTCAATACTGAGGACTTCTCTGTTTTTAAATTAACTACAGGCGAGAAGTTCCTTGACGAACCAAAAGACTGAAATCACCAAATATATAGCAACGCATGAAGGTCTTTCCTTAGAAGAACCGTATCTTAGGCGTTTGCTATCTGCTTGGTGGCAAAATCCCAGAATGAAAGACGTTGGCGGACTCCGTTTAACTGAGCAAGGGTTTGAAATAATGTCAAAACATTTCAAATCACATATGGTTCGGTTTGAAGAAGAACTCAAACTAAAATTTAGCAACCAATTAGTTCTTCGTTTGGACAACTTTATTACCTGTCCGTGGTATATTACCCACAGGGCCGTTTGGGTATTTGACGACAAAATGGCTATCCAATTAGTGTTGTTTTCTGGCAACATTGAGAAATTTACCACTGCAAAAGCAAAATCGCTTGACAGATCGCAAGATTAAGCGTATAATAGTGACATACTGATGCAAAAGGGCACAGTACTTCATCTAAACTGTTTTTGAAAGTGTAAAATGGCAGAGCAAATTTCCACCAGCCGTACCGTTACTCCTAACGAAGCCAAACGTGCTCTTCGTAAGTGCATTAAAATTAAGCGCCCTGTTTTTATGTGGGGTCCTCCGGGCATTGGCAAGTCCGATATCGTCAAGCAAATTGGCGACGAATTCGAACGCGAAGTTGTTGACGTTCGTCTCAGTCTTTGGGAACCCACTGACATCAAAGGTATCCCTTATTACAATTCCGATGCAGGCACAATGACTTGGGCTCCTCCGTCCGAACTGCCAACTGATCCAAATTCTACCGCTATTCTGTTCCTTGACGAACTGAACTCTGCGGCTCCTGCTACCCAGGCTGCGGCCTATCAACTTATCCTTAACCGCCGTGTTGGTACTTATGTACTGCCCGATGGTGTTTCTATCGTTGCCGCAGGTAACCGTGAAACTGACAAGGGTGTCACTTATCGTATGCCTGCTCCGTTGGCAAACCGTTTTGTTCACGTTGAACTGAAAACTGACTACGAAGATTGGCTCCAGTGGGCTACTACCAATCGTGTACACGAACAGGTTGTTGGCTATGTTGGCTTTGCCAAGCAAGACCTCTACGACTTTGATCCTAAGAGCTCCAGCCGTGCTTTCGCTACTCCCCGTTCTTGGTCGTTTGTTAGCGAACTTCTGCAAGATGACGACCTGCCTGAGAACACACTGACTGATCTGGTTGCAGGTGCTATCGGTGAAGGCCTTGCTGTTAAGTTTATGGCACACCGCAAGGTTGCCAAACAGATGCCTAAGCCTGAAGACATCCTGGCAGGTAAGGTTAAGAAGTGCGACATCAAAGAAATCTCTGCGATGTACTCGCTGACTGTGTCTATGTGCTACGAACTCCAAACTGCACATGAAAAGAAGATCAAAGATTGGGATGCTATGGCAGATAACTTCTTTGGCTTCATGATGGATAACTTCCCAACTGAGTTGGTTGTTATGGGTGCTAAGGTTGCGTTGACTAACTACCAACTGCCCTTTGATGCATCCAAACTTTCCAACTTCGATCGTTTCCACGACAAGTACGGTAAGTTCATTATCACTGCAATGGAAGGTTAAAATTGGGCCCTCCGGGGCCCTTTTTTACTTGCATTTTTTCTATTTTGACTGTATAATATAATATATACAGTAAACAGGAGCACACTAATATGTCCGCAAAAGGTTCCACTGCAACCAAACAAAAGCCTATTCAGAAGCAGACTTTTTCTCAAGATCAAAAGAATAAGATTGTTGAGAAACTGATCACAGCCCGCATTGGCCTACTGCTTCGTCATCCGTTTTTCGGCAATTTGGCTACTCGTCTTAAACTAGTCGATGCTACTGATTGGTGTGGCACACTGGCTACCGACGGTCGCCATTTCTATTACAATAACGACTTTGTCAACGCACTAACTCCTAAAGAATGTGAGTTCGGTTTTGCTCACGAAGTTCTGCATAATGTGTTTGATCACATGGGTCGTCGTGAAAGTCGAGATCCTAAACTAAGTAACATTGCCGCAGATTATGCCGCTAACCAGATCCTCAAAGATGAGCGTATTGGCGAAGTGCCTAGTTTCATTCAAATCTTCCAAGACAACAAATATCGTGGCTGGTCATACGAACAGATCTACGAAGAACTTGAAAAGAACGCGATCAAGATTGACATTAGTCAACTAGGCGAACTGTTGGACGAACACCTCGACGGTGAAGGCGACGACGGTGAAGGCGACGGTGATGATGAGCAAGACGGCAAAGGCAAAGGTCGTCCTAAACTGACTCCTGAAGAGAAGAAAGCAATTCGCGACGAAATTAAAGAAGCAATGGTTGCGGCTGCTCAATCAGCAGGTGCTGGCAAAGTGCCTGCAGGTATTCAACGCATGATCCAATCCTTCACTGAGCCCAAGATGGACTGGCGTCAGATGTTGCGTATGAACATCCAAAGTATCTTTAAGAGTAACTTTAGTTTCTCCCGTCCTAACCGTAAGAGTATGCACAGTGGTGCTATTCTTCCTGGCATGATGAACGAAGAAACTATCGATGTTAGCGTATGCATTGATATGAGTGGTTCTATTAGCGACTCTATGGCCCGTGACTTCCTTAGCGAAGTTAAAGGCATTATGGAAGAATACAAAGACTTTAAATTGGACCTGTGGTGCTTTGACACTGATATCTATAACTATCAGAAATTTACTGGCGATACCGCAGATGACATTAATCAGTATGAGTGCCAAGGTGGCGGCGGTACTGACTTTGATGTTAACTTCCAGTTTATGAAAGACAATGATATTCAGCCTAAGAAGTTTATCATGTTCACAGACGGCTACCCATGCGGTAGTTGGGGTGACGAAGATTACTGCGACACGCTGTTTATTGTTCACGGCAACAAAGACATTGTTGCACCGTTTGGACAGACTGCTCACTACGAGCTAGGAAAATGAGTCTAAACAGAAACGAAGTTAATCCGTTGAGTGTGTTAGGGATGAGGAAACTTTCCTTTATCCCTAATCACTTTACCAAAATGTCAGTGGGTATGTGCGATGTCAGAAACTTAGACCACTGGATCAACTATAACTTAAATAGTAGGTATGCAATCCGTAAGACTCTGTCGCTAGACCAGAATAATAAAATGGTCGAAACGGTAGAAGTAGGCGTAGAAGATCCGAGAGAAATTACTATGCTAACATTAGGTTGCCCTTATGTACATAAAAAATAAAAAGGATATCAAAAATGGAAAACCAAGAACAAGCTCAGACTGTTAGCCAAGACGTTGGCATGCAGAATGAGGCTCCGCAGGCTCCTCAACCAGAATTAAATCTTGTTGATCTACAGAACATTCGTGCTATTATTGACACGGCTAGTCGTAGAGGTGCCTTCAGCGCTCAAGAAATGAGTAGTGTCGGTGGTGTATTCGACAGACTAAACGCATTTATTATTGCGGCGTCACCTGCTCCTCAAGAACCAGAACAACCTCAAGAATAAGGAGAGGATATGAAACACGTTGGTAAAATGAAAAATAACGGTGCAAGAGTTGCCGTTGCATATAGAACACTTCCAGGAGATTCCGGTAGTGCTCTAGTTATTGGTACAGGTGTATTACCTGATACATGGCACGACACCTTAATGAGTGTTATCCAGGATCCAAGCGGTCAACAGGCAAATGAACTTGCCGACATTTTGAGTGTTCGTAAATTCCCAGATGGACGTAACATCCTTGAAGCATTACACGTAGGTGGCTTCTTGAAAAAGGTACCAACTAGTTTAGTATTAATGACTCCTACTGGTAACCCTAACGTTACTGTTCCGTTAAGCGAACTTAATCAGTTAATCGCTGAACAGAAAGGCATTAGCGTTGATGACCTTGCTGTTAAAGACGGTAGTGTAAACACAACACCCCGCACAAACAAGCAAGTAGAAGACGAGATCGAGTCAGTTTCCGAAGCATCTTCATCCAGAGACGATGTTACCAGAACTACTTCTAGTTCTGTAAACTATGAGGAAACACCTCAAGCAAACTTGTCTCCTGCAGAAATGCGTAGCAAAGCAGATGCTTTATACAAAGAAGCGGCTAGACTTCGCAAAGAAGCAGATACAATTGATCCGCCAAAGAGCAAAAAGAAAGACACCGTAGCGGTAGAATGATCAACTGTATAGTAGCAGTAGAACGTAACCAGGGCATTGGATTTGAAGGTCAGATGCCCTGGCCTCACCTTAAGGGTGACATGGCCTGGTTTCGAAAGATGACAACTAACCAAGTTGTTGTTATGGGCTCAACTACATACGACAGTTTAGGTAAACCGTTGCCTAATAGAATAAACGTTGTCATAAGTAGGAAAAGAGTATTAGGCGATCATACCTTCGACGATTGCGGAGCCGCGTTAGACTTCTGTGCAGTAGAATACCCTGATAAGGAAATTTTTATCATAGGCGGAAGTGCCGTTTACGAGGCATATCTCGATATTATTGATAGATTCTATGTAACTGAAATTGACACAGCCTATCAATGCGATAAATTTTTTGATCTAGGGTATGTTCAAAAAAACTTTACAAAAGTTATAGATCATGCTAAATTTACAGAACCAGTACCATATACAATAAAGGAATATAATTTATGACACACCCAGACAAAGTTTATCTAGACGCTCTTCAAAATATTTTAGATAACGGAGAGGATCGCCCGGATCGTACAGGAGTAGGCACCCGAGGAATTTTTGGTATGCAGATGAGATTTAATCTGCAAGAAGGTTTTCCTGCACTTACTACTAAAAAACTTGCTTGGAAGGCTGTAGTAAGTGAGCTCCTTTGGTTCATTGAAGGTAGCGGAGACGAGCGCCGACTAGCAGAAATCTTACACGGTTCTAGAGAAACAAAGAAGCCTACTATTTGGACCGCTAATGCCGAAGCAGAATATTGGGCAAAGAAAAGACTGCGTAGACATCCTGCTGACTTAGGTAGAGTATACGGTGTGCAATGGCGTCGCTGGAGAAAGCCGTTAATTAGAATTAACAAAGTAGTTCTACAAAACCACGATCAGTTAATGGAACTAATTAATGGAATTAAAACAGATCCATATAGCCGCCGACACATCATTACTGCATGGAATCCAGGCGAATTAGAACTAATGGCGTTGCCCCCATGTCACATGATGAGTCAATTCTACGTGAACAACGGAAAACTAAGTTGTCAAATGTATCAGCGTAGTGCAGACATGTTTCTTGGAGTGCCTTTTAACATTGCATCCTACGCATTATTCACTCACATGATTGCACAGGTCTGTGGATTAGAAGTAGGAGAGTTGATTATTACTATCGGCGATGCACACGTCTACCAAAATCACTTTGATCAGGTAAAAGAACAACTTACTAGAACTCCGTTAGAGTTACCAAAGTTAGAACTTAATGCTGATATTAAGGATATCACTAAGTTTAGAATGGAAGATATTAGTTTAGTCGGCTATGAAAGCCACGATGCTATTAAAGCACCAATGGCTGTTTAAACCTTAACTTCGATTACACCAAAAGGCCCTACAAAATCTTGTAGGGCTTTTCCTATTACAGCATCCGAACTGTCGTGATCCTGCTTTTTAGTTGCATGTCCTGGTTTATATCCACTAGCAACTAGTAGGTCACCCTTCTTAACGGGGCCACAAATCTTGCAAGGAACTCGACCTTTTAAGGCAATATAGGGGTGAGTTTCGTCTGTTCCAGCCTCAGAATTTAACATATATGCTGGTTTTGTAGACACTATACCTGCAACTGCTGTCGTAGCATGTAAACGTGCAAGAGTAACTTCTTTTTCGCCGCCTAACATTAAAACGGTTCCCGGTTCGTACACTGCATCTGCTTCGTAGCGTTCTGCAATGTCAGCGTATAAAGCCTGTGCCGCAGTGACGTTTAGTACGTCAGTTGTTGGGTTATAGCTCAAATTACTCTTGGTATAAACTGCCTGTGTACCGGATTGGCTAGTAGTCAAAGATAGATAATGGGTAGCCGTTGAGGTCGAAGCCGAGACGTCTACCTTTTGTGCTTTTAAGGCATCTGCACTAGTACCCCATAATAAGTATCCAGAAGTTGTACTTACAGAGCTTACACCAGTAACAGGATTTGCTCCTGCTAGGTTAATACCCTTCTTAACTATAGGGAACTGGGAGAAATTTGGTACACTACTATCTGGTGTATAGTTAGTATTCGAAATAGTAAGTGTAGCAGTGCCCATGAACACTGCCTTGATTGCATTTTGTTCAACTAGGTTAGTGTCTAATATTCTACCAAAATCCCATGCACTGCCTGCCCCGCCGTTTGGTTGGCTAGCAGTCCAAGTATCTGTAACACTGTTATAGACCTTTAATTGACTGTTAATGCTGTCCCACCATAGGTCACCGGTGGTTGCGTTCTTTGGAGATGTAGTCGAATAGGGCACGTTAGACACATCTCTAAAATTAGTACCGTCGTAGGATACTAGTAATCTTCTAGAGTTAGGTGTGCTGTTAAACCAAAGTTGCCCCTGTATAGGCTTTGCAGGTGCTGTTGTATTTGCAAAATTTTCAAGTAACTTTACAAAGTTTTCTTCAATCGGTTGGCCATACCCAGAATAGTTTCTACCAACAAATGTAAGGCTGGTTGAGTTGTCTACGCTGGCATCTTGAACTGTTGTCAGTGTTGTTCCGTTTGTTTTCTTTAAAATGTATGGCATAGTGTTCTTATAGTGCTGCTATTCTTGTTTTAAAATCTGCAAAATCTGTTGATGCTGCCACAACTGATTTCAATTCACTTAGAGAAATTAAAGTACTGGTGTTAGCATAAACTGCACCTGTTACTTTTACATCTCCGATAATCGTTAATCCGCTTACAACTTCAAACGCGGTTTCGCCTGCTCTAGAAAATACTCCAGTACTATCAGCAAACCCTGCAACAAACGAGGCTGTAGTTAGTGCTCCTACTATATTACCGTTGCTTTTTAATAAGGTAACCTGAGTAGTGTTAGTGTTCTCATCTAAAATTTCAAGACTTGGATGTACCCATCCGCTAAGTTCATTCTTAGGAAATGTATGAACGCTAGCATATTGCCCGTCTGCATTTAGAAAGTTTATTGTTTCCTCAGTAGGATCGTACCAGAATTCACCAGGTACTTGTCCGATAGGTTGTGTATCTGAAATAATGGCGGCGTTTACTAGGTCAAAACCATTGGAACTATCGTAAACTTTTAACTTGCTTACTGTTGTGTCATACCATAACTGTCCTTCAATAGGGTGTTGCGGTGGCAGATACGAAGGGCTTGCAAAATTAGTTAACAGGTCTACAAAGTTTTGATTAAAAAACTGGCCGTAGTTATTAACATTCCTACCTACAAGTGTAATACTTGTGGTATTTGTATTAAGTTTGCCAGTAGCAACTGTTGTAAGTACTGTTCCGCTGTTAGTATAGATTATGTATGACATCCTCTATTCCTTTAACTAGTTAAGCTCTGTACTCGAACAGTGTAGTCGATCTGAATCAATCTATTCAAGCTCTTTTGAACGGGGTGGAAAATAACATGAGTTAACAACAATCCCTCGCCCGGGCCGTCTGGGCTGTAGCCTCTAAGACCAATTTCATCAAATACGTAAGATCCGTTAGAATTAGCGGCCGTATCAAATGCATCTTGACCTGCTGGTTCACCTAGGTCAAGTAGGCAACTGACTAAAATATCTGTATAGAAAGAGCCCGCAACGTGACGAATTTCCATGTAATTTCTAGTAGGGTTTAGTGCGCCTGGTCTATTTGCATCTACGCTCTTAATGTATGTTTGATTGTATAGACTTGCAGAACTATCAATTACGTTTGGTGTTAGGTATGTTATAATACCAGTATCGTCTACTCGTGTGCCGCCGTTACCGAAGCACATTTCAGAGATCATGCTATGCCCTTGATTGCTAACGCTAGATGCTAGGGCAATGCTGAAATTTTCATAGTGAATAGCATTTGGTTTATCTCTAAAGACTTCGCCCGATACAGGATCGAATATTTTAATATGGCCTTTTACTGAAAAAGTGCCGTGATCTTTAGGTTCTGTAAAACTTTGACTCATTTTTTTATGTTCCAATATGCTATTTATGCCATTAAAAATCTGCTGCTAGAATACGTTTCCACTGATTTGTTGCTACACAAATATAAAAATATGTATTATCGTGAGCCATTTGTCCCGGTGTTCCTGGAGAATTAGAACTAGGCGGTACTGATGTAAAGCCAGGATATGCAGTATTTTGCACAGTGCTGTCACCAAAGACCACTGTGCCGCTACTAATAACTAGAGGATTACCAAGAGAAGAATCAGTAAAAGTGTGTACATCACTAGAGTACCTACTAACTTCGGGGCTTGATATAAACGTTCTTACAGGAGTTGCATCAGTTGCAGTAGAGCAGGTTCTTACATAGAATAGAGATCCGTGTACAGACGGTGTATAATCAGATGTTGCATCAAATCCCATTCCTGCAACTTCTTCCCCAAAGTTAACAGCGTTAGGAGACGTAGCCGCTCTTGCAATAAACACTCCAATGTCGTCACCATTCTTTAAAGGCTGTCTAAGTCCAGGAGCATTACTGTACCTTGATGTAACAAACATAAACGAGTTTGTACCAGTAACGGTGCTGTTAATGGGGGATGTATCGTGACTAGTTACCCCAGTTTGATGTAGTCTAGATGTTGTAAAAAATAGATCTGCACGACCGTTTCCGATAAAAGTCGCCAATCCGTTACTTGATGTAGTTACTACTAAGGGGTTTATAGTCGATGAACCGATTCTAATTACCGAAACTGCTTGAGACAGGGTAGAAGTTACTGTACTTAGTGCAGAAAATACTGTAACTCTTGTAGAGGTAGTAAGTTGTGTATTAACAGGTTGGTGATAAAGAGAGATGCCAGTACCTGCTGCGATTGTTTGATTACCTTCAAAGTCCCAGTTTTCAAGAGATATAGAAGTAACACCGGCGACAGAAACTGCGTTATCTAGCAGTGTATTATTATTTCCGTCATAACCTCCAAATCTAAGAGAGCCTACAAAGTCGCCTGCACGAATTGCACCGCCATTTGCATTCCTATAATTAGTCTGGAAACCGTGTTTTGTTTCTAGATCTCCTATAGAAGATGCACTATCTTGAATAGTCACACTTTTAAAAGTAACTTCCGAAGTATTATACAAGTCTTGGTTTGTCCTGCCAAGTCCAGATTGTTGTAGTTGAGATACTAGATCGTTATATCTAAATCTACGGGCAAGGCCGCTGTTAGACATAACGAAATACCCGTCAGTATTACTGGCTGTGGTAATTGTCTGTAGTAAATTTATATTTGGCATTATGTATTCCCTGTCAATGTTACGCCGTTTTCATCAGTTAATGGTTGTCCTCTTTCATCTGTTAGTACAGATTCATTGTTAACATTTGCCTGACTTGGTAGTACAGTTCTAGCCTCTTTTAAGAAATTAGCAATACCTGTAGTACTATCCCACAACGATAAAGTAGTTCCTGTGCTTACAACTGTATTGAAGTCATCACTATTGCTATACCTCTTAACTAGAGCAAGCTCAATGTTATCATCAACTGCTGTATTTAAGTAAATTTTCTGTGTTCCGCTATCGATGACTACTGAGAATTCAGGCTCTGCTCTAGTTAGGCCGGAGAATACCCAACCCGGAACTGCTAGGTCTTCAGTTCTTGTTCGTGTAAAGACCCAAACTTTGCCAGAAGAGTTATCAATATACGCATCACCTTCGTTAGCAGTAATGGCATTAAGTGCCGTTATCTGAGATACTGTGCCTTTAATAGCATCCGTAGGAATTGTATCAAGTAGGATAGATGTATCGTGAATATACTGTCTAGTCTTTCTTAACTGTTGACCACCTAAGTAAACTTCTAGTTGATCATCTAAAGGCAGACTGTTATCTAATGTAATGCCTTGAGAATTAACTGTAGATGTTGTATTAGGTACAAGAACATCTTGATCGAACTGTGTTATTTCGTAGAACTCAGAACCGTCTGTATACATTACCTGAATATCTGTTGTTTCCGATGTATCAAACTCTTGTTCATACCCCTGGTCGACTACTTTAACTCCGGGCAATAGCTCAGAGTTGATACCAGTTCCTAATGTTCCTCTAGTAATCTGCTTAAGAATGTTTCCATCAACTTGATAGAACTCAATTCTCTCATAGTTAATTAAAATTACACCAGGTTTGTTTTCATCAACAATAGGCGATGTTAACACAGATGCGTCATGAACATAGATTTCTGTATCTGTCGGGCTTAATGGTTCTGTTAGATATGTAGAATTCTCTTCACTAATTCTGGTATAGGTAGTGTTACCTAAGATATCTCTAAACATTCTATAACCAAGAACGTTACCAGAATACATAGGATCTTTAAAACTAATAACTTCAATAGTATCAGTAATATTGATATTCCAACTATCGCTGATCTGTATAGTTAGATTATCTTCTAAGATGATAAAGTCTTCACCGTTAGTTAAAGTCTTAGTACTACCGTCGGAACCGATTATAGACACCCACATGTAATTAACATTACTAACAGGCTGACTCATTACAAATCTTCTGTCCGGGTCTCCTACAAATTCTTCTTCAACAACTCCTAGAGAACCAGTGTTATCAATGAATGTAACTACTCTGATAGAGTCGCCTACCTGCATAATTCCGGCATCGATTACTACAGTTGTACCTGTTATAGCATACTGGCTGTTAGTTAATCTTTCAACTCTACCATTTTGTAGTAGTTCAAATACATGTGTTCCAGTAGAATTCAAACTAAATGTCGATGTGGTACTTACCTGTTCAACAATTTGATTAAAATTGCTGCTGGATTCTGTAAAGAACCATGCTTGAATAGTGTTTATACGGGGTTCTTCTAAGTTAGACACTGTAATAGTAGCAGGGCCGTTAGCACCTGCAGAAGTATCTAGTACTGTATCAATTATGTAGACACCGTTAACAGTGACATAAGCATCTTGAACAATGCTTGCTAGAACATTACTTTGAATTGTTGCAGAAGTAGAACTGTTAACTACCAGAACTGCGTGGTCAATTACACCAAAGTTACTAGTGCCGCCGCCGACGCCGATTAAACTATAATCAAGTTCGCCTGAACTAGTTTGTGGAGGGATTAATAGTTCTTGGGTCACCCAATCAATACCAAATTCAAACTCACCTAATACTAATGTAGATGTTGTGTACTGTAGAATATCGTTGTTCAATACAACAGAAACGCTGTCAATAGACGCTGGCAACATTGGTAGAGAGAATCTCTGTACTTCTGAACTAGGAGCAACTGCAAAGTTTCCGTTGATTATTGTAGGAGATAACGATGGTCCTACTGTGTAAACATTAAGGCCAAGGGCGTCAACTACGAATCCAGGTACCATTTCAGCAGGAGCATGTCCAGAGAATGTGTTAATGAATCCAACTTCACCAGTGATAATAATATCTTCTGGGTTTAGGCCCAATGCTGTATTCTTTTCTCCGTTCAACCAAGTTCCACCCGATAGGTAAGTATCAGGAGTTAGGCCACCGTATGCATTAGAGAAACCAGGACCTTCGTAAGATCCGCCAACAGTTAGACCAGGATAGTCAATACCTTCTACTAGAGCATTTAGATCTAGGCCAACTACTCCGTAAGTAGAAGTGTAGTAGGCAAGCACACGCTCTGTTCCATTAAGAACTGAAGCGTTCTTCTTGTATTTTACAGTAATAACTGTACCTGCGGTCAACGGCTCTTGCTCTAAAATATTCAACGCGGCAAACTTTTTATGGAATCCGTTGTATAATCTTTCAGTGTAATCAACATTCCATTCGCTACCTAGGGCAATTATACCGTTGACTTTAACTACAATACCAGTTTTGTCAAAAGCAGGAACCCAACTTAGATCAAACGAGCGTTCAATCCCGTCAGCGACAAATGTGTCAAGGACTTCAAAGTCGCCAACTTGGTTGCCAAAACTTGTTCTGTCAAACTTTAACTCAATAGATGTAGTTCTTTCAAGTTCAGAAACATCACTGTTAGCAAAACTCATTACACCTTGGTCCATACTAAAGGAACTCGCTAGTACCATAGGTGTAGGTGTTACAGATTGCTGTTCAATTTCTGTGATTGTATACTTGGTAATGAAGTTTCTAATCTGAGTATGGTAAGGTTTAACTTCCTTAACATAATCTTCATAGTAAACACTGTCCTGCATCTTGTAAACAGGGGGTTGATCTAGTTCACCTAAGGTATGTGTTAGGCTAATGAACGAGGTTTTGAACGCCCAGTCTAATATCTTTTGTTCAGACATTGCATACTTAACAGCCTTGAAGAACAATAAGTTCCAGTTAGCCTTTAGTTCGTAAATGAACAGATCGTTCTTTAGAGCAGCAAATATATACTCTAGTTCGATATCAGGTCTTTGATCCCATAGAGTCTGGTCCCATGTGTTCTTGTAATCCCAATTTAGAGGATTATCTTTGACTCTCCATAGACTTTCTTTAAACTGAATTGTACCGTTCTGCTTGTAGACGAGATCGTAGCCGTTGCCGTAACTACCGTAAACGCCAGCATCAGTCTTCTTCAATACAAGATAGTTGCCGTCGCCGCCGTTATTAATTTTTACATACTGGCCGGATAACAGTTCTAGACCTTCTAGTTCATATGGGCTACCAACTACTGAAGAATAAATTTGGAACTGATTGTACTCGGGACTTGCATAATCAACATAATCCCAATACAAGGAAGTGTTGAAACTCTGTGTGTGAGCTCGCGCCCATAGTCCTAATACGTAGTCCCACTCGTATCGAGTCCACTTTCCGTTATAGGTATCATCGCTCTGTACAACAACTGTATGAGGACGGGCAACTAATCTAAAGTTAGCACCGAATCTCTTTCCTGCGTTAACGATTGTTGCCTGAACAATACTACCTGTTTCATCTACTCGTGTAGTAATCTTTAGTCCTTCAGCAAAGACGTTAGGCTCATCTCTAGTAACAAATCTAGTTCTGTTGCCGTCGAAGGTAGTTGCATTGTTGTCAAAGGTTGTAATGTATCTAGCATCGTCAACTGTAAAAGTAGGACCTTCATAACCAATTACAGTTCCTGTAGAACTGTAGACCGGATTTAGTTTACCGTAACCGGAACCGGCATTAGCAATAACGATATTATCTACTTCACCGTTATTATTGATAGAACAATTTAAGACTGCTCTTTCAAATCCAGTAGTATCAATAGATTCTAATGTAACGTTATCTTCAACTAAGAAGTCATAGGTATTACCGTACTGATCAGGAATTTCTTCTTGAGCATTTAGATTCTTAAAACTGTAATATCCGTTAACTGGTTGAGAAATTAAAATTTCGTTAGCAAATTCAATAATGTTTCTTAGTGCAGTATGTCTATCAGCAAACATAGTCTGCTGAGGTCTTACACCAATACCATAACGAGTTCTTAATGATAGGTCAGGATCTGGAACAAGATTACCTAACTTATCTCTACCTAAAAGACTATCGATCATCTTCTTTTCTAGTTGGCTAGGCGGCATCTTGGTAGAGCTACCTTCTTCTAGAATGTACCACTGTGTATGACGAGGTGTCTGTACAATTTCTGTTGAGCTAGATTGTGCAATGTTAATGCTGACCTTGCTTTCAACAGGTACGCTACCCAGGTTGCTTAACATAATTGCATGTGAATCAATTACGGCAGCAAAAGATAGACCATAGGCCTTTGGATCAGCAATGGCTGTTGCAACATCGTAACTGCTGAGTCTTCTATTTTTCTTGTTAGGCTTAACAGTCTTATTCTTTACCCAGTAGTAATAGACATTAGTAAAACTGTTTGTTACAGGATCGTAAACCTGCTTAACGCTGATAACACTGTTATCAACGAATCTAGGTTGTCCGCTAATTCCTTTTGCGAGACCAGCGGCAGTGTCTGCTTCAATTGCCCATTCACTAGGCAATAGACTAGAGCTTACCCATTCGTAAACATCAATAGTTGCACCAGGGAATAACTTACCCCAATTGTTCTTTCTGTACTCTAGGTCGCCTTGTTCATACCATTGGTACTTTGCAGTACTTAGGTCCCACCATAGTTCGCCTACGTGTTCGTCTAACCAGTTTTTGTTAGTGTCGACGTTAACACCTTGTAGTCCAATACTATAGATAGCAGGATCGCTCATTAACTTATAAGAAAGTTCTTGTTCTGCTATGCCAGGAATTCTGCCCTTTAATGGATCATAGATGTCAAGATAATTTATAACTTCATCTTTATTTGTATCAATTAGTGCAATTCTATTGATAGGACTAATATCAACAAATGTATCTTGTTTAACTACTAACTTGAGGCTGTTAACTGTTTCGTCAATCTTTGTAAATTCTTCAAACCCAGGATTCAATGCAACATTATCTTCGCAAGGAATTCCTACAAACACAGATGCATTGTCAACTAGAGCGACCTTACCATAGTTTGTTCCAGGATTCTTTAATGCAAAATCGCTTAGTAGTTCTTGAGTAAAGACAAATCTGTTTGTCTTTCTATAGTAAACATACACTGCGCCAGAGCCTGCTTTTGTACTCTTAATTGTAGTAATGCCACTGTCTAGAGAGAATAGTCCCTTATCAAAAGTAGTTGCCAAGGTTGTATTAACACCTGTTGCAGAAACAACCAGTGTTTGGTTATTTGTATCAACGTCTACTGATGTTCCAAATTCCATTATAGAACCAGGAACAGGGTTTGCAATAATTTGGTCAAATACCAAGGCGCTACTTACCTTTTTATAAACTACAACATTGCCTAGAGAATCGTTGTCATTCTTAGCCAGAGCGGTTGAAATAAGAGCATAAGTTCCGTCTGTACTTAGTTTAACAGATGTATTACCTACTTGAAGTGTCTGTACCTTTATTAGAGATTGGTTATACACTTCGACAGTGTTCTTAGTTCCTACTAAGATTAGAGACCCATCATCGGATCCAGAAATACCAGTTATAGTTTCAGCAGTCGTAACCTTAAACTTTAAAACTGCGGAGATTTCACTGTCAACTTCTTTAACTTCGTAATAATATACTGCCGTGTCGGCACCTACCAGTACTAATTTAGTGTCTGCATTTCTTTGTACATAGAGATACTTGCCAAAGCCAGATACTGTTCCAGCATCTGGATTGTCAATGTATGCAACTTTACCTTCTGTTAGATATTCAGAATTAATAGAACTAACTTTAACAACACCAACTGTTGGCGCTCCTGCAAATACTAATCCATATCTAGAGTCAGCAAAAGGTGTGTCATCATAGAAAACTGATGTTCCAAATCCGGCTCCAGTCTGTGTATATGAGCCGCCTAGACGCCAACGAAGTAGAGTTTGATAAGTATCACTTCCGGACTGCTTTTCATAAAGGACTACTACTCCCGAACCGAAGAAGCCTAAAGGGCCGCCGACAGCAAGGATATTAGATCCTTTCGGTTTGCTGATTGCTGTGCCTAATCTAATACCAGGAAGTACATCAGAGTAACTACTAGATGTGTAGTTGTCAACTTTCTCGTAGACTTCCCAACCTTCTGCTTCGGTGTTGTCAATCCAATACTTAGATCCGTAGGCTGCTCTGAACAATGTGTCATCCGATGGAAGACTATCAAACGAAGTTGTTCTTACACTCTTGAATACATAAAGTTGCCCAGGGGTTGGTAACGGAGCATTTTCAATAGATGCAAGTTCACTAGCAACAGTAAATTGTTTAAGATTGTTTACTGCGGTGACTTTATAAATTCCGTTAACTTGATCATTCAATTGATTAATGCCGATAATTTGTCCTTCAGACAATCCATGAGCATATTTTGTTGTAAAGGTAATAGCAGAAAGAGGAGAACTAACAAATACTCCTACAACTTCTGCAGGTACATAAGAATATTTGTAAACGTCCCAATCGCCATCGGGTTTAAACCCTACCCAAATGGTATCGCCGTCTTTTAACTGACCAGAGTTTGCAATGTCTAATAAACTGTTTTCGTTATAGGCTGTTGCTGTAACATCACCTAGTCTAACATAACCAGAGTGCTGTAGTAACAGAGCATCAGTTGACGTAGTAGACTTAAAAGTTGTTTCAGGGTTATATTCGTCAGGAGAAACAGTTAGATCTGCAGGAGTTACATAGTGAATCAGATCTTTTGAATTCTGAGGCGGCACCTGAGAAACAAAACTAAAAATCTGCGGATTCTCTAAGAATGTTCCTTCTACTAACGGAGTTTCAAGTTCGTTATATGTTCTGAAGGAGCCAAAACTACCTACTCTGAATGCCCATTCTTCTTTATAATCTAATGCACCTTTATTTGTAAGTTCACTGACCTTGGCAAGTTTGCTAACTGCATTCTTAGTTCCTTTCTCTCTTATAAATCCTTGATAGAATTTATATTGAGCAATAGGATCTGGGAAGATATTGTTTAGATAAACTCTAGGAGTATATCCTGTTAAGTGTTGAGCAAGCGTCTGCTGATCTTCATCAAAGTTATCGCTGTCTAAACTATAAAAATCTTCAAACTGGCTGATCTTATAATCAAAGTTTGGCAGCAGAGCAGGTACAGGCTTCTCTCTAAGAGCATCCCATTTTGCAAATTCAAATGTAGAAGATCTTTCTACATTTTGGTTTGCAGAATAATAGTTGCCGTTGAATCTCACAGTATCACCGATTACGTAAGGAACATTTGGCGCCCAATCTCTGCTTTCGCCCTTGTCGTAGATAAAGCCCGGGCTAGTTAAATTACCATCCCAGTTTGCTGTCTTAAATCCTACAAGTTTAACCCTACGCTGTCTGTTACCTGTTTCGATATCATAGATAACATCGCCGAAAATAGTAGAGTTATCAAAAATAATTGCATGTTCTTTCTGTACTAGATTTAACCTTGCAAAATAGATACCGTCAGTGTTTGGCCCTGTTTCGATAAAACAGGTACCGTCTGTTCTTGAAACAGAGAGGTCTTCTTTAGGATATGCAGTACCATCAGCGCCTAAGATGCTGTACTCATAAAAACTATCAAACAGATTGTTAACCACTGCTTGACTAGAAACGTGAGTTAGACTATCAGCAAATGGGCTTAGTGTAATGATACTGCCACTGTCCCAATTCTGTGTCGACCAGAATAAGAATTCTTCTGCGGTAAGGTTCCAATCGAGAGTCTTGTTTAATTCTTCGCTGAAGGAATCAAATCTAAATCCTTGACTTTCTAACCATCTGCCGTAGCCAATTATTAAGTCGTACACTTCTTGGATGTTAGAATATGATACACCGTAAGGTATTCTAGTAACATCTTGTTCAAATGTAGATGCTACCTGCACCGATGCGCCACCTTTTGTAGGAAGTTTTCCAACTCGCTGGAAGTATTCTTGATTAAATGTGCCAGACGCCCTGTGTGCAACTAATGTTCTGTAGTAAGCACCGTTATACTCTACATACTGTCCCTTCTGATAGAAAGAACCTGTTGGCGCAGGAGATGCGCTAGTAGTATCGGCAGCAGACAGACCAGTTGCAGCACCTGTGCCGGATGGTTGCCATACAACATATTTCTCGGATGTTCCGCCAACATTAAGAGAAGCAGTTCCTAAGTTTCTAATAGGCTTTAAGACATTGAAGAATGCATCTTGCTTGTCATATCCTCTAATAGAGTAACCACCGTCAACCTTCTGTACAATAATACCAGAGATAGCAAGGCTGGCTAACGGATTACTTGTATTGAACCACAACTGGTAGTTTTGAGAAGGTAGGATAGAGCCAGGAGCAGCACTTGTTGGATCAAATGCATCGATGACAATCCTTAGTGTATCTTTGTCTGCATAACCGTTGAGCTTGGAGAATAGTCTATAAGTAGCATAACTTAGATCTTGTCTAAGTTTTTCAATGTAGTTCTTATCACGAGCTTTACCAATTTCAGAAATGAACGCACTAAACCCGCTGGTTAGAGTATTGTTTTCTCCGTAGATCGCAAGATCTTTTAATGTGAAGAAAGAATTGTTGTTGGTGTAAATCCATTGTCCCGAGATATTTCTTTCCACTCTGCTCAAATCGTAGCAGTGTGTTAGATATTCAGTAGGCTTAGTTAATGCTAAAAGTTTTTGAACTGCAAATGGATAGTAACTGCTTCTTCTCCAAGCGTGTTCAGCAGGACCTAGGTCGCCCACAGTCCAAGACTTTCGTTTATTAGATTCTGTAACTTCGGAAATGATAGTTACAGGTGCAACTAAGTTGCCATCTTCGTCAACTGGTAGTACGTCTAATAGACCGTTACGAATATATAGAGGGTTAACGGTTCCGTTTATTTTACCTTCGGCGATATCTGTCCAAAGGATAAGGTTACCGCTAGTGTACGGAGCAGGGCCGTAGGAATCTTCCCACCAAGTAGGCTTTTGATAAAGACCTAGCATTTCCCAAGGATGTGAATGCGGTCTGTCTGTTCCGTACAGCCAAACTAATAACGCCTTGAAGGAGCCAGAAAACTCTTGATCTAATGCTCCAATACTGGTGTTGGATAGGTTCCAAGTCTTAGAATTGTTTGGATCGAAGGTACTGTTCGAAACATAATCAATTCCGAATCTAGTTGTCCATCGTACAAAGTCCCCTTCTAACACTTGGGATACTTCCTGCATATTGTAGTCAGTAGTCTTAAAGGCGCCCGGAATTAAAGAGTTAATGTCTAACAGATCAGAATTGTAGTTCGACTTGATGTTATTGTAAATTCTCTTTTCTAATTCTAAGATAATTTCATCACGATAATCATTATAGGCAACAGTAATGCTACCGTCGTGGCCTTGAATAACTCTTTGAGGTGTGATGTAACTTGTATCTTCAAAGATTTCAGGAGCAAACTTAGGATACAATCCTAGTTTTGTAGGTGTTAGAGGAATATAGTTTGCGGTAGTATCTTTGTAATCATTAATAACAATGACGTCACCTACTTCTAAAGTTGAATGGATATCAACTGTAGTGGTGTCAGTGTTGAATGTATAGTCAACGCCGTAGACAAGTTGCTCGCCGTTTCTGTAAACATACACAGATCTTAGGCTTAACTTATTAAGGTCAAAATCTTCTTGTAACGGGAACGACGGGTTGTTAATGGTAAGTGTATTAACTGTCCAAGAACGAGTTACTTCAGGTACGCCGAATCCTGCCATATCTGATAGGTAGTACTCATTTTCGTAGACTTTAGATTCGCTAAGAGATGTAAGAATCTGATCAACTGCTTCAACAGGAGAAACTTGCTCAGTTACAGAAAGTAACTTATTCAAGAATGCTAGTTTAAAGTTACCGTAGTTTTCAGCGGACTTCTGTAATGCTACTACAACATCGTGTTCTTTTTGTCCTAGGAACATCTGTGCAAATGCAATAGGATTTTCGCTAGAAATTAATGTAGTACCTAAACTTGTAACATCTGGTAGGTCACGTAAACCTAGACCAGGGAGTGTCACAAGTCTATTAACCATAGACGAAACGTGTTGGCCTAATTCACTAATTGTGAATTGAGGAATGTTACCGTTCAATGGGTTATTTGTTAGACTTAGCGGCTCTTCGTAGTAACTTAGAATACCTGTTGCTGTAGAAGATAGTAAAGGAATAGGATATTCTTCACCTTTGGTCCACGCATTTTCAAATTCGTTATTGATCTTAATGTAAGCAGAGTTTGAAGATATTTCTCGAGTAGGCTCGCCTAATTGACTAATGACAATAGTTTCCGAGCATAGATTGTTATCAAACAAAATACCGCCAATAGAGTTTACATTTCTATAAGCAATAGAAAACCCTAGGTAAGGATCAACGGGATTGTTTCCTGTTGCATAACTAAAAATCTTGTTACCTGTAAAGTTACTTAGATAGAAATTCTTATCCGAGTAACTGTTTCCATCTTTGTCAAAAAGATCGAATAGCGGTGCTTGGTTTAATGTTTCTTTCTGCTGTGCATAGATCCAAACTTCACCGTTGAACCACCATTCAGTTGCATTGTTGTCGTTACCTTGAACGATAGTTACAGAATCTTCTGCTTCAGGTTCATAGGTAGGTTGTAGAGTTAAGGTAGGAACACCCTGCTGTAGAATGTAGACCACTTCGTAGACTTTGCCACGAATACCTGGCAAATCAGCAGCATTAAAAATTACTCTGTGGCCATTCTCGACTAACACTCCGTCGATGTAGACTGGAGTAGTAGACCCTTCAACTGTACTAAACGGATCAGTATTTCTAGTATCCATTAGGTCCACAGGAACAATACCTTGGGAGCCAAAGTTAAACAACTTAATGTTGGCTTTAAATTCAATAATAGGACGCTGTGCTCGGCCAGTAGCAAGATCAGGTGTTACACCGTTGATCATTGCACTTACTTTTACAACATCTTTATGTACCCAACGATTGTATCTACTCCACGGGTTAAGATCCGAACTTGCCCTGTTGATAGTAACATACTCTACCTTTAAGTTAGGCAGCTCTCTATCGTTATCGTAGGGAATGTCATCGAACTTGTTAGAATCGAACCCGTCAGGATAAGGAGATAAGTAGCTCTCAGAAATAATTAGATCATCGTATGGAATTAATTTAATCGATGTTCCTACACCTTCAACAAAGAAGTAACGGTTGTGATACTTTTGATCAATTTCAAGACCACCAAAGGATAACAACATACCGTTAGATAAGTCAATTGTTTCAGTAGAACCGTCGGCTGTCAACACTTCAACTGTTGCTGTTACTTTTCCTACGATATCGAATTCAATGTCTAGGCTAGATGTAGGTACCTCAAGTACCTCTGGTCCGAATGGCATCCAGAAGTAGTTCTGATAGTTAACAAGTTTATCCCAATCGACGTGGGCATTATAAGAATAGTAAGTTGTTCTTAGTAGTCTATCTAGGTTGTTAGTAGAGCCGCCCTTAATAGCAACTTCGTTAACAAAGTCATCGTAGCCCTGTGTATCGACAACATTACCTAACTTGTCTCTAATAATTAAAGCAGGATCTAGTTGGTAAGGATTTCCGTTAGAAATATAGACGTCAGATGCTTTATATGTCGGTGTTCTTTCGCTACCGATATATCCGTCGATACTTTCTAACTGAGGTTTTTGTATTAGTTGGTCAATAGTGCTATCAAGAAACTTTTTATTCTTGACAGTTTTAAAATACTCAGGTAAAAAATTAACCGAACTAACTTTTTTATTTGCCATAACTTATCCAGCGTTAATTAGTGTTGTGTTCAATTGTGTAGCGGTAATTGCATCAATAACTTCGATGTCAGATGCTTTTGCGCCACTGATAAAAATTTCGTTGCTCTGACAAGCAACTTCGTATAGACTACCAAAATTATTAATTGTAGGAACAATAACAAAGTTAGTTATGTCTGGAGTCAACAGGTTCATAATATAAGTTGACAACTCACTAAAGTGGAAGCTCTTGCCGAACTCCCAATTCTCTAACGAGAAGAAAGTATTAATACCTGTTAAGATATTTGAGATAATCTCATTGTTACTTAATGTACTAGACGGACTCTTGACTGCCTTAAATTTTGCCTGTAAGTTGATGTTAGCAGACTCGCCAAACAATACTTTATATCTAACAGGTTGGAATATTAATTCATCGCTAACTGTTTTAATAGGTTCAAGTACGCCTGCATAGTTGCTTTCAAGTGCATAACTAGAAGGAGGTAAAGGTTCACTACCGCTACCTGTTAGCAACCAATTTCTAAAGTCAGTATCGTATTCGTTAGTCAACATATAGATGTCAATTAGGTTACTCTTACTTGGATCGATTCTAAATTCTTCACCGCTGTTATGCTGGTAGTGGAACCTTAGATTGCTGCGTCCTGGATATGCAATATAGCCGCTTTCAAATACAAACTCGTTGAAGACATTTACTGACTTAACTGTATCAGTATCTACAAAATAATAGAGATATTCTGCATCAAGCTCGTTATCAAAATGTTGTCTTGCAGCATTTTCAGAAGCAAATACTAGATATAAACTAGGATCAACTAGATCAAAGTCCATGCCGTCGGCAGTAAATTTGAACAACACAAATCCGTCACTAGTTGCATTAGTATATGTACCAACTACATCATTAAAGATATCAGGATTAATAATTTGTCCAATTCTGCCGCTGTCTTGGTGGTTGTAAAAACTAACTTCGACTCTAGCAGGATTAATGTATCCGTCTAACTCAACAATAGGGCCGTCAATCTGCCAAACATGGTCAACACCTAGTGGAAGGTTAGTACCGGTCTTCTCGTTGATAGATAGAACAGAAATTTTATCCCTAACTACAGAGTTATTAACGTAGTCAAAGTTTACATCATTTTGATCTGTGTAGAATCCAGTCTGCTTGTCGCTGTGGAAGATGTAGGACGTATTCCTGTAGCGCACTTTATACTGTGTACCTACCCATGTAAATGCAATGATCCAACTTGCATCCTTGTTGGTATTCGAAACATCTGCTTCGTAGTCTAATGTAAAGGGATTTACTAAATCTAGGTTAGTATCTTCAATAATTTTCCAAATACGTTCTACAGAATCAAAACGTAAACCAAAGTTTCTTTGACTTAGGCAAAGAGTCACTAAGTCATTCTCAAAAGTATATGTTAGACTGTTGTCAAATGTAGGAATAATTTCTACAGGAATCGCACCTTGGCCAGGACGGTTACCAAGAATGATAGGGCCAGTACCGTCGCTTAGATTTCCTAATCCAACGTTAGCACCGTCACCTACCACCTGCATTACGGTGCTCCATACATAGTCAACTGTTTTGTTTGTTTTTGTAGAAACAATCTTACCGTTAGGTAAGAAATACTGATCCTCACCAAACTTTGTTTTAGGAGGAACAAACTTAATTAATGCGCCCGGTGTAATATATTGTAGTACACCGCTGGTAAAACTACCAACGCTCTGAGGAACGTTAACATTTAATTGTCTGTTCTTAGCATAGAAATACCCTCTGCTCTGTCCTGTAACAATGTTAGAACTATTCCATTCAAAGGTAGGTACATTAATATTACTGTTTAGTGTAATAGGGGCATGTGTTCTAAACTTGTCATGATAGAATGTTAGTAAAGAATTAGATCCGATAATAGATGCTAGTGTTGTTCTAAATACTGAAAAAATCTCATTTCTAGAATTGAACGAGAACACAAAATTCTTTTCGTTTTCGTCTTTGTAAACAACACCGTCTGTACCGAAGATATTAGCAGAACTATACTTTGCACTTACATCACTTAGATCAAAATACTTGCTTACTCCGCTAACTGTTCTCGCCATGCTCTTAACTTTTAGAACACCACTAGTTAGTGTTAACGGAGCAATATTATAGTCCTCACCAGTTACCATTCTATTTTGTAGATAGTAGGTCTGCGGTGCGTTTTGTTGAATACTAACTGTAGATTCTGTGCCTGCACTATTGCTGATAGTGTACTGTAGAGATAGTGTTACAGTTAGAGTATGATTTTGGCCAGACTTACTTAGGTAAGGAATTCTAACAATTACACCAGACAATTGTTGTGGACGAATTGTGTAAGTTAAACCGTTACTCTGTCTGTAGAACAGTTGGAATGTTCCTTTTGGTAAGTTACCAAAGTTACCGTCAGTAAAGTTGATATCAATCTGATCGTTGTCTCTAGTGGTAATGCTGTAAAGATTCTTATCACCAAAGGCAATACTGTTGTAAATTACGTTACTACCTACAATAGAAGGAACCCGTGTCCACGGACCGTCGGGGTAGTTTCCACTAGGCTCTAGTTGCCATAGCCATACGTCACTGTCGTTAATATCGTTAACATTAACGCCAATGATCTCGTTTGGCACAGGGTTTGATATATTAAAACTACTTAACCCTAGTGTACCTTGTTTGAACATTGCAAAGAATCCAGAGTTACTGCTACCCGATCCTTGGTTATCGTTCTGATATATAATGTTAAAAGGTGCCGCAGGCTTAGGAGTAGACTCGTAGATATAAGGCTTACCGCTAAAAGTTGCAGGTACAACTTCAAAAGTCATGCCTGTTCCATTAATATTTTTGCTAAAACTGAATACTGGAATGTCTTGATTTGTAGTATTCAGTTGATATTGTTCTGTTAGTATTCCGTTTAATGTTGCTCGGTCGTTTGGCTTACCAAAGACTGTTTGTCCGGGCATTGCAGAATTAAGAATTGTAGTAAACTGTTCATACCAAAGATTGTTAGTAGGATCGCTCCACTCAACTGTAGTGTTTGCTAGATTAACACCCGTGCTATCAGTAATGTTTTCAGTAGTGCTGATCGCAGTAATCTTTAACAAGCCAGAGGCAGGACGATTACGTTTAGGCGCATAACTGATTAATTGTGCTAGTCTTAGAACACTTTCACGACGCTGTGCAGTTTCTAAAAAGTTTTCGCGAGCATTCAGATCAATACGAAAACTTAGGTTCTGACCTAAGAAAGATATAACATCTATTAGAGCAATGAACTCGCTACTATCGATATAGTCGTTAAAATCTTCTGGGAAGTTTTCTTGAATATAAGAAATTAAAACACGACGAATAGTCTCAAAATCATAACTTTGAAAGTCAGCATTTTTTAGAGACTGGTAAATTTTTGTCCAATCTTCCGTTACTAAAAGTTTTGTATTTGTTGATGGGATAGTCATAATTTCTTTCTATATCGTATTTATTTTTCATATTAACCAAGCACTTATTGAACTATCAATCCTATGTTCTGGTCAAAGGTTAGTTTCATGGAACTAGACTGATCTGTTCCTTTTAGTTTCATTGTTATCTCTACGATGTAGCCAGTAGGATACTCAGTTAAATTCATCTGAACTGGTACTGCTCTAGGATCGCTATTACAAATTTGTTTAATATCTTGATTTAGTGCATCTCTTATTGCAGGAGTCATTGGCTCCATTAAAATATCCCATATGATAGTTCCAAAATTAGGATTCATTACACGTTCACCGCGGCGAGTATTGAACGTATTGATAATATTTTGTTTAATTAATGCTAGGTCAAAGACCTTAACAGATGCATTTGCAGGTGTGAGGCTACTATAGCCTTTATAGAATTGAACTTTCTTTGTAGAAGGCTCAACAGTTAAGGATGCGTTAGTGATTTCCAGTGATTTGTATGGCATAATCTAATATTTATTTTCCTGTTTTAATAGGGTTTCCCTGACTGTCAGTAACAAACCCATTAGTAGAAGTGCCCACTGTTGCGCCCTGTAACTGTCCTAAGAAACATTCATAGTAACCTTTTTTACGTGCCTTAATATCTGGTGTATTGAATCCAACTGCTGAACAGGCCGCTTCAAAGTATCCAGGACTGTTTTGATCTGCCTTACACCTGCGTAGCAGATACTTAACGCTAACTTCTGCTGCAATAGCCGGATCATTTAGCAGTGTAGGATTAGCAATTAAATTATGTCCGGTAAGATCCGTATATGCCTGATAGTTAGCTCTACCAGTGATCTGAATATACCCACGACCAATATACTTTCCACCGTCGCCCGGCTGTGTATTGCCAAGTCCTTTACCTTTGGCTGTTTGATAGCCGTATAAGAACTCCGGCAGACTATTATTAGGATTACCTGCATACTGTTGCGCTAGTGCTTGGTCACCTTTGAACACGCTAGGGAATACCTGTAATAGTCGAGCAGCGGAATAGTTAAAGTTTTCTTCAACAGTTTTCCAACGAGTTTCGCCGCCAGCGATACCTAATAGAGCTGCAACTGCATACGGGCTAGTTAGACCGTACTTAGCGCAGGCTGCTTTAATTGCGGCAATGCCTGTCTGTGCAGAACTTGAATTAATATCCTTGGCATATTGAGGATCGCATGTACCTGGAACATTTTCTGGTTGGTTCGCAGATTCTTGAACGCCTTGATTAGGACTATCTGGTATACCACCGCTAGCACGGCTTGGGCCCAGTGTAACATCAGTAGCAGTAGAACTAAACTTAGTAGGGTTAACATTTTCGTGTTGATCCCACGGCTCGTGCGTTGGTACACGCTGCATAATAGATCTAATATTCTCTGCTCTGTACTTTTCGTTAGCCCAGCCAGCACCAGTCTGTCTATTAGGTAGCGTAAAGATATTCAACAATGGAGGAGTTGTTGCAGTTTCTGCAGGAGACGGGGCAAGAGCAGCAGGGCCATTCATGTGAATGTTCTGTCCTACTAATCTAATTTCTCCGTTTGAGTCAACAGTTAATAGCCCACCGTTACCTATCTTAAAATTACCACCGGATATTAAATTAACATCTTTACCGGCAGTTTGAAATATATTGTTACCAACATTGAGGTGGGCATCAGTAGCCACTGTTGTTTTTAGTGTATCGCCAACTGTAATATCAGCATCGTTTCTGATAGAAACTTTTGCATAATCGTCTATGGCAAGATTGTAAAATCCTGCAATGTTTGTCTCCATATTTTGAATAGCTCGCATATTAATATTGCGACCTGCTTCAATATTAAAGTCTCTGTCAGCCCTTAAATTAAAGTCGGCTTCTGTATGGATACTAACACTGTCTTGAGCAAAGATATCTATCTTTCCGTTACCAGTCAATTCTATCCAAGCAGTACCTTTGCTATTGCCTATATAGATTAAGTCTTGACTATTATGTAAAAGTACTTGGTGACCTGTTCTAGTTCTAATTCTTACTAGTTCGTTTTCGCCATTAATGTCGCCATCGTCCATAACAAACTGTGTGCCACCTAGACGAGAAACAGGAACTGTTTGTTTTGAACTGTACCCAACTTCCCCCTTTTTGCCTTTTGCATCAACTGGACCCGGTGTGCTTATACCAAAAACTTGGCTAGGTGCTTCTCTTCTGGCAGAACTAGAAGTAACTCCGCGAACAGTATCTAGTAATAAACCTTGTTCTAACAGTCTATCTGCAAAAGGATGTACTGGCTTCGGTACCGCACTAGGATTTGTTACTCCCTTCGAGTTGCCGCCCTTTAAAAATTCTGCAACAGGGAGATATTTTGTTCCGTAACGTTTTAATTGTTCAGCAGTTAAGGCAGTATCCTGCGAAGCAGCAATACCGGGAATCATGTGATTCTGGTATAGGTCAGGAACACACCCCATCCAATAACCTTGGTTAGGATCCCCGTCGATAAAGATAACCATTACAACTGTTCCTACGTCAGGAGGAACAAACCACATACCATAACTTTTTTGAACGTCCTGGAAACTTTGACTGTTATTTCCCTGATATCTAATAGAAGTAACTCCGTAAAACGGATTGAGGTACCTAACAATAAATGTATCTTCTTGAAGATTAATAGAGTTTTGAACTGTCTTTATTAAAGATACCTCTAGATTACCCATGTATGTAGGATCTAAATGGTTTGTTACCTCTGCCAGGAACGGACCCGGAGACGGTAACTTACTAAGCGTTCTTTGTTCAACAGCCATACTTTACCTTATCATTATCTTATCTAGTGGACTTGTCTTAGAAGATTTACTTCCAAACACACTTGGAGCAGACTTTCCTAAATCGCCTACAACATTAACAGGGCCTAATTGATTTCTAACTCCTATGAAGTTTCCTTCTAGAGATCCAGGAATGCCAGTTGGTCCCATTAAGGATTGCCTGCTTCCATATAGTTTTAATCCAAGGACCGCTGCATCTTGCACAGACCTAACATTATCAATACCTAGTCTACTCTTGTATTTGTCAATTATGCTTGGACTGCTATCGCTAACAGTCTGGGCTGCATCAGGAGGGAGTTGCGTCTGCGATACTTCATTGATAGAATTAACACCAAACGCTCTTGCAACAGAAGACTGACCACCTGCCGACGCTAACCTAGTTAAGAAAGGAACATCCGGAGTTGCTTCAGGTGCCCTAGCATACGGAACAGTCGGTGGTAATGCACCAAGTTCATTTTGTGTTAATCCATTTAAGTTAACACCATTCTTAACCGCAGTATTTAAGTCTGTATCTGCAGGTACCTTTTTAGTTAGGTTACCTAACTGATTAATTAAGTTGCTAGTAATGTTCGGACTTAGACCAGAAAGTTGTGCTTGACTAATTCCATAGGCTGCTGCAATTGCCAGCGGATCTGCTGTGTTGCCTTGTGTTGCTGCCTGTACTCGTAGAGCGGCATTGTTTGTTATGCCTGGGATTGCAGTCAGGTTGTTTCCTAACACACCTAACGCAGTAGCACCGAGGCCTTGAATATTTGGAATAGACGTAGGAGGCGACGGCAACTGTTGGTTTCTAATTTCGTCAACTGTTTGTGGGTTAGGATTATTTTTAGCAATATTAATCGATGCGCCGATTCCTATACCAGAACCTAGTACAGGTATACTATTGACCTTCCTACCAACGTCTTTTAAATATTGGTTTGCAAGTTGAGCAGCAGGGCCAGACACTCCAAACGATTTTAATAAGTTCATTCCTGCTTGTTGTACAAATCCGCCAGGACTGTACACTTGTTGCTGTAGTCCTACTGCGGCCCTTGCAGGCAACGGCATTCCGAACGCAGGTTGGTCCTGTGTTTTTAAAGGACTTATCATCCTAGACACGCCTGGCAGGTTAGGATTTATGCCGCTGACCGCAGTTACTGGTACAGTGCTGCCTGCGCCACCTGCGGCGGCAGTAAAATTACTAAGCTCGCCAGGTAGGCCCGGACTTGGTATTGATCTGTTAAGTTGCGATAACAGATTCAAAGTGCCCGGTCTAAATCCCGACTGTTCAGCCGTAGGAGGTCCTAAGTCTGCTGTTGCAACATCGTCAGGGTTAGGAGTCTGTGATTGTGAATCAGCAGGATTAGTAATAGGTGTCTTTCTGCTCTGCGGAGTATCCTTAGGATTATCCGTAGGTATAGCCTGTCCAGGCATACGCATAATTTCTAACGATTGTTTAAACTGTCCGTCTTTAAATGTGCTCTTGCACTTTAAAACTTGATACACTCCGCTAAATGGGATTAAATTTGTATCAAATTCGTAATAACCATCTTCGCCAATGTCTACGGGATTTCTAAAATTAATGTTAACCATAACATCACCGTAGGTAAATTGTGCTTCGCCCTCTTGAGATACTCGCGGAGAAGATTCTGCAGGTTTAGGATTATTGTTACCAAGTCCACCAGTAACTAAGAAAATAGGATCTCCTAAAATATCTATGTTACCACCAATCATACTAACTTGTGAATTTACAATAGCATTGTGCATTGCTTGAGCCATTGCATAGTAAGGACTCTGTTGAGGTTGGCCGCCGCCTCGTTGCATTGTATTAGTTAGATTAGCATCAGATTGCTGTCCAGATGCCGGAAGACCTTTGTCTGTAGAGTTAGCGTTTGTCTCAGAACGAGTTGCATCAGTACCGTCAGTTTTAGAAACTGCATCTCGACCAGGCTGTCCTTGTACGTTACCCATACCGGAAGGAATGGCTTCGAAGAATAAATTGTTGAAATTAAGTTTAAAGTTTGTTATGTCTAAATTTTTTCCTGTGTAGATATAATCATATTTTCTCACACAGGCCTGATATAACAGAGACTGGTCAACTGTTTGGTTTGCAAAGCCAGGTACCTTGGTGTATAACATCTTGTAAGGTGTTATTACATAGGTATAGATATAATAGTGTTTGTTCTTAACTTTATCAATAACTGGCTTTTCTGTTACTTCTAATTTGATAAGGAAGTAATCAAACATGTTGTCTTTAACAACTTCTTTCCAGTTCTTGCCCATTAACTTTTCAAGCCGGCTTCTTAGATAGTGACTATCTCGAATAATCGCTTCAATACATTCTTGAACACTTCGACCTTCATTAAATTGAATTACAGGATCTCTCGGTTCCAATGGAACTACTCTAGTCGATCCTGGAGGTGCTGTAGATGCTGAAGAAGGTGCTAGGTATACTGTGTTACCTTGCTGATCCTTGTACATTATTTTTTCTTTGTTACCCGGATCAGGCATTGTGAACAAGTTTTTGTCTTCAGTAATCTCTGTTACTTTAGCAAGTGCGATTTCGTTAGGTGTATCTACCCAGCCTTTTACATCGTCCCAAGAAGGAAACTTAACTTTGTATTCATCATAGTCAGCAGGCTTTTCTTTAGCGTCATCACCTTCTTTCTTAACTTGCTCGGAAAGAGACCTAACCATATCTTCTATAATGTCTTTAACTGTAGCACCTTTAATCTTTACAGACTTCTTTAGTGTACTAGGGTTACCGAAGTGAACTTCGTTTAAAGGTACTGCCTTTATTTGATACTTTGTGCCCTTTTCGTCAAGGTTAACTTCAACGTTTGTAATCTGGATAGGAAAATATCTTATTCCAAGAGGTTCAATAACCGGATCAGGCATTCCTTCGTCGTCTGGATATCCTATGAATTCCATTTTTAGCACAAAGGCGGCTTTGGCATAAGTTGGGTGCCCGGACGCCTGGGCAGCAACTTGTAGAGCCTCAATGAATCCGTTTATGCTGTAGGGCTCGTAGACATCAAAAGAAATGTTAGTAGGCTGGGTTGATGCAGAGTTTTTATCCCTCTGCATAATTGTTTCGATTTCCAAGTTGTCGATAAACATGTCGAACCTACCTGGGCTCTTTTTATTAAAATCTGAAAGTAGATCGCTGCCGTAGTCAGGACCGCTAGAAGTAGCACCATTTGCAGATATATCGGTTCGTCGGGGATCTCTAGACGCAAACTCTGCTGTACCGCGGCCGCCGCCGCCGTTAGGAGCTAGGTCCCCTACCTTCATAGCCTTTGTTAACTTTATTCCGTTTTCGCCTTTGCCGCCTGATCGTAAGACGACATAATTTAATTCTCTTGATCTATAAGTTTTAGGATCATTAACTTCCTCGCTAGACAGCGCCGCAAGAGTGAATAGGTAATTAAAAGACCTATATTTGTGCAGAACATTAACCTCAGGAACAGGAGCACCTGTTGGAGGCTTTGATGTTTGCACATTAACTGTTCTTCTATCTATTGTCATATCAAATGCCTAAAGTCTGCTTCATTGCACTTAACTTAGGAATATAAATTTTTACACCGGGCTCTAAATCAAAGATAGGATCTTTGAGGACTGACGGATTCCTTGCTGCAAATACCCACCATAATTTAACATCAGAATATAAGTCAAAGGCAAGCAGATCTGGTCTATGTGTATAACTCGCTGTTACAGTAAACAGGATATCATCGGCTTCAGCGGGCACAGACCTCCAGGTCATTACATCAAGAAATCCGTTTTCTTGGCTAGTGCTTGCATAGGGGCTAGTGTTGCTATAAGATGCCATTATAGATATCCTTTACCAATTTGTGAATTCATTATGTAAGAATCAACAGTTGCAACAGCCATTTCTTTTCTGCTGTATGTTGGCTTACAGGTCATTGTTACAGATGCCTTTGTAGGAACACTTACACGCTGTCCTCTAATTTGAACTGTGTAGTAATCAACTTCATCAGGGAGATCGTGCCTTACACTGGCAATAACTACAGGAACATTTTTAAGTACCCATTCTCCGTAGGCAAATAATCTGCAAACTGGTGGTGGACTTCCTGCTCTGCTGTCATTACCAAAACGCATCTTAGTTAGGGCTGATAAGATTCTAACAGCACCTACATAATAATAAGCGTCCATGTCGTTTTGAACAGTAAATGTAGAAGTAACAGTAATGTCGCTAACTGCACTGTTCTTATAAAAATTTATAGGATAATTCGAATGTAACGGAGTATTAGAACTGTATTCTGCTCTACTTTCTAATGTTATTTGAGGAGAGTAAGGAAACAACACACCACCAAACTGTAAAAAAATATTAGAGAAATCGCCCTGTATATACTCGCTAGGTACTTTTAAAATTGCACGTAGGTCTTCGCCAGAGTCAACACTCGAAGCGTTATTGCCGGAAGAAACTTTTTTAAGAGTTACCTCAGAGCTCGTTTCAACCACAGGCTCTCCGCCCTTAGGTAAATTACCAAGATCGCGCAACGGACCTGTAAATTTAGACGTCATGGGCGATAGGCTCGTAGCCCTTGTATAAATATCGCTGCCCGCTTCTCCAAAAATATTTCCTGCCATTTTAGTTTCCTTATAATTACTATTTAACCATTAGATAAAGTGCCAATATTATTGGTTGACAGGTAGTAATTTTGTGTTATACTTTTCTAAAAGGACTACAAACTTACCATGACTCTAGGACCAACAATAAGAAAAACAAAATACCTAAACAACAGAGATCTACTAGCAGAAATACACCGTAGCAAGTGCTCTTTCTCAAGTTTTACTAAACCAGAATATAGTACTTACGATATCATTCTGCCAAATCTCGACAAAGTTAATCAGCGCACACTCGCTGATGCTAGAAGAAATAGAGCTAAACGCATAGGACTACAAGCGTTTACTGAGGCAAGACTTTCCGGGGATAAGAAAGTTAAACTAGCAGAACTAACACCAGATTATAAGTCTATTCCTAAGACAGATGTTGTTATCAGAATAATGACATTTGAACACATTCCCCTTGCACCCGGTCGTAAAAAGACCACAAAAACAACCGCAGATAGTCACGAGAAAATTAATTTTCCTCCTTTCCAGCACTGGAAACTAGACGATGAGACTGAAGAATTAGTCTGCGTAGGTAAAAGTCACTGGAAGGGTGGCGTTGAAAAGGGCACATTCAGTAAGGATCACGGGCGCATTACTGAAAACTTAGGTAAAATGTTCATTAAATTGTCTGAGCGTTATGCCCAACGATCTAACTGGCGTGGCTATACCTACATCGATGAGATGAAAGGGCAGGCTATTTTACAGTTGAGTCAGATTGGGTTACAGTTCGACGAATCAAAATCTGAGAATCCGTTTGCTTATTACACTGCGGCTGTTACTAATAGTTTCACCAGAATCTTAAATCTAGAAAAGAAAAATCAAAATATTCGAGATGACTTACTAGAAGAGAACGGATTAACACCTAGCCTTACTAGACAAAACCAACACGAATACGCAGAAGAAACTGCAAGACAAGCAGAACTCTACAAGAATATGCGTATGCCAAAAAGCGAAGAAGTTGACATTGAAGAAGAGTTTGAAGACGAAGAAACAGGGGCTTGACTTTGCCCAACCTAGTTGTTACACTGTTTAAGTTAGGAGAACTATAACAATGCCTATGTTTAAAAAGGTAGCATGTTTTACAGACATACACTTTGGACTTAAATCAAACAGTGCAACACACTTAAAAGACTGCGAAGAATTTGTAGACTGGTTTATTGAGACAGCAAAGAAAGAAGGTTGCGAAACTGCAATCTTCTTAGGAGACTGGAGTCATAACAGAAATAGTCTAAACCTCATGACTCTAGATACCAGCATTAGGTGTCTAGAGAAACTAGGCGCAGCATTTGAGAAGTTTTATTGGTTTCCAGGTAATCACGACTTATTCTATAAAGACAAGCGTGATGTACACAGTTCTGCATTTGGGCGTCATATCCCTGGTGTCACTGTAGTCGAAGAAGTAACTGTTATAGACGAAGTGGCTTTAGTACCGTGGTTGGTAGGTGACGAATGGAAAAAGATGCCCGAACTAGAATGCAAGTATGTGTTCGGTCACTTCGAACTGCCTAAGTTCTTTATGAACGCAATGGTACAGATGCCCGATCACGGTGAACTTAGGGCTGAAGATTTTCAAAAACCCGATTACATTTTCTCCGGACACTTTCACAAACGACAGAGTAATCAAAAAGTTATCTATATCGGAAACGCTTTTCCTCATAACTTTTCAGATGCATGGGACGATGACCGCGGTATGATGGTCATGGAATGGGGCGGTGAGCCTACGTTTATCAACTGGGAAAACTGTCCTAAGTTCCGTGTTATTAAACTTTCCGATCTCATCGACAAAGAAGATTCTATTATGAAAAGCAAGATGCACCTTAAGGTACAACTTGACATTGACATTAGTTTCGAAGAAGCAAACTTCATTAAAGAAACATTTGCGGAAAAACACGATATTCGCGAGATCAGCCTAATACAGGATAAAACTAATCTTGACGGCACCATCGATGACAATCCCGATGCAAAGTTTGAAAGCGTTGATCAAATTGTAACAGAACAATTAGTCAATATTGACAGCAAAGACTTTGATAAAAATACGCTGTTGGAAATCTATAATAACCTATAATGTTTAAGTTAAAGAATCTTACTGTTAAAAATTTCATGAGCGTGGGTAACCAGACCCAGGCTGTAGACTTTGATAAAGAACACCTCACGCTAGTTCTAGGTGCTAACTTAGATCTAGGCGGTGACGACACCGGTAGCCGTAACGGCACAGGTAAGACTACAATTATTAATGCCCTGAGCTATGCACTCTACGGTCAGGCGCTAACTAACATCCGTAAAGAGAACTTAATCAACAAAATTAACGGCAAGAACATGCTAGTTACTGTTGAATTTGAAAAAGGCGGAAACAAGTACAAGATCGAACGTGGTCGCAAACCTAATGTACTCAAGCTCTATGTAAACGACCAGGCCGTTGAAAGCAAAGACGAAGACGAAAGTCAAGGTGACAGTAGAGAAACACAGAAGTCTATTGAAGAAATGCTTGAAATGAGCCATACAATGTTCAAGCATTTGGTAGCTCTTAACACTTATACAGAGCCATTCCTGTCTATGAGGGCTGCTGATCAACGAGAAGTTATCGAACAACTCCTTGGTATTACACTATTAAGTGTAAAAGCAGAAGCACTAAAGCAGGCAGTTAAAGAAACAAAAGATGCTATTCAAGCAGAAGAAGTTAAGATTGCTGCCATCAAGGCTGCTAACGAAAACGTACAGAAAAGCATCGATAGCCTTCAATTAAAGAGCAGTGCTTGGGATAACAAGCATCAGCAAGAGCTAGAAAATCTAGGTCGAGCTATTCTAAATCTTGAAGCAGTTGACATTGAAGCAGAACTGGCAGCACACGTTGCTCTAAAAGAGTGGGAAGAGCTTGATACTAGAATTCGAAGCCTTAACAAACAACGGGCAACCTTAGAAAGTGCAGTTACACAGGCACAAAAGACACGCGATAGATATGCTAAAGAAGTAGAATCGCTGTCTAGTAAGACCTGTCCTGCTTGCGAACAGGAACTACATGATCACAAACATGAAGAAATGACGTCAACGGCTCTGCAACATCTTGCAGAATCTCAGATATACCTTGACAAAGTTGCTGGCGATCTAGAAAAAATCTTAAAAGAAATTGGCAACGGAGATATGCCCGCTAAGCCAAGGACCTATTACGACACTGAAGCAGAAGCATTAGGTCATAAAAATAATCTTGATAACTTAGAAAAGTCGTTAGTAAGCAAGGCAGACGATAAGAATCCATATGCTGAACAAATTGAAGAGCTAAAAAAGACCGCTATTCAAGAAATTGACTGGACTATTATCAACACTCTTACCAAGTACAAAGACCATCAAGAGTTCTTGTTGAAGTTATTAACTAACAAAGACAGTTTTATTCGCAAGAAGATTATAGATCAAAACTTGAGCTACCTAAACAAACGGTTAACCTACTACATTGATAAACTAGGTCTACCCCATACTGTTATATTCCAGAACGATCTCAGTGTGCAGATTACTCAGTTAGGTCAGGACTTAGACTTTGATAACTTATCTAGAGGTGAACGTAACAGACTTATCCTCAGTATGAGCTTTGCATTCCGCGATGTATGGGAAGGACTATATCAAAGCATTAACTTACTGTTCATTGACGAACTTGTAGATGCAGGCATGGATAGCGCAGGTGTTGAATCTGCTCTAGCAGTACTGAAAAAGATGGCTCGAGAACGCAATAAGAATATCTACCTCATTAGTCACAAAGATGAACTTGTTGGTAGAGTAAACAATGTGCTTCGAGTAGTTAAAGAAAACGGTTTTACTAGTTATTCAAACGATGTAGACTATGTCGAGCAATAAGTCTCTAGAAAAGTATCTTGAGCTTTACTCAAAATATGTTGAGGAGCGAGTTCATGTGCATAACTACCATATAAGATTTCGCACCCGCTTAGGGTTAGAATCGTACTATAGGTTACGAGAACATCTAAGGCAGTTGCCTGCCTTAGAGAAAGAAATGCTAAGAACTGCTAAACTTGCTGTTAAAGAACAAAAAGAAATAGAATTACAAGCAAAACGTGATCGAATAGCAGCAAAAAAAGCCAAGAAAAATAAAAAGAATGTGGACGTATCAGAATGAAGAAGTTAAAGAACTACCAGAAGACTGTGTAGGATTTGTCTACATCATAACAAATTTAACAAATGGCAAAAAATATATAGGCAAAAAATTAGCAAAGTTTAGTAAAACGACCTACAAGACTGTAAAGTTAAAGAACGGCACAAAAAAGAAAAAGAAAATTAGAAGTAAAATAGATTCAGACTGGCAGGAATATTACGGGTCCAGTCCTAACTTAACAGAAGATATAAACAACTTAGGCAAAGACAACTTTAAAAGAGAAATTTTATACTATTGCAAATCTAAATCAGAATGTTCATACATTGAAGCAAGAGAACAATTTACTCGTAAAGTTTTAGAATCAGACGAATATTATAACGGACACATTCAAGTCCGTGTACATGGCTCACACATCAAAGGCAAATTAAACGGTTAAAGCTCAGCGCAGGCTAACTTCGTGCGCCCGAAACCCCTGGTGATGTCGCAGGGTAAGGAAATCTCTCGCCGTTCAAGAGTACTCAGCAAGTATCCTTTACAGGACCACGATCGCGAAATGCCGCGGTTTTGCTGTTTGAATAGAGTTAAATCAGGCCCAATGATGTGGAATTAACAATAACCACACGCTTTGCGTATATGTTAGCGTATGTATGCAAGCCGCCGTTGTAAAAGACTGGATGAGTAGGTACCGGACAACCGCCTACGCGATTGATTAGTCAATCATAGTTCTAACGCTAAGTGACTGCGACACTCAGATAATGTCAAACTTTGCCCTTAACGGGCTTAGTGTGACCGTTCTATCTAGATAATATTTAAAACACTTCGTGTTAAAAATTGCTTCGAGTGTTAACGAAGAAGCAAACGAACGCAGTTCGTTTATAAATAACTGATACTTTTCCGGATTAAAATATGAACTTATCTCAACTAATTAAGCAAATGGATGACATCGAAAGTGGTGCGCCTAGTTTTAAGAAATATATTAGCGAAAGCGTTTATGCGGCACCCGAGATGGGAAGGCATTGGCGCAAATTAGACGAAGGATTCTTTAAGGGATATGATCAATACTTAAAAGAAGTAGCACTAACTCCGGATCAGATCCAAAACATTTTCAAACAAGCAGGTAGTGCTGGCGGAGGTGCTGATGCAGCAAAGGACCCCGGAAAATTAGCAGCCATCGTAGATAAGGTACTGCCAACAAGTCAGGCAGCAAACTTAGAGAAGTCATTACCAGAACCAGATGCAGGTCCTGTTCAGGGTTTCGAACAGAAAGCAGGTGCCGCAGTTCAAAATCTACCCGGAGTTGACTCTGGTACTAAGCAGAGTCTAATGCAGTTAGTTAAGGCAGGTGTTCAGAAACCTGAAACACAACAATTAATTTTAGCCGCAGTTGGTGCAGGCTTAGGTAGTTTAATCAGCAAAGTCGGTCCTATTCTAAGTATGATTCCAGGTGGTGGACCAATCGCAAGTGCGATTACTGGTGCGGTTGTTGCAGGCGGTGTTGCTGTACTAGCCGCAAAATTACGTGGCGAAGATTGGAAGAGTGCGTTTAAAGGTGCTATCAAACCAGCATTAATGGGCGGCGCAAGTGCTGTTATCGGTAACCTAGCCACTACAGCAATTGGAGCATTAACGTCTGGTGGAAGCAATGCTGGCGCTGATCAAGGCAGTCAAGCAACTCCGGGCGCAAGTTTAGGAGTAGGTCAGGAACTACCTAACGGTGAAGTTATCAGCGCATTAGATTCAAGTAATCCAAATGCAGCAGTTACAATTACAAGACCAGACGGATCAACATACTCTGTAAGTCGAGATACTGCACAAGGCATGACAGGCCAGCAAGGTATTAGTCCACAATCCACTGGCCCAGTTTCGCAAGGCGCTTCTAGTGATCCGAAGGCCGGTGTATCTAATACTCCTGCGGCTAACGGCCAGACAGAGTTAACACCTGCACAAAGTGACAGAATGACAGCCGCAACAATGCGTGCCGGTCTAGGTGCCGATACAAACAATCAGCAACCTATGACACTAGATCAAATTAATGCCGCTAAAGCCGCATTACGTGCGGGAAATGCAACAGACATGTCTGATCCAGTAAGTGCTCCTGCAGGTGCAATAGAACCAAGGGGCGGTTACGGAGCACAAGAAAAGATTAACCAAATGATGCAGGCTAAAGTTGACGCAGACTATGCTGCTAAACAGGCTGCTCCAATCGGTAGTAACTTCGATGCCGGTATCGCACCTTTAGGACCAGACGGTACTCCAATGAAGGCGGTACCAATGGATACTGGACCGACTGCAGGAGGAGTACCAGTAGGATCGACTCCGGATGGCATTAACAGATTAACCGGTAAGCCTATTTCATCTGGCCCAACATGGGATCAAATGACTCCAGACCAGCAGGCTGCTGTTACAGCAAGACAACAACAGCAGGCCGCAGATGCAGCACAAGGTGCTCAAAATGCCAAAGACTACTGGGCTAACAAGCCTGCATATACTCGCGGACTAAAAGAAAGTTTTGCAGAATCTGCCTATGTAGACAAGCAAGCAACATTAAAAATGTGGCTAGAACAAGAAGCAAAAGGTCTTACTGTATCTGGTCTTGCATTAAAGCCCTCTGTTAAAGAAGGTGTATTAGATTCTATCAAAGGAATGTTTGGTGGAAAGAAAGATGCAGCCGCTCCAGCAGCCGGTGGTGCAGTTACTGCCGATGCATTAAACAAAGCATGGACAGCCGCAGGTAGCCCAACAGATAGCGAAGAAGTTGCTAAAGTATTACAAGGTGCTGGTGTTCCTGCTAAAGCAGTTACAAAGATTTTTGCAGATTTGAAACTTCCTGCACCAGGCGCAACACCTCCTGCCGCTGAGAAGCCTGCAGCACCCGCAGCCGCTCCGGCAGATGCAGCCGCAACTCCAGATGCCGCACCAGGTGCTACACCTACACCAGGTGCACCTGCAGATGCAAAACCGGCAGCACCGGGTGCTGAACCTCCGGCAACACCTGCTGCACAACAACAAAGTAAAGTTGGAGTAGGACAAATCAACAAGATTGTTCCTACATTACGTGTTCGAGATCTAAAGAGCGTACAAAAAACTGTAGATGCTACTCTAGCAAAACGCGGACAAACAGCACAGCCTACCGCTGAAGGTAAATATGCTGGCTTTTACAGTAAGTTTTTAGGCAAAGAAATTTAAGGAACAGATATGAAAATTAATGAATTGTTAGTTGAGAGTGAACAATTAGATGAATTAAATCTAAAAGGACTCGGAACAGGCCTAGGAAAGGCAATCGGCGGCGCAGCCGGTGGTGTAGTACAAGGCGCAAAAAATATCTGGTCTGGAATGAAACAGGGCTATGCAGGAGCTCAACAAGCACTCTCGCCCGATGATAGTGGTACTGGCGGAACAGCACCTGCTAGTGGCGGAACAGCACCTGCACCTGCCGGCGGAACTACTGCACAAGGCGGAACTACTGCACAAGGCGGAACAGCACCTGCACCTGCCGGCGGAACTCCCGCTCAAACTCCTGCACAAGGCGACGCAACTGCAACAACTCCTGCACCTACTGGACAACCTGCGGAACCTACTGGCGGAACAGCACCTGCGGCTGATCAACAGAGTAAAGTTGGTGTTGGCCAAATTAATAAAATTATTCCTACTCTAAGAACTAGAGATTTAAACAGTGTTAAGAAAACTGTTGACGCTACTCTTGCTAAGAAACAACAGCAACCTGCGGCACCTGCCGCTGGAGCGGCACCTGCACAAAAACCGCCGGTAGCACCTGCACAACAGCCTGCAGCAGAGCCAGAAGATGATAATCCAAACATTGTAAAAGGTTACAATGAAAGTAAGGTTATTAAATTCAAGAGTCGCTTCTTAGGAATGGACATTTAAAAGAACGGGTGTCCCGTTTCTTTTGTAATTTCTAAATTATTTTGAATAATTTTTCCTATGATCATACGGTCTTCGTATGATAACATATAGCCTTCTGCAATGCTAGTGCCACGCATGTGCCAGCAAATTCTAAAGATTTCATCTTTTAAGGCTTTTGACTCTTCTTCATACTCTTTTACAACCTTGTCTATACCTTCAAGGTCGAGAGCCAAAAGCCTCATGCGAAAAAAGTTGAAGGGTCAAAAGTAATAGGAATTTCTATAGTGTCTCCAACGTAACCTTTTTCTCTCATTTCGTCGGTAACTCCGACTCTCATAGGTTTAACGTTGTTGTTTTCTCTTAATGCAGTTAAGTGGTGTTCTATCTTACCATAGATTTCTTTATCGATATTATCGATAAATTCTTTAATGTGCGCAGGATCGCTAGTGCTACCGTGTACACTTTCTATTCTATCAATGCTATCGATAATACTACCTAGTGTAACCTGAGTCATACGAGAGAAACTTTCTTTGAACAATGCTATTTTTTGTTCATCAGACATTGTTTTATCGTTAACTACGTCCATGATTTTCTGAGTTTCAAATGCCTGAACCGCAGCATGAGCAATATTTTTGTAAGTTAACGGTTTAACAAACACAGTTAATTCATCGTTAATAGGAACTATAGAATTCCATTGAATTTGTCTCTGCAGATCATCCATAACAACTCGCAGGTCAACTTGATATTCAAGTTCAAGGTCTGCAATTTTTACAGGAGTAGTCATCATTTCTCCGTAAGTAGCAAGACGAATAGCAATGAGAATAATATCAAGATCTAAGTTTGGACATGCCCAAGCATTTTTAATATTAGGAATGCAGTGTTGAATTACATCAACAACAGCCTGACCGTTCATAAGGGCATCTGGCACCTTAAGAGCCAATTCATCCTTAGCAGTCATAGAATATACAGGATACTCTCCGGTTTCTGAAACTTCTAAACTGCCTTCCGGCCAGAATTGTCCGTTACTAGGTAATCTAATATAGATCTTAGGTTGGCGCATGTATATGGCTAATGGATTGGTGTTCATAACGGGTTTGTCTCCGAATAAATAATTGATAGAATTCTTTCTAAGTATTTATATACGCACAAAACTCTGGGAAAACAATGGCAGACGAAGTAATCAGCGGTGGGCAACAGATAGCATCTGAAGCAACATTACAAGCCCTTTTAAACGCAGTAGCCGGCACAGGTGGCGCAAGCGCCGCTATGCAAGTTCAAAAACTTGCTCAAGCGTCTGGCACAGCCGGAAAACAGGTACAAGACTTTGGCGCCAATCTTGGTAACATTGTCGGTGCAGCACAAAAACTAACTGGGGAATTTTTACAAGGAACTGCAACTAGCAGTTCTATGTTTGGTGCTATGGGTTCCTTACCCGGTCCTATCGGTTTAGTGTTTAAAGGTCTAAGTGCAATTGCAGGCTTTCAAGAGCAGGCAATGCAATCATATCAAACCCTTTCTGGTGCTGGTGTTAGTTTCGGTGGCAGTTTGTCCGATCTTAGAATTGCAGCCGCTCAAACACACATGACATTGCAACAGTTTGCTAACTTTATGAAAGTAAACGGTGAGTCTCTCGCACGTCTTGGTGGTACAACCAATGAAGGTGCTAAGGCGTTTAGAGCATTAAGCGCAGAACTTATGTCAAGTCCTGCAGGAAACAATCTTAAAGCCCTAGGATATACTGCCGAAGAAGTTAATCAAGGCATGGTAGATTACATGGCTATAACTGGTGGACGCAGTCAAGATGAATTGAGAAATTCTAAGGCCTTGCTAGCAAGTTCCACAGAATACTTAACGCAGTTAGACGGTCTTTCTCAGTTAACTGGTAAGTCTAGGCAAGAACAGGAAAAGGCTTTAAAAGAAGCACAACAGAACGCAGCCATTCAGCAGAAATTAGCAGGAATGGACGAGAAGCAGAAAGCCGCATACACTAGAGGTTTAGCGGAAATGTCTGCCAAATTTGGTAAGGCTGGTGTTGAAATGTATCAAGCACAGATGCTTGGCATTCCTCCTCAGACAGAGGCTGCAAGAAACTTAATGGCATTGGCTCCTGAAGTTGCTCGAGCAAGTCAGGGTATGGCCGATGTAGCACAAAGAGGCGGCACCGCAGCAGAAACATTAAAATATTCTGCAGACGCAACACAAGGCGCAGTACAGGCAAGTAAGAAATTCGGAGAAGGTGTAAAAGCCGCAATGAGTTTTAGAACTGACGGTGCAGCTCAGGCAATTAATGCACTAGGTATGAGTGCTGTCCAAGCCGAGAAGCAAGGTAGAGAAACAACGGCAAAAGAATTAGAAATGAGAGAACGGATTGCTAAAGAGCAAGCAGTTCGCCAAGAGTCAGAAGCAAAGCAAATGGTAGTGGCCGAACAAAATATAAAGTCATTTAGTGTTGCACTATTAACTTTTATTCAACCATTTGTCAGCATATTAACGTTTGCAATTGAAAAACTAAGTTTCTTAGCCCCTGTTATTGGTACAGTAGCCGCTGCACTTGTAGCATTTAAAATAGCCACGATGACTGCTACCGCAGTTACTTCTGCTAAAAACGCAATAACTGGTATTGCTGGAGGCGGTGGCGGCTCTCTTCCAAATCCACCGGGTGGCGGTGGCGGTGGCGGCGGCGGCTTTGTGAAATTTATTAGAGCATTAGGTCGCGGATTAGCCAGTCTTGCACCTATCGCAGTTCCGATGCTAATCGGTGCAGGCGCAGTTGCAGGTACTATTGCAATTTTAGGTGCAGGTGTTGCGGCAGCAGTGGCATTAATCGGAGTAAGTTTACCAATTTTTGCAAAAGGTCTAAAAGAAATTGCAGAAATAGACGGTATGAATCTAGCCAAAGTTGCATTAGGTATTGCGGCATTAGGCCCTGCATTAGTAGTCTTTACTGGCGGAAGTTTGATTGCAGGGTTAGGTGCAGTTGGATCTAAGATATTAAACTTCTTCAGTGGCGGCGGCCCGATTACACAGATTAAAAATACAATTACAGAACTTAGCCCGCTATTACCACAAATGCAGGCAATTGGCCCTGCATTAAACAATTACGCAAACGGCATTGTTGCATTTGGTAAAGCCGTTAGCACTGTTGATATTGCAAAAGCAGAACGACTAAAAGAAGTAATGAAAGGTCCTGGTGTATTAGAAGGCATCGGATCTGCAATTAAGGATGTTGGAGCAGCCACTGCAAAACTAGTTTCTGGACAAGCAGGGGGTCAGGAAAAGAGTAATTTAGAGCTTGCAGCCTTAAATAATGTTATGAAAGAATTAGTAAAGTATTCTCGTGAAGTTGCCGATTATACTAAGCAAACAGTTGAAGCAACTAAAAAATTAAGCGGAAATCACTTCGGATAACAGCATGTCTTGGAAAAAATATTTTACACCCGTCGACACAAGTGGTAAACTTAGCCCTATTAGTGGTGCTATGAGCACAGGCTCGGGTGCAAATCCTAGTCGTTCTAACTATTCTAGTTATTTGCCCGACATTTATGCAGGTCACCCTAACCGTCTAGAACGTTATGGCCAGTATGATACTATGGATACAGACAGCGAAGTTAACGCTGCCTTTGATATCTTAGCAGAATTTTGCACACAAGCAAACGAAGAAAACGGAACACCATTCCAAGTTTTCTTTAAGGATCAAGCCACACAAACAGAAATTAAAATCATTAAGAAGTATCTACAGCAGTGGACTAGGATGAACAAATTCCAAGTTCGTATGTTTAAGATTGTTCGTAATGCATTCAAGTATGGCGACAGTTTCTTTGTACGTGACCCGGAAACACAGAAGTGGTTATACATTGACCCTTCAAAAGTAGATAAGATTATCGTTAATGAAAGCGAAGGCAAAAAGCCTGAACAATATTTCATTAGAGATTTTAACCCTAACCTAGAAGCACTGGCTACAACTGCAATTCAGCCAACTAATGTTAATGGTGGCGGCAGTCAATTCGGTGGCGCATATGGCTCTGGACTAGGCGGTGCTGGTGGTAGTAGAGGTATGGTAGGTAGTTTCCCTACAGGATCTTCTGGTACAAGATTTAGTGAAAATCAAAATCAATACGCAATTGATGCTAGACATGTAATTCATATCAGCATGAGCGAAGGTTTAGACAATAATTTTCCTTTTGGAAATAGTCTAATGGAAAGCATTTTCAAAGTATTCAAACAAAAAGAATTACTAGAAGATGCTATCCTTATCTATAGAATACAACGTGCTCCTGAGCGCAGAGTTTTCTATATTGACGTAGGTAATATGCCAAGCCACTTGGCTATGAGTTTCGTTGAACGTGTAAAAAACGAAGTTAATCAGCGTAGAATTCCTAGCGTAACAGGTGGAGGCCAAAGCGTCGTAGATGCTGCATATAACCCATTAAGCATTAACGAAGATTATTTCTTCCCACAAACTGCTGAAGGCAGAGGTTCTAAAGTTGAAATTCTGCAAGGCGGACAAAATCTAGGAGAGATTGATGATCTTAGATATTTTACTAATAAGTTGTTTCGTGCTTTACGCATACCTAGCAGTTATCTTCCGACCGGCTCTGACGACGGAGGATCTAACTTCAATGATGGTCGTGTTGGAACAGCCTACATTCAAGAGCTCAGATTTAACAAGTATTGTGAACGACTCCAAAGTCTCTTAAATGAACCGTTTGATACTGAATTTAAACTGTATCTACATACCCAAGGTATTAACGTAGACAACAATGTTTTCGAGATTAAGTTCAATAAGCCGCAAAACTTCGCTGCTTACCGTCAGGCAGAAATGGATACTGCTCGTGTTAATACCTTTAACACTATGGTTGCTGTTCCGTTTGTTTCTAAACGTTTTGCAATGAAACGATTCTTAGGTATGACTACAGAAGAAGTTGCAGAAAACGAACGTATGTGGCGCGAAGAAAACGTTGATGAAGATCAATATCTAAGCGCAAGTAGTGAACTACGTGGTGCAGGTATTACTGCAAATGGTATAGCATCTGATACTTCTGCATTAAGTGGTGCAGATACAGCACCACCGCCTACAGAAGGTGAACCAGCCGCTGATGCAGGAGCAGCAGGTGGTGCAACACCGCCGCCGGCAGCATAAATAGCATTATGATACTAAGAGAATTCATTTACTTTGATCGAGATCATGCTGATCCTCAAAAGGATAACAGGTACATTAGCCAAAATGATACCAGTATTCTTAAGAGTTCAGACCTACGTAAGACTCGTTTGACTCTAAAAATGATCAACGATATACGTAAGGCAGCAGAAGCACATGACAAAGAACGTCGTGAAGAATTAGGTTTAGTAAGAAAAATGTACGCCGCACCGCCGCCAGAGGCAGCAGCAGCGGCTTAAAAAAGAAAAAATTGTCTAAAATTAAGACAAATTTTGCCTCTACGCGGTCAAAAAGGTTCATTTTTGGCCTATTTCAAGCCTTAAAATTAACTGTGCTGTAAATACATCAAGCATAGCCGCTACCCTATTAGGAGAATATTTAACATGTCTACAAAATTTGAACAATTGTTAGACTTATTAATTAACGAAGAACATGAAAAAGCACAAGAGCTTTTCCATGAAATCGTTGTTGAGAAGTCTCGCGAAATTTATGAAAACCTAATCTCTGAAGAAGAAGATGAGGAAATGGATGAGTCCGCTGATGAAGAAATGGACGAATCTGCTGATGAAGAAGAAATGGATGAGTCCGCTGATGAAGAAATGGACGAATCTGCTGATGAAGAAGAGCTTGATGAAGGCGAAGACGAAGAAGCCGACGAAAGTATGGATCTAGAAGATTCTTACATGATGGACGGTGACGACGAAATGGGCGGTGACGCAACTGACGACCTAGGTAGTGATGTTGGTGCCGACATGGGCGACGAAGAAGGTAGTGAAGGTTCTGAAGACCAAGCAATCTTCGACATCAAGAACGCAATCGAAGAATTAGAAGCCGCTTTTGCACAATTAGAAAAAGCACAAGGTGGTGAAATGGGCGCTGACGCTGGTTTCGGTGACGAAGAAGGCGAAGAAGGCGAAGAAGACGACCTAATGATGGGTCTAGGTGAAGGCCGTAAACTACGTGAGTACACCGAGAAAGTTGGTAACGACTGGGAAAAGAACAGCCAGAAGTCTGCTGGTCCAGTTGGTTCTGGCAAAGGTGATTTAGCAGGTCAAACATCTGTTAACGACTCCCATGGTCCAGTTAGCTCTGGTAAGGGCAAGCCAACAACAGGCGCAACTGCTAAGAACATCCTAGGCGATGCAAAAGCAGGTCAAGGTAAGAATACCGGCGAGCGTCCTGACAGCCTAAACAAAGGTATCGCTCAAGTTAGCGGTGAGAAATTTGCTAGCGGTCTAAACAACGTTGACGGTAAGAAGTCCGGTGTTAAGACACTAAGCAAAGTTGCTGGCGGTCACGGTGCTGAGAAGAAAGGCTCCGGTCCAGGCCCAGTAGGTTCTGGTAGTGGTGACAAGGCAGGTCAAACTGGCGTTCACAACACTCCTAGCCCACTAAATGGCGCACCTAACCGTAACGCTTAATTAGAGAACCTGGATGAAACAGATATCCTATCTACGCGAACATTTAAGTTTTGATCAGGCTCAAGCAGTGCTTGAGAGTGACGACAAGGATGGCAAGAACCTTTATCTTAAGGGCATTGCCATTCAAGGCGGCATTCGTAACGCTAATCAGCGTGTCTATCCTGTAGACGAAATTGAACGTGCTGTAAAAACACTGAATGATCAGATTCAAAACGGTTATAGCGTACTAGGCGAAGTTGATCATCCAGATGATTTAAAAGTTAATTTGGACCGTGTATCCCATATGATTACTCAGATGTGGATGGAGGGTCCAAATGGCTATGGAAAGATGAAAATCCTTCCTACGCCAATGGGAAACTTAGTCCGCACCATGCTTGAAAGCGGTGTAAAACTTGGTGTTAGTTCTCGTGGTAGTGGCAATGTCAACGACATGAACGGCCATGTATCCGATTTCGAGATTATCACGGTGGACATAGTAGCTCAACCCAGCGCACCTGGTGCTTACCCTACTCCTGTGTATGAACATTTAATGAACACACGCGGTGGTATGCAAGCATTCAGGGTCGCTACCGAAGTAAAAGAAGATCCAAAGGCCCAGAAATATCTTAAGGAAGCACTCCTTAATGTTATTAAAGGTCTGAAATAAGCCCGAGGAGAAAATAAATGGACGCATTCAAACAGTTAGTTGAGTCCGGCGTGATGACAGAAGAGACACGTTCAGTTGTCGAGGCTGCGTTACAGTCTAAGATTCAAGAAACTCGCGACCTAGTGACCGCAGAACTTCGTGAAGAATTCGCACAAAAATATCAGCATGACAAGAGCATGATGGTTGAGGCGATCGACAAGATGTTAAGCGACCGCTTGACCGCAGAGATGTCCGAATTGTATGCTGACAAACAAGCTCTAGCCGAAGCAAAAACACGATACACACACCGTATCAATGAAGATGCTAAGAAACTAGAGGGATTTGTTATCAATCAACTAGGCAAAGAGTTAGTTGAGTTCCAGGGCGATCGTAAGAAAGTCGCTGAGAACTTCCAAAAGTTAGAGCAGTTCGTAGTACACGCTCTAGCAAAAGAAATCCAAGAATTTGCTACTGACAAAAAAGATCTAGCCGAAACCAAAGTTAAGTTAGTTCGTGAAGCAAAGAGCAAGTTTGAAGATATCAAGCAAAACTTCATCAAGCATGCCTCTAAGGTTGTTGAAAGTACAGTCACTAACAAGTTGACTTCTGAAATCAAGCAATTGAAAGAAGATATCGACAGTGCCCGTAACAACGATTTTGGTCGCAGACTATATGAGGCATTTGCCCAAGAATTCGCTGGTTCCTATCTAAATGAGAAGTCTGAGACAAGTAAATTGTTAAAGATCATCAAGAAGAAAGATCAAGAACTTGCCGAAGCACAACAAGCCATAACACAAAAAGCATCTCTAGTAGAATCCGTGCAACGCGAAATTCGCATTACAAAGGATCTAATGGAGCGCAAGCAGGTTATGGGCGAGTTGCTAGCACCTTTAAGTGCTGACAAGCGAGAGATCATGAAAGAACTTCTAGAGTCTGTACAGACACAGAAACTTAATGAATCTTTTGACAAATACCTACCAGCAGTTATGGAAGGCCAGAGGAAGGCTCCTGCTAAAAAAGCAGCAGTCCTCACTGAAGGTGCAGAAGTAACAGGAAATAGAGAAGTTAAGCCAGAGGTAGGCTTAGATAACATCTTAGATATCCGCAAGTTAGCGGGTCTAAAATAAAAATATTCAAGGAGACAAACAAAATGTCACAATTATTAAATGAAAGATGGTCCGAAACCAAGGACGCTCTGCTTGAAGGCCTACAAGGTGTTCGTCGTAGTTCTATGGGCGTTTGCTTAGAGAACACACGCAAGTACTTGGCTGAAAGCGCAACTTCTGGCGCAACAAGTGCTGGAAATATCGCAACATTAAACCGCGTTATTCTTCCAGTTATTCGTCGCGTTATGCCAACTGTTATCGCTAACGAAATCATCGGCGTTCAGCCTATGACCGGTCCAGTTGGTCAGATCCATACCCTACGTGTTCGCTATGCTGATTCTTCTAACGAAGTTACAGCAGGTGAAGAAGCATTGAGCCCATTCAAGATCGCTCAAGCATACTCTGGTAACGACAATGCATCCACACCACGTGCGGCTGCTACTTCTACCCTAGAAGGTACACCAGGTAAGCGCATGAGCATTCAAATCTTGAAGGCACCAGTCGAAGCCAAGAGCCGCAAACTAAGCGCTCGTTGGACATTCGAAGCCGCTCAAGATGCACAAGCACAACAAGGTATCGATATCGAAGCAGAAATCATGGCTGCTCTAGCACAAGAAATTACTGCTGAAATCGACCAAGAAATCCTAGCAAGCCTACGTGGTCTAGCAAGTGTTGAAGAAACATATGACCAGGCTCTAGTATCCGGTACTGCTACATTCGTTGGTGACGAACATGCTGCTCTAGCAATTCAGATCAACCGTGTTGCTAACCTAATCGCTCAGCGTACACGTCGTGGTGCTGCTAACTGGGCAGTTGTTTCTAACCAGGCTCTAACAATCCTTCAGTCTGCAACAACTTCCGCTTTTGCACGTACTACAGAAGGTACATTCGAGGCTCCAACAAACACTAAGTTCGTTGGTACACTAAACGGTTCTATGCGTGTATATGTTGACGCATATCTACCAGATAGCGGTAGCCAGACAATCGAAGACAACCAAGTTCTAGTTGGTTACAAGGGTACAAGCGAAGCAGACGCTGCCGCGTTCTACTGCCCTTACATTCCTCTAATGAGCTCTGGTGTTGTTCTAGATCCAGCAACATTCGAGCCAGTAGTTGGCTTCTTAACACGTTACGGCTATGTTGAGTTAACAAACACAGCATCCAGCCTTGGTAACGCTGCTGACTACCTAGGTAAGGTAAGCATCAACTCTACAAACACAAGTTTCAAGTAATCAACTGCTTGACTTTAAAAGAGTACAAAGAACCCGCTTCGGCGGGTTTTTTGTTAAATAATGTATCTATGTTATTATGCAGTTCCATCTGCGTAGACCTAGAACGTCAAATTAAGGAGAAAACAAATGGGACGTCCAATTAAAAAGAAATTTTTCGGTAACGTAAACGCCGCTGTAACAGGTGAAGGCGTAGGCGGTGAAAGTGTGGCAACTATTGCTAAAAACAATACAGGTACACTTTACACAACAAGCACATCTATCGCACTAAGTTTTACAGCACCTCAGATTGCTGGTGGTCAAACTGCCAGTGGTAGTGTAACAACTAACGCACTAGGTAATGTTGCAACAGTAACATTAACAGATGGCGGTAGCGGTTATACTTCTGCACCTACAGCAACTGTAGTAGGTGGTACAACTGGTACAGTGGCTACCTTCACTATCGGTATGACTAGCACACTTCAAAACGGAATTAAGTTTGACAGTTACATTCCCGCAAGCGCAGGCGGTTCTGCTGCTGTCGGTGGTGGTGACATTATTCGTCAATCTGGTTCTAAGGCATACTTAGTAAAGAACAGCGAAGGAACTGGCATTTGCCGTTTAGTAACATCTAGCGCACTTACAGAAGGACAAATGAACATTGTTGCAACTGACACAAACGGTAGCACATATTATGTTCGTAAGTTAACTGCTCGTAGGGCAATTCTAGTACAGAGCACAGCAAGCGGTAGTTTCGTATTTGACGATAACTCTGCCGCAGGTTGGACGCTTGGTGCAGCCTCTACTGGTTATGTAAGCATTACTAACAACTAATAAGCATCTGCTTAAACCCAAAGGACTCTACGGAGTCCTTTTTTATTCTGGTAAATACAGGATGAGCACTCCTTGGACCATCCCAACTGAAATTGTACAATATGCAGAAGACCCGTCACATATAGCATGGGACACTAACTTTGATTCAGTAGTAACAATGAATGGCGGCGTTTCTTTAATTAAGCCGTTATTTCATATTGCTAGACAACCAAAAAACGACATTAAGTCAAAGTCTTGGTATCTTAAAGCAACAAATTTTAACTTTCAAAATATTCCAACTGTTATAACAGGTATTTCTTTAAAAATAACAATGACTAGGCAGGGCAGAGTAACAGACGATACTGTACAGTTGACACACAACGGAGAACTAATAGGAGATAATAAATGCTCTAGATCTCTTAACCCTGTAAATGTTTACGGAAATGATACTGATACATGGAGTGTTAGTAACTTAAGAGATATATTACAAGATTCTACCTTTGGTATAGTAGTTAGATTTAGAAGTCACCCAGAATGGCCTCATTCTACAACTCCAATTTTAAGAGGCTTGGAACTTCAGATCCACTAAACGAATAAATACCCTAAAGGAATCTAAAATAATGGCGGGAAATAGACAATCAGGAACAAGATCGTTAGCCCCAAAAAGCGGCTCAGTTCAATCTCCTAATTCTTCTTTTATTTCACAGAACGACAACGGCGTAACGCTGGTATTGTCGTCGTCGACTAACATTGGCGGTATTTTAAAAGTAGTAAGCTCAACTAGCGGTCTTCCTTATGTTGTTATCAAGAACGATGCACATAACGTAGGCAACGTTAATAATCCTGCAGGTAACGATCCTTTAGCAGAGATAGATCAGTCGCTGTTCAGTACAACAGCGCAACGTCAACAAGCCGGCGCATATTTTTCCGGTGGTGTTGGTATTGAAAAAGACCTAGCAGTAGGCGGATTTATTTACGGTCGTATTGCCGCAGCCAACACTGCAACAACGGCATCTAACATTTCAGTATTAAAAACAAACGAAGATGATACATACTATCCTCTGTTTACAGACGAAGATGGTATGATTGTGCAAGGCGCTCAGCTCTACGGCGATGTACTAAATCAAGACGATAGTAATGGTGGATTAGTCTATAATCCTTATCAAGGTAAGATTACTACTGAACGAATTAAAGTCGCATCGACTGACGATGCATCTAGCGTTGAAAGTGCAGCCTTATCAGTAGATGGCGGCGCCGGCGTTAAATTAAACCTAATGGTTGGACAAAACATCGTTCCAGAAAGCGACGGTAGCGCAATTGGTACAGAAGAGGTTAGTTGGAGAGATGCATACCTCACAAACATTTATACAAAGTTCTTAGGTAATACTAACAGTAACATTACACTAAGCCCTGCAGCCGGTGAAGGGATTGTAGAACTATTCGGAGACATTCGAGTAAGAGGTAACAATCCTGTAGGAACTGCTCCTGTAGTAACTAACACATTGTATGTTACTATGGACGGCAACGATACAAATGACGGTCGTGCAATGGATCCAAGTCGTGCTTGCCGTACAATTGGCGGAGCAATGAACAGCCCGTACTACCAACCAGGCACACAGATTCTAGTAAGCCCTGGCCGATATTTAGAAGACAACCCCTTAGTCATGAAGCCTTACACTTCTGTAAGAGGCAGTGATATTCGTACAACCTTTGTCGAACCAATTAACAAGACACAAGACTTGTTCCACATGAACAGCGGTTGCTACTTGAACTACATGAACTTCCTAAACGGTCGTAGCGGTCGTTTACCAGGGCAGTATGATCAAAGATTTAACAGAGGTGCATACGCTACCTGTTTTCCTCCGCAGACAGGCGACAATCGTATTGACTTGTTCCAGTCTCCATATGTACAAAACTGTACAAACCAAAGTGGTCCTTGGCTAAACGATGGTACAATGTTTGTACCAAACCAAACAGTGCAAGTTCCTCAAGCAGTGGCTATCGGCTCTTGGGAAGCAAACACTACCACACTCGTAGTTAATGTACAACAGGGTGACATTGTAATTGGACAGAGCATTAATCCAGGCAAACAGAACCCGGGATTCTTTAACGCTCGTACCCTATTGTTAGCAAACAAACCATTTATTCAAAGTCAGACAGTAGCCTGGGTGAATACAAACTTCCCTGGATTTGTCTACAACGAACAACTATGCTTTAGAGATGCAGGTATCTTAGTAGAGAACATGTCCTACGACATGGCCTTTGGCGGAAATGAAAAGTGTGTTGAAAGTGGCCTTTCTTACTACAGAGGTGTAACTAGCGTCATTGCTGGTCAAGAAACTCAGACAGTGGGCGCAATTGAATACATTAAGTATCTATGCAAACTGATTGTTGAGAATACTGCATGTCCTGTATTAACACCTCCTGCAACAATACCAGTTAATAGTCAGGTCTTTAACGCAAATTGTACCGGTGGTGCAATTGCAACAGATTCTATTGACAACTTATTTGACATCGTTATTGACATAATTAACAACGGTCCATCAGAAGCTCCGCAAGTTTACAACGGCCCAGGACCTGATGCTGCTTTTGTAAGTGCAGAAATCTTGATGCAGGCAAACAGAAAGTTTATTCAAGAAATCACACTAGACTACATTAACAATAATCTTTGCATTCCTCCTAAAGCTCTACCTTATAATCAAATTAAGTGCAAGAGAGACGCATATATTATTTTAGACAGTGTAAGTTCTGACTTATTATTTCCTACAGACGGCAACAGTCAAAGTACATTTGCAGGCATTCAGTACTTCTCTCAAAACGGTTATACTGGAAGTATCCCTGCAGAGATTACCGCAACTGTTGCGGCAATTACTTATCTACGAGATCTAAGTATAGAAATTGTACAGAACATTACAGCCGAAATGGATGCAGTGTTGGGTATCTTTAGATATACTACCGGCGCACAAACCACTGCAAGTAACTATGCAACTGCATCTGAAGTTGCGGCATTGAAGTCTGGATTTAACAACATACTAACAATCCTAGGTGGTAAGTCTAACGGATGGACTGATTTGATTGTGCCTAATAGTGGTACTCCTAGTAATTTCACAAGTGTACAAAACACTTACAATCTATTATTAGCAAACGTAGGATACATCCAGGGCGAAATTATTGGATTTGTAACTGAAAAATATCCTTCCTTGGTTTATGATCAAGCAAAGTGCGAACGAGATGTTGAATACATTTTACAAAGCCTTGCCTTTGATCTGTTATACGGCGGCAATAGACAAAGCATTCAAGCCGGCCTAAGTTACTATTCTAACTTAACTGGCGTTACAGTAATTCCAAACGAAACTACTGCAACAGTAGATGCGTTTGCATTTATGAACAGTGTTGCCAGTGATCTAATACAAGGTAATGCATACACCCCACTACAGACAAAAGTAAAACCTGTAACAGCATTACCAATCGGAGACGCTGCTGCCGCTACCGAAGTAACAAGAATTTTTAGTACAATTACAGATATTATTGTATCTGGACCTAGTGTTGCTGCACCTCTAGAGCCTATCAGCCTAGCAAGGTCCACAAGCACAACAGTAATTAATTCATTTGACATCATCAAAGCAAACAAAGATTTTATTGTTGCCGAAATGATTACGTATCTTGACAATACTTACAATCCTGGAAGTTTTAATTACAATCAAGAACTATGCTACCGAGATGTTGGATTAATTATTGACGCAGTAAGTCAGGACATTCTGTTAGGTGGTAATCAAAAGAGTCTTGAAGCAGGACTAAGTTACTGGAGCGCAGGCTACAACTATGTTGCAGGCCAAGAGTCGACTACTACTGCTGCGATTAACTATGTTCGAGATGTTGCTCTGCAGGTTATTGCTAACACTACTGTAACTGGTATCGTTAATACAGTTGAAAAACAAGTAATCAATCCGTTCTTCCAATACGGCGGCGACTACATGCCGCAGGAAGCCGTTGCTAGAAACTTTAATATTATCACAAGCATCATTGAAAATGGTCCTAGTGTAGCGCCTCCAATTTACGCAGGCGGCGGCCTGTTCAGTCTAACTGGATTGAATGGAAGCTCTGTAAAGATTGCACCTAAGGTAACTAGTGTTGATGAGATTAGTACAGGTACATATCTAATTGGTCTAAACACTGCAACTGTAGGATTTGGACAAAGTGCAACTCTGTACTTTGGCGAAACTGGAGTGTTCCCTCTACAAGATAATCAAGTGGCTGCAAAGAGCTTTGAGTACACAGGAAGTGAAACAACCTGGAATGAAAGAAAAGTAGATCCTATTGGTTCTATGGGCGGAAGTCTTGTAGACGGCGGCGTAATTAGCGATCGAAGTCCAATTCAATCGTTTGTTTACGATGCGTTTACACAATTAAACCAAGGCGGAATTGGTATCAAAGTAACTAACAACGGTTACGCACAGTTAGTTTCTGTGTTTACGATCTTCTGTTCAGTCGGTGTTCAATGTGACAACGGCGGTATTGCAAGTATTACTAACTCTAACTGTAACTTCGGTGACCTGTCTCTAGTTGCAAAAGGTTACGGCAAACGTGAATTTAGTGGAACTGTTTATAATCCTAAATTTAGAGCATACCCGTTTAGTCCAGAAGGACCCGGTCTGCCTTACCTAGACCAATTCTATCCAGAAGGATATTGGCCTAACAACGGTGGCCGGGTAGAAGTATTTGTACCAGATACAGCAAATAGACCACACATTGGTCTTGTAATGGAAGTTGAGCCTCCGATAGATTATCTTAACGAACAAGGCCTATCTGGATTCTTAAATTCTACTCCAAGTACAAGCACACTAACAACAGGCACAATTAACCTAACGGGAATCAGTACAACTGATGTGTTTATAGGAAACGAGTTAATCATCAGAGACCAGTTCGGCCGACGCTATGACGATAACGGTGTCTATTATGCTGCAACCGGAACCGTTGTTACTGATGTTAATTACAACAGTATTAGTTTAAATCAAGCACTAACTAGTGGCGGCGGTGATCCTACTAATCCTACATACTTTACATTGTATTTCTGCGGAAATAGTTACTACACTGTATTAACCAGTGCTGTCGGTGATACTCCGTATGCACCTAACAGTAATATATTGTCTGCAAACAGTGATCCTTATTATCAAGGCCCGCCAACAAGTCAAGTGGCTGCACACGTTACTGCACTACAACATATGAGAACTGTAGTAGACCAAGTAATTGCTAATATAGCAGTAACTCCTACGGCAGGGAATACTGCAACACAAGGATTTTATCCATTGATTGTTGGTGGTGAACAGGCTCAAGCCTTTGTGGATCTACATATTGAATATATTATAGATATCGTTAATGCCCCTGATATCGCAGCCGCTAGAATGGTTGTTCCTCAAAGTCAAATTCTAGAATCAGGCACCATACCAAACGGAGCAGGTAGTGCGGTTGCACTATTAGAATCAAACATTGAATTTATTGCACACGAAGTTGCAGCCTATGTTGATTTCTGGCTAGTCGGAAGCATTGGTAGTTATGATAAGACAAAATGTATTCGAGATATTAAATTAATTCTAAGGCAGTTGATCTATGATCTACAGAGCGGTGGGAATTATTACAGTATCTACGCTGGTCTAAGTTACTGGAGTCGCTCTGGCACACACCACGTTGTTGAATTAGGTGAAGCAATTTCTAGACCGGAGTATTTCCCCGACGGTGCAATTATTAATTTCTACCAACGTAGTTATATTAGTGCTAGCGGATACTTATTTGAATATGTTGGAGCAGGAACTAACTACGGTGCTCTACCTCAGAGGGGCGTGGCAGATCCGGTACAGAGCAAAGAAACTGTACAACTTAATGCGGGTAAGGTCTTCTTCACTAGCACAGACCAAAACGGTGACTTCCGAATTGGCCCTGGCTTAGTAATCAGTCAAGCAACTGGCGTACTAAGCGGAAGAACTTTTGTACAGAGTTTATATGCTAATATGACTCCGTTTATCTTAGCGATTGAATAACAGGAAAGAACATGGCACAGTTACCATTAAACAAATTTTTAACAAAGACTGCGGTATTAACAACGAACACTACCGCAACAGTTTACACTAGTCCTATTGGTGTAACATCTATTGTGCTTATGGCGCAGGTTTCAAATCTAACCACTAGCACACATTACCTAACTTTTGAACATTTCCGTTATAAGACAATTCTTCCTGATGCACAAGGTTTCGGCGGCCAAACTGGCAATACACCGAGTACACTGATTAAAGAGTATGCTATTCCACCAAATGACGCAGGATCTCCTATCTTTGGAAAATTGATTATTGAAGAACTTGATAGCGTTAGAGCCTATGCAGATACCACAGGCACATTACAACTTGTTTTAAGTATACTTCAAACAGCAAATAGTTAATAGGACATAGACATGCCAAGTTTATTAAGCGGATCAAAATTAAGAACAGGAGGTAGCGGTGAGTTTATTAAACTCCAGAACGCTATGCCTCAACTTCCGCAAAGTCCTTCTACTAGCACAGGTTATACAGTAGTCACAAATGATAAACTGGTCACAACCTACGCCAGCAGCCTAGGAAATATAGAATTTTCAGGTGGTCAAGTATACAGTAATATTAATACTCAGACACTTACCTTAATCGGAACTGGAACTACTGCGGTAGTCATACGAGCAAATAATCCTATTTCTAGCACCAGTACCTTAATAGTTCAAGGTGGCGTTGGCATTAATGGCGACTTATTTGTTGGCGGAAACTTTGAAGCAAGTACAAGTTCGTTCTTAACCTTAAAAGTTAATAGTACCCTTACATCAACTGATCCGTTCAGCGGTGCTTTCCAAGTTGTTGGTGGCGCAGGAATTGGCGAAAACCTAAATGTATTTGGCAAGTTATCTGTACTGAGTACAGCAACACTGAATACTGATGCGTTTGTTAACAAGACACTAACTGTAGCAAATACCGCAACATTTAATTCAAATGTAATTGTTAACGGAAATTTAGATGTAGTAAACACAACAACTAGTAAAAACTTATTGGTGTTAAGCACTGCGACTTTTAATTCGAATGTAAATGTCGTAGACTCTGTTAACATTACAGGCGAACTAAACGTTACAGGTAACGATGCAGTTAACCTCAGTCCATCAGCAGCAAGTGTTAACATTCAACCGTCAATTGGCGGATCTGTATTAATACAACCTAGCCTAACTGGCACAATGGACAACATGATCATTGGCCAGAGTAACGCACAAGATGGTTATTTTCAGACAGTACATGCAGGTGATTTAACAGTAACTAACACTGCGTGGGTCGGAGGTAGTGTTTACAGCCAAGACGGAATTGGAGACTACAGTAATCTACTATACACCCCCAAGGTTACTATATCTACTACTCCACCGGCTTCACCTAGAATTGGCGATTTCTGGATTGACCCTACATATGGCGTCGAATGTCAATACATAAACGACGGTGGAAATTTTATTTGGGTACAATTTACAGGATTTTAAACTATGTCATTATTAAATTTTCCTACAAGTCCTTCAGTAAATGATACCTATGTCATAGGAAATATAACGTATCAATGGACTGGCAACGCTTGGATTAGACTGACCAGCAGTCCTAGCTCTCCTATCATTATTAATACAATTAGTCAAAGCCTTTCTACAGTAACAGGCAGTGTTGTTATAACTGGTGGTTTAGGTGTCGGTGGCTCTGTTAATATCGGCTCAACTAGTACTATTGCCGGTGCTGAAATCATTACTACCTCAACACTTGACAGTTTTGTAAAGCAGACTGTTGTATATGCCGGTACAGATACTGCGGTAGGGGTCGTAACTACCTCGGGGTACCAATATGTAACTATATGGAATACCAGTACCTTACAAACAGTAACTGATCGAGGCAATTCTACAACTAATTCTCTGTTAGTCCTTAATCCTACAAATTCACAGAATACCAATTCTGGTGCGTTAGTAATTGAAGGCGGAGCGGCAATCGGACAAGACTTGTGGATCGGCGGCACAATTTATAGCGGCGGCGTACCTGTTATTACAACCAGTTCGCTGATCAGTGATATTTTAGCAGGGCCTGATATTAGAGTTGAATCTACAGCATCTTACCTAATTACTGGTACTACTGCTATTTTAATCTCAAATACCAGCACATTACAGTCAGTAACCACTAGAGGAAATACTACAGACCAGCCGATTGTTTTTAGTAACGCCACAGAATCTACCTCAAGTACAACAGGTGCTGTAATTATCAGCGGTGGGTTAGGAGTAGCAAAGCGTATAAATTCTGAAAGTCTACAGATCGCAGACACTATCATGGATTCTGGTAAGATTTTGGTAAATACTACAGATACGATAGTCGTTGATGCTTACCCTGTAACACAGTATAGATCGGCAAAATATCTAATACAGATTACCGAAGGTACTGGTTCCGGAGCAAGTTTTGAAACTATTGAGATTTTATTGTTAGTAGATAATGATCAAACAGTATATGCAACTGAGTATGCTGTCTTAACTTCGCATGGAGACCTCGGCGAATTTGCCGCAGATGTGCAAGGAGACAATATAGTTAGATTGTATTTTACTGCTCACTATGCTACTAGCAAAGAAGTAAAGATTTTTAGAACTGGTATGACAGTCTAATTTAAGGAAAACACTAACATGGCGATTACAGCAATTAACAGAGACTTTATAGTCAAGGCAGGTGCACTGGTACAAGGGACAAGTTTTGTTAACTCGTCTACTGGCCAGACTTCAACATTGCAAGTTAACGGTGGTGCTGCAATTGCAAAAAATTTAATAGTTGGTACAACTGCAACGATTTGGGGCAATCAAAGCAACTATGGTGATTTAACTATCGGCGGGTTAACAACTTTACAAGGTTTAATTGCCGGGGCGTCAACAGTTACATCGTTACAGGTTACCGGCCCAAGTTTATTCCAAGGTCAAACACTATTCACAGGTGCAGTAAACACATTTAGCGGTTCGCTATTCATTACTGGTACCAACATTTTAACTGTAGGAACAGGCGCTACAAACTTAGGCGGTACACTAACCGTTGCTGGTATAACAAGCATTACAAATAATACCGCAGCAGATTCTGGCACCGATGCGGGTGCATTAGTTGTAACCGGTGGTATCTTAACAAAGAATAATTTAGTTGTAGAGAGTACTGCCTACAACACTGCAACAAACACAGCCAACGCAATTTATACACCTGGTGGTATCTACGCCGATGGTGGTTTAACTATTGGTGCAAACGGGCCTGTATTGTTCAAAGGCCCAGTAACATTTAGTGGTACTGCAACTTACGTCTTAAGTACGCAGACTGTTTATACAGACAACATTCTTAACTTACATGTACCACCAGACGGAATAGATGCTCCGTGGACGTTCGATGACGGTAAAGACATTGGTCTAAAGTTCCATTACTATACTAACAGCACCGATACACACGCTGCCCTTGTTTTAGCAAATGACAGTAAATTCTTAGAATTTTATGCCGCAGGAGCAGAAGGAACAAGTACATTCTCCGGAAGTTCATACGGAGTTATTAAAACTGGAAACTTTATTGCCGGCAGAGGAATTCGAATCGGATCTTTTGCTAGCTCAACTGCAACTGTAGTAGGTGAAAAATTATATGTAGCAGGCGGCGCTTATATTACAGGTACTGTAACTGCTACAACTTTTGTCGGTGCATTATCTGGTACTAGTACGTTTGCAAACAACCTTATCGGTGGAGCAGCAGGTAGCCTACCATACCAGAGCGCACCGGATACAACTACATTACTACCAATTGGTACTAACGGTCAAATTCTAACAGTATCCGGTGGTAACCCTACATGGGCCGCAGTTAGCGGATTAAGTGCAGGTAGTGCGACAACTGCAAGTAACATTGCCGGCGGACTTGCAAATCAGATTCCTTATCAAAGCGGCCCTGGTCAAACAGTATTCAGTAGCGCATTAAGATTTAACGGAACAGACTTTACAACAACAAACATTGTTGTAAGTGGTACTAGCAACTCAACTGGATATAATAACAATACTGGTGCTCTACAAGTTCGTGGTGGCGCCGCTATTAACAACGATTTATGGGTCGGTGGCGATATTAACCTAGAAGGTAACTTATACCTAAAAGGCGCAGGTCTTGACCAGATTACAGGTAGTACAGGTACTTTCGACTATGTAAGTCTTGAAGGTACCGGCACTAGTTTAACTGTATTTGACGGTGTTACTATCGGCGGTGTTACTACTGTAACTAACACAACTGCGGTAAGCTCAACTAACACCGGTGCTCTACAAGTCCGTGGTGGCGTGGGTGTTGCAGGCGGATTATTTGTTGGTGGAGCAATTACAGGTACTAGTGCTAACATCACTGGCAACCAAACAATTGGCGGTAACTTAACTGTAACTGGTTATGAAACAGTCAACGGTGGTGCTACAATCAGTGCATTGACTGTAACTAATGCTGCAACTGTAGGTACAAGCCTAGCAGTTACTGGCTTCAGCAGCCTAAATGGCGGTGCTACTGCTAGTGCATTAACAGTAACCAATGCAGCCACAGTTGGCACAAGTCTAGAAGTTACTGGCTTCAGTAGTCTGAATGGCGGCGCAACAATCAGCGCGGCAACTGTAACCAACAACCTAGCAGTTGGCGGAAACGAAACTGTAACTGGCTACTTAACAGTTAACGGCGGCAGTACAATCAGCGGATTAACTGTAACTAATGCAGTTACTGTTGGTACAAGTTTAGGCGTAACTGGATTTAGCAGTCTAAACGGTGGCGCAACAATTAGTGCCGCTACAGTAACAAATAACTTAGCAGTCGGTGGTAACTTACAGGTTACTGGTTATAGCACAGTAGGTTTATTAACCGCTACAGTCTTTACAGCAACCAGCGCCAACATTATTGGCAATAGTACAGTCGGCGGAAACTTACAGGTTACTGGCCTGTTTACAGCAACTGGCGCTTCTACATTCGGTAACACAGTAAGTATCGCTGGTATTACTAGCATTACTAACACAACTGACAGTAATGCCGTTAACAACGGTGCGTTAGTAGTAAGCGGCGGAGTTGGTGTTGCTAAGAGCTTAACTGTTGGAGAAGACGTAACTGTTGGTACAGCAACAACACAAACAGTATTCAACTCCTTCTACAGCAACAACACCTTATTAGGTAACTACACCAGTCAGCACATTGTAACCAACAGTTTAATCAACTTAGATAACTGGAGTGCTAGTGCATATAGAACAGCAAAATACCTAGTTCAAGTAGTTGACGGAACAAAGATTCATGTACAAGAAATGCTAGTATTCCACGACGGTACAAACGTTTACATGACAGAGTACGCTGTTGCAACAAGTCAAGGTGAATTAGGAACATTTGACGCCGCATTGTCCGCAGGTACAATCACAATCAAATTCCAAGCAAACTACACACCTACATTGATGACTATCAAAGTAAGTAGACAGACTATTACATTGTAAATGTAGCAGACTTAAAAATAGGGCCTACGGGCCCTATTTTGTTTTGTAAATCTGATTTTTCCTTTTTATATAAATAACACTATTATAGCCATTTTGGTGGAAAGGGAAACTAAAAGGCAATGCCAACCTATAACGCTGACTTCAAAGTCAAGCATGGCCTGGTGGTTAATACCACTGCGTCATTCTTATCGACTGTAACCTCTACTAGTACCACAACAGGTGGTGTTATTCTTTCTGGTGGCGCCGGCATCGCTAAAGATGTTTATATCGGCGGTACCTTAAACGTAGGCCCGTCTGGGGCTGGCGTAATAACTGCCCAAGGCGACATTACTCTAGATTCCGTAGGCGGTAATGTCCTCGTAACTTCCACTACAAGCGCAACAAATACTGTAACCGGCGCCCTACAAGTTGTAGGAGGCGTTGGAATTCAGGGTGACCTATACGCAAGAAACATCTATATGAACGGTACCTTAGTAGGTACGTTCGGCGGAGGCGGAGGCGGAGGCTTTCCATATATCGATTTAGGCTTTGTCTGGGACACGCCTGTAGCAGGATCCGTTGATCTAGGCTCATTGTAAATTAACATGTAAGAGAAACAATAATGACATCTGTATTACAATTTAGAAGAGGAAACACAGCACAGAATAATAGTTTTACTGGTGCTGTTGCAGAAATTAGTATCGATACAAGTACTAATACCTTACGTGTTCATAACGCTATTACACCAGGCGGCACAAGCATTATGCCAACTCTGCGTTTAACTAACGCAGAACGTCTAACAACAACAGCACAATCTGGACAATTTATTTTTGTTACTGATTATGCTACAGCAGGAGTTGCACCAACTTGGGTAGGTGACGGATCTACAGCGGGCGGTCTAGTTGCAGCCGGAGGAGTTGTATCTGCGGCATCTACAGCATCTAACCTATCAGCAGGTACAGCAGGTCAGATTCCGTTCCAATCTGCACCGGGCGTAACAAGTTTCTTTGGACCAGGAAGTTACGGTCAATTCTTAATGAGCAACGGCGCAGCCTCACCGGGTTATCAAAGTACTCTTACTCAGGTTGACGGAAACATTATTGTCTCTGGTACAACAAACGCAACTTCTACATCAACTGGTGCTTTACAAGTGCGCGGCGGCATCGGAGTTGCTGGTGACGTTTATGTTGGCGGTAAAATTGTTTCTCAACAATTAGAAATTCAACTGACTACAGTAACTACTACGTTAATCCAAACTGATGATATTATTAAAACATCAAACACAACTGCCGCACATAATGCAACTAGTGGAGCATTACAAATTGCAGGTGGCGTTGGCGTTGGCGGAAGTATTTTTGTTACAGGCAATGTAACGGCAACCACATTCATTGGTAACTTAACTGGAACTGCCTCTACAGCAACTTCCGCAGCAACCGCTTATTCCACTATAGGATCGTTGACCGCAGGAGCAGGATTAACTGGCAGTACATTCAACGGAAGTGCAAACTTAACTTGGACTCTAAATACTGCTACCTTAATGCAGACTAGTGTTAACTTAGCAAGTGGTGCAGCAGGTAGTATCCCCTATCAAACCGCAGCCAACGCAACAGGTTTCCTTGCTATAGGTACTAACGGGTTTATTTTAACGAGCAATGGAAGTGCTCCTGTATGGACAGCACTTAGTGGACTAAGTGCAGGTCTTGCAACAACAGCAACTAACCTTGCAGGTGGCCTAGCAGATCAAATTCCTTATCAAACAGGTCCTGGCGCTACAACATTCAATGCAGGACTAAGATTTAACGGGACAACACTTACTGCAACTAACATTGTAGTAAGTTCTACAACTAACTCTCTCGCTAACACAAGTACACAAGGGGCATTGTTAGTAACTGGTGGTGCGGCAATTGCTAGAGATTTATTTGTTGGCGGTGATATCAACTTACAAGGTAACCTGTACCTAAAAGGTGCAGGTCTTGACCAAATTACAGGTAGTACAGGTACATTTGACTATGTAAGCCTCGAAGGTACTGGTACTAGTTTAATTGTATTTGATGGAGCTACAATTGGTGGCATTACTACAATTACAAACACAACTGCGGTAAGCTCTACAACCACTGGCGCTCTACAAGTTCGTGGTGGAGTTGGTATTGCAGGCGGTGCAGTTGTCGGCGGCACAGTTACAGCAACACTATTCTCCGGATCTCTTGCTGGTGGTACCGGTGGCGCAGTAGTATACCAAAGTGCGGCAAATACTACCGCATACCTAAGTACTGCAACAACTGGTAACTTCCTACAGGCCAACTTTAACGGAGCACCTACTTGGACTACGACTGCTAACATCTATGTAGCCAACGCTGCGGTAAGTACAAACTTACGTAGTGGTGTTGCAGGGCAGGTTGCATATCAGACTGGCGCAAACGCAACTGGGTTCATTAACACTGCTACTACAGGTAACTTCTTACAAGCCAACTTCAGTGGTGCTCCTACCTGGACCACAACTGCTAGTATGTACATACAAGATGCTGTTGTAAGTACAAACTTACGTAGTGGTACAGCAGGGCAACTGGCTTATCAAACAGGTGCAAATGCAACCGGGTTCATTAACACCGCAACAACTGGTAACTTCTTACAAGCAAACTTTGCAGGTGCTCCAACCTGGACTACAACTGCTAGTATCTATGTTAACTCTGCAATCTACGCAGAAGACTTATACGGCGGCGCAGCAGGTAGCCTACCATACCAGAGTGCAGCGAATACCACAGCATTCCTTCCAATTGGAACTAACGGTTTTGTTCTAACCAGTACAGGCACAGCGCCTGCGTGGTCAGCATTGTCCGGATTAACCGCAGGTAACGCAACTACCGCAAGTAATATTGCAAACGGTGTTGCAGGACAAGTGCCTTATCAAATCTCTGTTGGTAACACCGGGTTCATTAGCACTGCAACAACTGGTAACTTCTTACAAGCAAACTTTAACGGGGCACCTACTTGGACAGGTACTGGCAGCATATACGTCAATCGTGCTACACTAGCCGATGCCGCAACAACTGCAACTTCTGCAGGTACAGCCTATGCTCTAGCATTTGGACTTACAGCAGGTACTGGTCTGACTGGTACTACATATAACGGTAGTGCGGCAGTTACCTGGACACTAAACACTGCTACATTAATGCAGACTAGTGTTAACTTAGCCAGTGGAGCAAGCGGCCAACTTGCTTATCAGACAGCGGCTAATGCAACTGGATTTGTATCAACTGCAACAACTGGTAACTTCTTACAAGCAAACTTTGCAGGTGCTCCTACCTGGACTACTACTGCAAGTATGTATGTACAAAATACTGTAGTAAGCACAAACTTACGCAGTGGATCAGCAGGCCAACTAGCGTATCAAACAGGTGCAAATGCAACCGGATTTATTAACACTGCAACAACTGGTAACTTCTTACAAGCAAACTTTGCAGGTGCTCCTACCTGGACTACAACTGCTAGTATCTATGTTAACCGTGCAACGGTATCAGATGCTACACAAGCGGCTGTTACATTTAACAACAGCAACACAGGTGACGCTAGCGGAACTTCTTTCAACGGAAGCACTGCAAGAACAATTAGTGCAAACACATTAGGGGCATTGAGTTTAAGTGCTGGCGGCACCGTTGCAGGCGCTGTAACTTTCAGCGGACCTGTAACGTTTAGCGGTACTGCTACTTATGTATTAAGCACACAAACAATTTACACTGATAACATTCTGAACTTACACGTTCCTCCTGCAGGCGTTGATTCAGCATGGACTAGCGATGATGGTAAAGACATTGGTTTTAAATTCCATTATTACACAAACAGTACTGACACACACGCCGGTCTTGTACTAGCCAACGATAGTAAATTCTTAGAATTCTATGCAGCAGGTGCAGAAGGTACTAGCACATTTGCTGGCAGTTATTATGGTGTATTCAAAACAGGTAACGTTATTGCAGGCCGTGGAATGAGAATTGGCTCATTTGCTAGTTCAACAGCAACTGTTATAGGTGAAAAATTATATGTAGCAGGTGGCATATATTCTACTGATATTGTCACTGCTACAACTTTTGTCGGTGCTTTAACAGGAACAGCAACGCGAGCATCTAATATTGTTGGCGGAGTAGCAGGTAGTTTACCTTATCAAAGCGCCGCAGATACAACAACATTCCTGGGCATTGGTACAAACGGATTTGTATTAACTAGCAACGGCTCTGCTCCTGTATGGAGCGCACTAAGTGGTCTAAGTGCAGGTACTGCAACTACCGCAACTAACTTAGCAGGTGGCACAACTGGACAGATTCCTTATCAAACAGCCGCAGGATCGACAAGTTTTGCAGGACCAGGAACAGCAGGACAATTCTTACAGAGCAACGGCGCTGGTGCTCCGAGTTATGTAAGCACTGGTTCTATCTATGTAGGCAATGCCGCTAGAGTCGACACAGTTCTACAGACAGTAAGTGCAGTTTACTACCCAACATTTGTTGATGCAAATAATGCAACGGCCGCCGCTGAACTAGTTTACACAACTAGTACCTTTGCAATAAACCCAGCAACAAGACAGGTGAGCATTGGTACTGCAACTGCAAGCACAAGCAGTATTTTAACTGTTAACGGTCGAATTGAGTCGTTAACTGACCCTGCAAGTGAAGGCGGACAACTTGTTCTTCGTGGCAAATCATTCTACAGATGGAGTATCGACAACTATCAAGATGGATTTAGAATTATCCGCGAAGATGATGCAACAGAAGCCAACGGCATAGTGGCATTAGGTATTAGTACTGGAACTACTGCTGCCGTAATGTTAGGAACAGTTACACCATATTCCGGAGAACGTCTAGCAGTAAACGGTGGCGGATACTTCAACGGTATTGTAACCGCTACCACATTCATTGGCAACGTAACAGGAACTGCATCGACTGCAACTGCTGCGGCTACTGCATATTCAACTATCGGTATTCATACAGCCGGTACTGGTCTAAGTGGTACTACATTTAATGGCAGTGCAAACGTAACTTGGACACTGAATACTGCTACCTTAATGCAGACCAGTGTAAACTTGGCTAGTGGACTAGGAGGTCAAATTGCTTATCAGACAGCGGCTAACGCAACTGGATTTGTCACTACTGCTACAACTGGTAACTTCTTACAAGCCAATTTTAACGGCGCACCTACTTGGACAACAACTGCTAACATTTACGTGCAGAACGCAGTTCTAAGTACAAACATTCGTGGTGGTACAGCAGGTCAAGTTCCGTATCAGACTGGTGCAGGTACAACTGCATTCTACGGTCCGGGTACAGCAGGTCAACTTCTAGTAAGCGGCGGCACTGGTGCACCAACATACACAAACACATCTAGTATCTATGTAAACTCTGCTGTGTTTGCAGAAGATTTATATGGCGGTGTAGGAGGTAGTTTACCTTATCAGAGTGCTGCAAATACTACAGTATTCTTAGGTATTGGCACAAACGGATTTGTCTTAACTAGTAATGGTACTGCTCCTGTATGGAGCGCATTAAGCGGTCTAAGCGCAGGTACTGCTACAACTGCAACTAACATTGCCGGCGGTACAGCAGGTCAAGTTCCGTATCAAACAGCCGCAGGTGCAACAGCATTCTATGGCCCGGGTACTTCTGGACAGATTTTAGTAAGCGCAGGAGCCGCTGCACCTGCTTATACAAACACTTCTAGTATCTATGTACAGAATTCTGTTGTAAGCACAAACCTACGTGCAGGTGTTGCTGGACAATTACCTTACCAGACAGCATCAGATACATCAGGTTATATTAGTACCGCAACAACAGGTAACTTCTTACAGGCAAACTTTAATGGTGCACCTACATGGACAACAACTGCTAACATCTATGTGGCCAACGCTGCTATCAGTACAAACTTACGTAGTGGTGCTGCCGGAAGCATCCCTTATCAAACCGCGGCTAATGCAACTAGTTTTGTAGGCATTGGTTCAAACGGCCAAGTTTTGACCAGCAACGGTTCTGCTCCTGTATGGACAAACGCTAGCGGTATTACTGCTGGAGTAGCAAGTCAAGTACAGACAACAGCACAACCAGTTGCAGGAACGTACTATCCAACATTTGTCGATAGTAACAATGCAAGTGCAACAGCAGAGACTGTTTATACAACTAGCTCGTTCGCTATAAATCCATCTAGCGGCGTAGTAAGTATAACAAACACAACATCGGCAGTTAATACCGCAGGATCTCACCTAACATTGGCACAGCCCGGTACTACTGGCCAGTCAGTTATTGGATTTACATTTAATAACGCACCAAGGGCGTCTATTAGAGCAGACTCTACCAACATGGTGTTTAATACACAAGGCGGTGATTACTATTTCAATAACGACTTTGGATCAACTAGCATCGTATTTAGAGCAGTAGGAACAACGTTCATCACTGGTTCTGCAAGCGGATCTCAAATTCCGTCATTGGGTGTAGGTACTGCACCGAGTGGTACAGCAGGAGAAATCCGTGCAACAAACGAAATTACAGCCTACTACTCGGATCGTAGGCTAAAAGAGAACGTTAAGGTTATTGACAACGCTGTTACTAAGGTATTATCATTAAACGGTATTACATACACACCTAACGATCTTGCTGAAAGTTTCGGTTACGATAAGACTGTTAAACTAGTTGGTCTATTTGCCGACGAAGTTGAAGCAGTATTACCAGAAGCAACTCGTCCAGCGCCATTTGACTTAGACGAAACCGGTAATAGTAAGTCTGGAGAAAACTATAAAACTATTCAGTATGAAAAGTTAGTTCCATTGTTAATCGAAGCAATCAAAGAACAAGAACGCACTATTCAATCTCTAAAAGAGGACCTAGCAGATATCAAAAAGCAATTGGGTAAATAACACTATCAATATTAGATATGTGTATTTTACAGGCCAATAAATATCAAGGAGATTAAACGGTGCCGTCAGTTTTACCAGCAACAGGATCAGCAATAACTATGGGTAGAGTATATACTGCATATACAAACACTATCCCTACTGCTGGTACCAATGTGCGTCTAAGTGCAACATTAGGTGCAAGTTATGGTGGTAAAGTTGCCGGCGCACAGATTAGTTTCTCCTCGACATTTGGCGGTAAAACAGCACCGTTCACATACTAATATAGGTTAGAAATGAGTTTAGACATTGAACATTTGATTTCGTTAGGGGAATCATCTCAAATAAGCAAATGGGAATTGGACACAGTTGTTTGGAATGAAAGAACAACTAATCCAGATGCATTATTAAAATTCCTAAAACGTATTGAGTACTTGAAATCTTTACAAGCACCTAGTATACTTAATAAAGAAGAACTACGCATCCTTGAAGAACTTGCTGAAGATATGGATCAGGAAGAATGTGCAAACCTCTTCAGGTCCGAAGATGAAATTGCAAAACACCGGTTCATTGAAAGCCTAGCAAGACAAGGTGCGTTAGAAACTCTATGTAACAATGCTATAAGCCTTGATACAATGGAGAAGATGTGTAAACTAAGTCCTAATGACTTTATTCTCACAGCAAAAAGAAGCCAAGACCTTATTAACTCTATTCAAGAATTAGTAATTCAAGGCGAAACATTAAGTAACGACGTAGCAGGTGCATGACAAAAAGCGTTTTTGCCTCCAGCCAGTGGAGCCTAAAAAAATCTAAACTGGCCGTATTAGTTCCTTGCCGTGACATGCTGCACTCAGCATTTGCACAATGCATAGGTGAACTAATTAAATTGAACACACAAAATAATATAGACACACATGTAGTCTATGATGCTAGTACAATCTTATTAACACAGAGAGAACGTCTAGCACTAGAAGCCAAGAACATTGGTGCAGAATACATGTTGTGGTTAGACAGCGACATGGCATTTCCTGCTACTACTGCTCTGCGCCTATTAGCACACAAGAAGTCTGTAGTGGCTGCAAACTATGTCCGGCGACAACCGCCTTTCAAAGGTGTTGCCTACGAAAAAATTGGCGACTGGCAAAATCCCTTGCCCTACGAAATACAAGATGACCTTGTTGAAGTAGAAGGTATCGGCATGGGCTGTATGCTAGTTAAGACTAGCATTCTTGATGAGATCTCAAGGCCTTACTTTGAATTTGGATGGACGCCCGAAAGCAACGACTGGCTAGGCGAGGATATGCATTTCTGTCAAAAGATTGCCGCTGCCGGACACAAGATTTATGTGGATACTGCCCTAAGCATGGAAACACGCCATATGGGCACATGGGCATTCGGTCCAGAATTAATCAAGTAAGTCTAAGATTAATTCTAACTTACCTCTAATTACTTTACTGGCTAGACTAGTTCTAAGCCCTTGGTGTAAGGGCTTTGGCCATGCATCATAACTACACCAAGCATAGCCACAATGCTCTTCGTTTAATTTAGGAATAAATTCATTCTTTACAATTACAACATAGGTATTGTATTGAAAATTTTGATCGTTACTTGTAAAAAGTTCTAACGGTACAGTCTTTTTAATTCCTGGTATAACACCAATTTCTTCTTCAACTTCTCTCTTAAGAGTTTCAAAGGGTGTGTGATCGGAGGGCTCTTGCTTGCCACCCACAAGGCCCCATGTTCCAGAAGTACGACCCTGTGTTCTAAGCAAAAATAAAAATCGTTTAGTATCTTCAGCAAGAAATAGTCCGCCGCTGGCAACGATTTTTTGAGGTTTTAAAGAATTATTCTCCATGCGTCTTTGTCATAAATGCCTTCAAAGCTCTTGCTCCAAACTTCTCCGTCCCACTTATATTGAACTCCTGTATAAATGTTAGTTATATAAGTTACATCAGAGACTGCTTGGGAATTGAAGACCACTGACCACTCGGTGCCGTCCCACTCAATAATGTCATTAGCGTTTGCACTAAAGTCGCTGAGATTTCCGTTAAGCCACGCATGTGGACCGTCGCCAAATGTTGCACGAATATCTTCTAAAATTAAGTAACGGGTGCCGGCAACAGGATTATCAGGATTAAATGTTTCAGGATTTATGATTGCATCTACTGTACCACGACCGGATATAATAGTGTTTGTAGGAATAGTGTCAGTGTCTACATTTAGAATCATTCGTCTTTCGTCGAATGGATCCAACCCAATATAGGCAACAATTTCGTTACCATCTGACTTCATTAATCTTAACTGCGTTAAGTTTGCTCTAAACTGGCCAGGATATAAGTCTAGCAGTTTTCTCCAAGACACTGTGTGGTTAGGCATCTCGTCTAAATCTGCATCGGTTGCTAAATGATTAGTAACAAGGCTAGCAACGTTGTCTAAAACCATAAGTTCAAAATTGCCTGGAGTTACTACAACTTTAGCGGCTTGGTCTCCTAGACCTAAGTAAACTGATTCGATACTGTCATATTCCGAAGCAATGGTACCGGGCTCATTGTTAAACACATTAGCAATAATTTTTGTAATGACCCCCATCTTCTTAACTTTAGCAGGAGGTGTTATCCAGATAGGCGTTTCGAAAGTCAACGACAGTATATCTATATCTTGGTTTGTACCTTGTGGTACCTGCCTGCTAGTCCAGTTAGTCTGTTTTAGATATAACACTGTTAAACTAGTCCAGTCAACATAGTTGTCTGTAGTCTGTAACTCCATTGAAGGGTTAAAGAAATAACTCAACTGCTCGAATATCTGTAACTTCTGATCAGTATTTGTAGTCCAAATATCAGCCATGAAAGTTAATTTGTAGGGCGCAGGCATGATGCGCTCTACAGTATAACCTAAGCCTTGGGTATGTACATATTGTCCTGTTTCTTCGTCGTAGGCACGTTCTCTGATCTGCACTTTGCTGACGAAGGTAGGATCTTGCAGTCGTGACTGCTCGTAGTCAAGACCTTTAATATAACAAGCAATAAAAGGAGCACCAGGTATTGTGTTTTCACTGTTTTTCTTTAAAATTGTAGCGGCCTGTCTGCTAGGATCTCCATACATAACAGGCACCTGTTTAATTTTTCCCGAGCCATCCTTGTAACTGAAGTTACTCATTACTCGCATGTACTGAGTTAGATAGCGTCTTATCTGACCGTCGTAGAACCAATCCATATTAATTATCCGCCCTTGGTTTCAATGCCTTGCTTAATGCTTGGCGCTCTGGAATAACTTTTCCAGATATGGTGCTAGTATTTGTATTATTAACGAATCCTGCCTTTTGTGTTTTTCTCGTTGCAGCACCTTCAAATGCAGTACCGGGTGCTGTGTCTTGTTCCCCGAACTGATTCATAGTCATTCTTACGCCCTGTTCTTTCATGAGCCAGCGTTTGCCGTCGTATCTAAACAGCGCATTTGGTAGATAGTCTGTACGTAGGAAGTACTCTCCTTTAGCAGGATCACTAGGGAACGTAATTCCACTACCAAATTTTGTACCGTTAGCAGGAGCTCCGTCACCACTTTCGATGCCTATATAGATATCTCGGTCAGGAGTTCTTAAAACAAAACTAGCATCTAGGTAAGTTTCACTAGCGTCTTCGTCAGTGTCGCTAGCATCAGCAACGTCAACAAGACCGTTCTCGTCAGTAGGTATTACATATAAATTATGTTTGTCGAAGCCACTTAACGGAGCATCGGCCTGCGCCTGTTCAATAATTTGATTATTGATATCGATACTCTTCTGGTATGTAGACAGCAGATCTCTTAGAGTGCTGCCGTCACCTGCGCCGCTATCTGCATCAAGTATCTGTGCAAATTCTTGAGTATCTACTAACGGTTGACACTTAGCCCTTAATAAGTGCGGATACCAAGTTTGACTAAATCCGTTGGTAGGCCTAGTAACATCAGTTACTACGTAAAATCTTTTTAGTGCAACTTGGGCATCGTCTAGTGCATACTCATCTTTTAAGTGAGGTAGTTCGAATACATCACCTGGCATAATTTTACGCCCTATAGTGTCAACACAGTTCCTTAGATGGAAATGAACCATGATGTTATCGTTGCTAAGGAATAGACCAAATTGACTTAGGTTAAAATCTAAGTCTTGCATTTGATATATACCTCTGAGTACGTAGACATCGGGTTCGTAAATTCTGTCTCTATTTTCCATAAACAGTACATCTTGTATTCCTAATTCTGCTATAGGGTTTGTACTGTTGTTAGGAGTCGTAGGAGTGCTTTCTCCCTCAGCAGGAGCAGTGGTTCCTGCATACTTGTGAATAAAGATGTCAGTTCCGCCGACCTGGAATTCTTCATTAATTACACGGTCTAGGAACTTAAAATCATTGCCCTTTTCCGGGCGGTATAGAGAAAGTCTTGGCATAGTCTTATATTTATTCGCTAAATACTGTTATGACTGAGAACGAACTCGAACGACAACAAGTAATCGACTACTGCAAAACTATGCTAGGTGATGGTATGGTTGATGTAGAACTCGACCCTGCACACTATAATACCGCTATAGATCGTGCCCTAGCCAAGTTTAGACAGCGCAGTAGCAATGCTGTTGAGGAAAGTTACGGGTTTCTAACTCTGCAAGTAGACGTTAACGAGTACGTTTTGCCCAAGGAAGTTATGAATGTGCGCCAATTATTCCGTAGAAGTATCGGTAGTCGAAGCGGCGGCGGCGAAGGCGGAACATTATTCGAACCTTTCAACCTAGCCTATTCTAACACATATTTGCTAGCCAGCACAAACATGGGCGGCTTAGCCACTTACTATGCTTTTGCCAGTTATCAAAAGCAGGTAGGAAAAATGTTCGGTAGCGACATTAATTTTACATTTAATAAAACTACAAAAGTTTTAACCATAATGCAACGCCCTAGGGCAGAGGAAGAGCTGCTATTATGGTTATACAATCAAAGGCCTGACTTTAATCTGCTACAAGATCCACAAGCAGGTCAGTGGCTTAAAGATTATTCTCTAGCAACCTGCAAACTAATGCTAGGAGAAGCTCGTGAAAAGTTCAACAGCATTACTAGTCCGCAAGGTAGCACTTCGCTGAACGGCGCAGCACTCAAAGGCGAAGGCAAAGCAGAACTAGAAGCACTAGAGCAAGAACTGATCAATTACAAAGACGGCGGCACACCGCTTACATTCGTAATAGGTTAATTAATGTTCATTGAACCACCTGTTCCGGTTCCTTCGTGGATTATTCCAAAAGACTGTCCACTAGAAAATGCTATTGATTTGCCAATAGCATCTCAAAAAATAATCACTAACGTGCTTACCTGCGGTAAAAAGATAACACACCCTGAATATCTTATGGGTGGAGGACAGTGGATG